>Ga0210019_1002998_pt1 | contig 15841 bp, 21 predicted proteins | sample CryGeyCG2114_020_2_FD_183969 | JGI IMG/M metagenome (GOLD analysis project Ga0210019, IMG submission 183969) | Groundwater microbial communities from aquifer - Crystal Geyser CG11_big_fil_rev_8/21/14_0.20 (SPAdes) (version 2) | ecosystem: Environmental > Aquatic > Deep subsurface > Groundwater ...
AGTTGTTGATGCAAAATTTAAAAATCAAGATATTACTATTGATTGGTATAAAAAAGAGTTCCTTGATTCTAAATTACCAATAAATGATATTGCTATTAATTCTGGTTTAAATAAAAAAACTATTCATAATATGTTTAACTCTTCAACCAGAGAAATAGTTATTGATGCTTCTGATGAGCATTATGATCTTTTGTATGAATCAATAAAGAATCTTGTAGATACGGAACATGATTTAGAATTAACTCTAACGATTAAGTTTAAAGGTGTAAGTGTTGATTTAAATGTTAGTGAGAGCTTAATAGTAATAAATACTCTTGCTGTAAAAAGAGCTGCAATAAGAGGTGGTTCTTGGAGTACAGCTGGTAAGCGAGTTGAAAAGCCTTTAATGCAAACATTATGTAAGTTATATGGAGTTTCTGAGAAAAACTATGCTTTAACTATAAAAGGTAAACAAATTAAAGAAGATCAGTTTGAAAGAGAAATAGACTTTTATTTAATTGAAGGTAAAAACCAGCACAAGTGTGAAGTTAAATTAATGGGTATAGGTAATCCTGAAAGTGCTGATGCTTTTATAGCTCGTGATAGTAAAGTATTTATTGCTGATAAACTTTCTGACACAAACAAAAAACAATTAAATAGTCGAAAAGTAGAATGGGTTGAGTTAAGGAGTGAGGATGGTTTTAAGAAATTTGGGATTGTTTTGAAAAATTTAAAAATTTCACATACAAAATTGTTAAATAATATAGAAAAAGATTTAGAAATTGTATTTAGAGAAATTTTTAAATAAAACTATTTTAAATTAAATTTATTACAATAAAAGTTTTCAAGTTTTTCCATTTTTGTGCCGTGCTTAAAGCCTTTCAAATGTAGCATTCCGTGGATAACTAAAAATCCCAATAATTCTCTAAAATTTCTATTAAATTTCTTTGTTTCACTTTTTACTACATTAGGACATATTAATATCTCACCAGAAGTTTTTGATAATGGAAAAGATAAAATATTTGTTGGATTATTTTTTTCTCTATAAGTTTTATTTATTTTTTTCATTTTTTCTTCTGTAATATAAGCAAGTGAAAAAGAATATTTTTTTCCTAAAATATCATTTTTAATATCAAAAATAGGCAAGTCTGGTAACTTGATTTTTGTTTTGTTTATTACAGAAAATTCATCTTCCATATTTTTTTATCTCGAGTAAAATCGAGAGATTATTTTACTTTTCCAAGTTTGCGAAGTTTTTCTATCTCTTTTCTTCGTCCTAGTCTTTTTAGAGTACCTTTCTTAACTGTGAGTTTGGATTCTTTTCTTTTGTTATAGCGAGAACCTTTAACCTTTTGAATTATATTTGATTCTTGAATTCTACGAGAAAAACGACGCAATATGCTTGCGTTATTCTCATTTGAATTTTTACTTACTTCTATTACTGTTTTTGCCATCCCATTAGAAAATTAATTAATAATATTTTTGTGATTTAATTACTTTCCCATAATTTTCTAACGGGACAAGTACATAAAGTAGATTATCATATAGATAAGATATAGGCAAGTATATCTTGCAGAAAGCACTAATTTACATTTTTTACTAGACTTTTTATTAAAAAAGAACTAGAATGTATAGCATGAACCCTATGAGAGATAGCAGGGTTCATTTATTAATTATAGTGTTTCTTTCAGAAAAAATAATGATAGAATTTCATATAAAATGAAACAATCAGAAAATTATATAACAGAAGAAAAGTATAAAGCTCTTAAGATTGAATTAGAACAATTGAAAGGACCAAAAAGAAAAGAAATTCTAGATACTTTGGCATATGCGAAATCATTAGGTGATTTGTCTGAAAATGCAGAATATCATCAAGCTCGTGAAGATCAAGGTAAGCTCGAAGAACGTATACGAAAAGTAGAGGAGATATTAATGTCTTCAGAAGTGGTATCTGGTAGTGGAGGTGATATAATAGAGATTGGTTCCAAAGTTGTTGTATCAAAGAAAGGAGAAAATGAAGAGAAAACTTTTCAAATTGTCGGAGCTGAAGAAGCAGATATGACACAAGGAAAGATTTCTAATAAATCTCCATTTGGTGAAGCACTCTTTGGAAAGAAAAAAGGAGAAAATGTATCATTCAAAACTCCTAATGGAGAAGTTAATTATAAAATCATAAACGTATCTTAATATAAATTTTCATTTAAAGGCAGATTTATATTAAGTAGAAAAATAAATATGTCTTCAATCGATGAAATTAGAGATACAAAAATAAAAAAATTAGAACTCTTAAAAAAAAGAGGTATTAATCCATACCCATCTATTTCAAAAAGAGAGATTTCTTTAAAAGAAGCTATTGATAATTTTGATAATCTTGAGAAGGAAGGTCTCTCTAAATGGATCGTAGGTAGAATAATGTCTATAAGAGGACAAGGTGCTATAGTGTTTATCACATTAAATGATGGTTCTGCAAATTTTCAAGGTTTATTAAAAAAAGATATTCTTAGTGATGAAAAATTTGATTTATTTACAGAAGTCATCGATATTGGAGATTTTATTGAAGTTTCTGGTATATTTTTTATTACAAAAAGAGGAGAGAAGACTATTGAAATAAAAGATTGGAATATACTATCAAAAAGTTTACGTCCTTTACCTGAGAAATGGCATGGATTACAAGACATAGAAGAAAGATTTAGAAAAAGATATTTAGACATTTTGATGAATCCTGAAATAAAAGAGCTTTTAATAAAGAAAACAAAATTCTGGGATACTGCGCGTACTTTCATGAAAGAACATGGGTTTTTAGAAGTTGAGACACCTTCTCTTGAAGTCACCACTGGTGGTGCTGAAGCTACTCCATTTAAAACATACAATGAAGATTTTAAGTTGCCTTTATTTTTAAGAATTTCCATAGGTGAGCTTTGGCAAAAGCGTCTTATGGCTGCAGGATTTCCAAAAACATTTGAGATTGGTCGCGTATATAGAAATGAAGGTTCTGATGTGAATCACCTACAAGAATTTACAAATTTAGAATTTTATTGGGCTTATGCAAATTATGAAGATGGAATGAATCTTGTTGAAGAACTTTATAAAAAAATAGCTATTGATGTATTTGGAAAAACAGAATTTGAAACACGAGGACACAAATTTGATCTAGGTAAAAAATGGGAACATATTGATTATAGAGAAACTGTAAAAAAAGAAACTGGTATAGATGTGCTAGATACTACATACGAAGAAGTAGAGAAGAAACTTGAAGATTTAAAAATTGTTTATGATGGTAATACAATGGAGCGTCTAGTGGATACTCTTTGGAAGCATTGCAGGAAACAAATCTCTGGACCAGTATTTTTGATTGGTCATCCAAAACTCGTTTCTCCACTTTCTAAGTCAATGGAGAAAGATAAAGATTTAACAGAAAGATTTCAAATAATAATCGCAGGTACTGAGATAGGTAATGGTTTCTCTGAGTTAAATGATCCTATTGATCAAGCTGAAAGATTCGAAGCTCAACAAGAACTTTTGAGATCAGGAGATAAGGAAGCAATGATGCCTGATATGGAATTTGTAGAGATGCTAGAATATGGTATGCCACCTACTTGTGGTTTTGGTTTTGGAGAAATGTTTTTTGCATTTCTTGCAGACAAACCTATTCGTGAGACTCAATTTTTCCCTTTAATGAGACCTAAAAAAGAAGAATAAAAAAACTCTCTATTATAACAATAGAGAGTTTTTAAGAAAAATATTCTTTTTGTAAAAAATTATTTATTCTATTTTCACATAGAGGAGTACAAAGTACTTCATGTAGAGAGTATTCTTTATCTTCTTCTAGTAATTTTTTACAATGATTACATAAAAAAATTGTTTTACCTCCACCATGATACCACTGTTGTGGCCATTTATGATATGGAAAAGCTTCACCATATTTTCCATTACACTTTTTACATAATTCTTTCATATTATACCTTTTAAAAAAATATTTTTACAAATTTAAATTTATCTATATTTATAATACTCTTTTTAGCTTTTTAAACCTAAAAGTTATCCACAGGTGGAGTTTTGCTATATGGGAGATAGTGGTTTACAATAGATACTAAGTGGGAAAAGGTGGGAAAAATAACTAAATATAAAAATTATGCTTATAGGTGAATATATACATACAATAGATGAGAAAAATAGAATTTCATTACCTGTAAAATTCCGAAAGGAGCTTGGCAAGAAAATTATTATTACACCTGGGCTTGATCAATGTTTATTTATTTTTACAGCGACAGAATGGAAAAAAGTTTCAAAAAGACTTTCTGATTCAGATTCTGATTTATCTTTTTTGAAATCTGATAAAAGAAGTTTTAATAGATTTATGTTTGGACGAGCAGCTGAAGTGGAAGTGGATTCTATCGGGAGAATTTTAATTCCTGATTTTCTTAAAGAAAGAATTAAGCTTGCAGGTAAGGCAGCGATAATAGGAGTTGAGGATAGAGTTGAAATTTGGAATGATAAGACATGGATAGAGTACAGAGATCTAGTAGAAAAACAGGCAGATCAATTAGCAGAGAAGTTAGGACAAAAAGATGATGATTAGTGAAGAAATAGAAAGTATACATAAGACAGTTCTTTTAAATGAAACAATAGAAGGTTTAGGGCTTTCCAGAAGCCAGGCGTTGGGTAATTCTAAAAGCCTAGCTTCAGAAAAGATTGTTCTTGATGCGACATTTGGCGGTGGAGGACACAGCAAAGAGATATTGGAAAGATATACAAATATAAAGATAATCGCTTTAGATCAAGATGGGGATACTTGGAAAAAAGCTAAATATAAATTTAAAGGTTTTGAAAAGAGAATTTCTTTTTTGAATATTAATTTTAGAGATCTTAAAGAAGATGAAAAATATGATGGAATTATTTTTGATCTAGGTTTGAGTTCTGATCAATTAGAGAATTCTGGACGAGGATTTTCTTTCATAAAAAAAGAGCCAATGCTCATGACTATGAAAGAGAATCCTTCTTCAGATGATTTAACAGCTATTGATATTGTAAATAACTGGAGTGAAAAGAGTCTGGCAGATATTATCTATGGTTATGGAGAAGAAAGATTTTCGAGAAGAATAGCTAAAGGAATAATAGAAGCTAGAAAGAAAAATAAAATAGAAAATACGGAAGATTTAGTAAAAATTATTAGTGATAGTGTCCCAGGAGCTTATAGAAAAGGGAGATTACATTTTGCAACGAGGACCTTTCAAGCATTGAGAATAGCAGTAAATGATGAACTTGGAGCTTTAGAAGAAGGATTGGAAAAAGGATTTGGTCTTTTAAAAAATAGAGGCAGAATGTCAGTGATTTCATTTCATAGCTTAGAAGATAGAATCGTAAAAAGATTCTTTAGAGATAAAAAAGAAAAAAGTGAAGCAATTTTAATTAATAAAAAACCAATAATAGCAACAATAGAAGAAATAAGAAATAATCCAAGGTCAAGAAGTAGTAAATTACGAATTTTAGAAAAAATATGAAAACAGCAAGTCTAAAACTTAAAAGTTATGCAAACAATGTGAATATTATTGATAATGGTAATTTACAGAGAAAGATTTTAAATATTATGCTTTGGATGTTTGCTATTCTTGGATTTTTTTATGTTTTCTTTTTAGGTAATATGGTTTTTAATATAGTAGAACGTAAATCACTCGAGACATATGCTCATACATTACAAAATGATGTTGGAAATTTAGAATTAGAATATCTTTCAATGTCCCAAAAAGTTGACCTAGATTTAGCATATTCTCTTGGATTTAAAGAGATAAAGACTAAATATGCAACTCGAAAAACTCTTGGCAGTATAAATATTGCTAAAAATGAAATTTAGTTTTATTACCAGAACTAGAGTTATATTTTTTTGTATTTTACTTTTTGCTATTGTTTTGATAGCTAAACTTTTTTTAGTGCAAATAGTGCATAGTAGCGATTATTCTGATAGAGCAGATAGACAATATTCTACACCATCATCTAATATCTTTGAAAGAGGTAACATTTATTTTTCACATAAAGATGGACAGCTTGTATCTGCCGCATTACAGACTACAGGATTTAAGGTAGCCATTGATCCTGTAAAAATTATTGATAAAGAATTAGTTTATAGTGAATTGTCAAAAATAATAAGTCTTGATCATGATGTATTTTTATCAAAAGTAAATAAACAAAATGATCCATATGAAGAAATAGCAAATTCTCTTTCTAAAGAACAAGCAGACGTTATTACTCTTTTGAAAATTTCAGGGTTGTTTATTTATAAAGAAAAATGGCGTTTTTATCCTGGAAGTAGCCTCGCTGCTCAATCTTTAGGTTTTGTTGCATATAAAGGTGATGAATTAGCAGGACGTTATGGTCTTGAAAGACAATATAATGATGAACTTTCTAGAGATAAGAATAATCCTTATATTAATTTTTTTGCTGAAGTTTTTTCTAATATTAATAAAACTTTATTTAATGACGAAGCTATGGCGGGTGATATAGTGACGACGATCGAACCATCTGTACAGAATTTTTTAGAAAAAACAATAGAAAGTGTAAAAGAAAAATATCAGATTGATTCTGTTGGTGGAATAATAATGAATCCTATCGATGGTTCTATCTATGCACTCTCTAGCAAACCTGATTTTGATTTAAATAATTTTTCTAAAATTAAAACTGTCTCTACTTTTTCTAATCCATTAGTGGAAAATGTCTATGAATTCGGATCTGTTATAAAACCTTTAGTAATAGCAGGAGCACTCGATGCTGGTGTAATCACAGCTAATACATCATATAACGATAAAGGGTCTGTAATAGTTGAAAAACATACAATATACAATTTTGATAAAGTTGGTAGAGGGCCTGGTACAACGATGCAGGATGTTTTAACTAAATCTTTAAACACAGGTATGGTCTTTATTGAACAAAAGCTGGGAAAAGAAAAATTACGTGATTATTTACTTTCTTTTGGTATTAAAGATAAAACTGGGATTGATTTACCAAATGAAACTTCTGGATTAGTTTCAAATATATTAAATAGTCCTCGTGAGATTGAATATGCAAATGCTGCTTTCGGTCAAGGTATCGCACTTACTCCAATTGAATTAGTACGATCTCTAGCATCTTTGTCAAATGGTGGTAATTTAGTTGTGCCACATTTAGTACAAAAAATAAAATATGATAATGGTACAGAAAAAAAAATGAAATATAACACGACACCTACAAAGATATCAAAAGTAACTAGTGAAGAAATAACTCGTATGCTAGTGAATGTCATGGATAAAGATAAGATAGGAGGTGGAAAGTTGGAACATTATAGTGTAGCTATAAAGACAGGTACTGCACAAGTTGCAGATAGTGTAGGAGGAGGGTATTATAAAGATAAGCATATACATTCTTTTGTTGGATATTTTCCAGCTTATGATCCGAAATTTATTATTTTTCTTTATGCTATAAATCCTAAAGGAGTTCTTTATTCTATAGAGACTTGGTCTGATCCTTTTGTGGAGATTTCAAATTTTTTAGTTAATTATTATGAAGTTCCACCAGATAGATAGGTCAATTACGAATTAATAATTACGAATTACGAATTTTAAAAAAGATGAAAAATGTTTTTAAAAAAATATTAGTATATATATTACAGATAGAATCACGACTTGTACTTTGGAAATATAATCCCAAGGTTGTAGCTATTACAGGATCAATAGGTAAGACTTCTACAAAAGATGCTGTATATGCTGTATTGTCTCTTATTTCTTATGTTAGAAAAAGTGAAAAAAGTTATAATAGTGAGATAGGTTTACCACTTACTATTTTGGGATGTCCAAATGGTTGGAGTAATCCTTTCATTTGGATTTTAAATATTTTAAAGGGGTTATGGCTTTTTATTTGGCCACATAAATATCCTAAATGGCTTGTACTTGAAGTAGGTATCGGTAAGCCTAAAGACATGTATCGTACTGCTTTATGGCTTCAAAGTGACGTAGTCATCATCACTGCAATAGGAGACACACCTTCACATATAGAATTTTTTGATTCACGTAAACATCTCATAGAAGAAAAAAGTAAACTCATAAAAACTTTAAAAAAAGATGGACTTCTAATTTTAAATAATGATGATGAAGTTGTATTAGAAATGAAAGAAAAGACGAAGAATCGTGTTATTACTTTTGGTTTTAAAGAAGATTCTGATATAAAAGGCTCTAGTGATAATATTTTTTATAATAGTGAAGATTTATCTTTACAAAGAGGTATTCCAGAAGGTTTGATTTATAGAATAGATGAAGCAGGGAATAGTATGCCTGTGGTCATCGAAGGTGTATTTGGTAGGAATCATATTTATGCTTCTCTTGGAGCATTAGCACTTTCTTCTAGTTTGAAATTTAATATGCTTGACGCTATTCATTCTCTTAAAAATTATAATGTATCACCTGGACGTATGCGTTTATTAAAAGGTATTAATGATTCTTTTATTATAGATGATACTTACAATTCTTCTCCTTTTGCTTGTGAGTTTGCACTTAAAACTTTAGGAGAAGTTAAATTAATAGGAAGAAAAATAGCTGTCTTGGGTGATATGTTGGAACTTGGAAAACATACAGATGAAGCTCATAAAAATATTGGTAAAATTGTAAAAGAGAATACTGATATACTTATTGTAGTAGGACTTAGGGCTAAAAAAATAAAAGAAGGTGCAGTAGAAGCTGGTATGAATGATATGAATATATTTGAATTTTTGAATTCTAATGAAGTAGGAAAATTTTTAGAAACTTTTATAGAGAAAGATGATCTAGTGCTTATCAAAGGTTCACAGGGTATGCGTATGGAAAGGGCAGTGGAATCTATACTTTTAGATAAGAAAAATAAATCAGAGCTTCTCGTAAGGCAAGATGAAGAGTGGAAAAATAAGAAATAAAAAAAGTGCAGAGGTATTTTGGGAAATACATGCACAAAATTTAAATTTCTTCAAACTTTCTTAAAATTTTTTTCCAAAAGTTTGTTTTAAAAACAAATTTCTCTGCCAGGTATACGATAGCAAAAAAAATTAGTAATCCAAACCAAACATAAAAAGCAAGAAGAAAATCTGCACAATTCATAATGAGCTCCTTTTTGTTGGTAAATCTTGTATAAGTATAGCATATTACTATCTATTTGTCAAGTATTCTAAGCTTGTTAAAAATAAACTCTTGTGTTATAATTAAAATAGAAAATAAAGTATTTTTTAAAAAAGGAGAAAAAAAATGAAAAATATTATTTACTACGTTATATCTAACGTAGATATTATTTTTTGTTTCAATTTAATTTTTTCCTTTTTGGGAATAATTATTTTGAAAAAAAGAAAATTATATAAAAATTATGTTTCTTATGTAATCCTTACTGGATTAGTGAGAATTTTAATTTTTATTAATTTTTTTATAATAATAACGTATTTTTTAATAAAAAAAGAAATAGGAGAAGAGATGTGTATTTTTAGTTCGATATTTATTTCTATTTTTTATGAGTTTTGTATATTTTTGTTCTTATATTTAATTCTTGTAGTTTTCATTAAAATTTTTTATAAACCAGATGGATTAGGTTATTTAATTTTTTTAGGAACTATATTTATTGTATTTTTGGGATGTACAACCATAATAACTGTTTTATTATATATACTAGTACCAACATAATATGTGGTGCTAGTATTTTTTTATTAACTAAAATTAATTAGGTTTGTTTTTAATTTAATAATAAAAAACAGCCCTGTTATAGGGCTGTTTTTTAGAGTTTTATTCAGCTGGAATTTCTGCTGGAGTTTTTTCTACTGGAGTTTCTGGTGTAGGACAAGTACATGGTTCGTTACCACATACAGGACATATTGTTTTTTCTTCACCCATATTTTTAGTAAGTTAAATGATAATTGCATTGACAAACACGTGGACTAATACGCATTTACCTTACATATATAGTATATTACAAAAAAGATAAAAATCAAATTGTCTACATTTAAATATTTTAATCCACTGATGATAAAAGAACTTTTTTTATTTTTTTAGTATAATAAAGTTATGAGTTTAGAAACTAGACAATGTCAGAATTGTAAAAAAGACTTTACAATAGAGCCAGATGATTTACCAAAAGATTTTGATATTAATAAAGAAATTTTTGTGTATTTAAAATGTAAAAAGAATTATAGAATTATTCAAAACGAATTTTCTTTTTATTAAAGGTTAGAGATTTCTATTCCAAGAAATTGTCCTGAGTGTAGGCATATAGAAAGATTAAAAAATAGAGGACCAAATAAACCTTGGTATAGGAAATGCATGAAAGAAGGCTGTACAAATGAATTTGAGACAAGTTATGTACCAGAACGTCCTGAAATAGTATATTGTGAGAAATGTTATTAAAATGAAGTGTATTAAAATAGAAGGGTATTTCTTCCATTTTATGTATGATATAATTAAATTATGAATATAAAAGAATCATATCAACCAAATAATAAACCTGAGTTGGGAAGTTTTGAGGTGAAAAAACAAGGTGGAGTTATTTTAAGGAATATTCCTTTTTGTGAGATACTTGCAAATGAAAAAGAATATAAAGAAAGTAAAGAAAGAGGAAAAGCGATTAGTGATCTTTTAAAAATATGGGATCATTTTTTTATAGCGGAAGTTTCAAACAATGTAAAAGGAGCGTTAAAAAGTCCAAGAGGTTTTAAAGACTTTATTGAAAGTTTCTCAGATTTTAAAGATGATAATTTTGATTTGAAAAATTTTCTAGAAGAAACTCTTTTGGAATTTGAATTGTTAGAGAACTCATTTAAAACGATTGAAGGAGAATTTTTAGAGGATAGACTAGATTTTAAAGATACTGATGATATGGATTTAAATGATGAATTAAAATTTAAACTAGAATCACAACTTAAATGGATAGATGAAAAATCTAAAATAACAGAAGATCTTATAAAATTTTTAAAATTAAAAATAACTGAATTATTATAAGTTTATTTGATATGCTTCACATTCTAAAATTTATTTGATCACAAGTACATACATTTTTTACTTCCACTTTGTGACCCTACGCGGAATCGGACCGCGATTCTATCCTTGAGAAGGATATGTCCTAACCGTTAGACGATAGGGCCAAATAAATCAATTACGAATTATAAATTGAAATACAAAAAAGTATAACATTTTTTGATAAAAAAGAAAAAACGCATAACCAATTGTGTGGGAATACGTTTTTTAGTACGATTGTGCGTGTACTTATTAAAAATTTTTAATTTAGAAGTATATTTTGAGAATAGAGTTCAGAAGATTTTCTGTTTTCTCTTTCTCTCTCTTCTCTTGACCTTCTTAAAAGGATTACAATTTCTTCCTTTTTTTCTCTTTTAATGTTCCTGCGGCAGAACATTTTTTTGATTTTATTTCTCAGATTCACTTTTTTAGACTTTGACATAAAAGACTCCTAAAAAAAATTGAAAAAATAAATAATTTATTAGACTCAATAAAAAATAAAGAACATAAAATATTGAATCTGTAAAGATTATACATCACTTAAATATAAATAGCAATAAAAACTGTGGAAAAACCTTTTAGTTTACTAGTCTTCTAGCTTGGGTTTTTCTATTGAAATAGTAGTGAGCTCGGGTGATGTGCCAGCTATACGAAGTACATCTTTATCTATTTTTTTTAATTCTTTATTTGACGCGTTGTAATGATTCACAACAGTACCCAATGCATTACCAAGCTTGTCATGATATTCATCAAAAGATTTTAAATGTTTTCCTAGGTCTTCTACTTTTTTAATTATTTCTTTTGCAGATTCTTCTATTTTTAGAGCTTTGAGTCCTTGTAAGACTGTTTGCAAATATGCGAGAAAAGAAGTAGGAGACGTGATGATGACTTTATATTTTCCTGCTGCCCTTTGAATAAGATTTTCATTTTCGCTGTCATTTATATTTGCCGCACCTACTTTATTTGTAAGGAGATCATAATAAATAGCTTCGTGTGGTATGAACATAAATGCAAAATCTGTAGTACCTTTACTTGGTTGAATATATTTTGCAGTTTCAGTGATTCTATTTTTAAGATCATTTATAAAAATTGTTTCTAATTTTTTCTTTTCAGCTATATTTTGCTCCTCAGCCATTTTATTATAATTTTCAAGAGAGAATTTTGAATCTACGGGAATTATTTTATCTTTAACGAATACAACAGCATCCACAATAGTTCCATCAGGGAATGGATATTGCATTTGATAAGACCCAGGAGGGAGGACATTTTTTAAAACTGTTTCTAAATAATATTCACCGAGTATTCCACGTTGTTTTGGATTCTTTAGTACATCTTGTAAACTTTGAAGTTGATCAGCAAAAGATATGACTTGTTTATTTGTCTCATCTAGCCTCGTGAGCCTCTCTGTGACATCACGAATTATTTCATTTGATTGAGATGAATGGAATTTTAAGCTTTCTTGTACTTGTTTGTGTGATTCTCCGAGTTTGTTGTCTACTGTTCTTGAGAGTTCATTTAATTGTTGAAGGATGAGGTTTAAACCAGTATCATTCTCAGGTTTATTTCTTTTATTTCCAAATATAAAATAAATAAAAATACCTCCAATTAAGACTATAATAACTATTATTAAAATTGAAGTAATTTCCATAAATTTATTTATTTAAGTAATATTTTAACGTATAAATCCAATCTTCATCTTCAGAATCCTCACTTTCTTTTGTTTTTAAGAACCATTCTAAATAACCACGATCAATTTTTGAAACATCTTCTATTGTTTTACCAGTATATTTGCCAAAAGAAAAAGAATACATTAATGAGGGTTTTGAAGATATTTCTATCATTTTTTTATATACTTCTTTATCAGAAAAATTATTTTCTTTTTTTATTTTGTCAAAAAGTCTTTCAAATAATTTTTCCAAAACTAATACATCACCAAGTGCATCATGAGCTGTCGCATCTATATCTATATCTAAAAAATAACGTAAGAATTGTAATTTATGTTGTGGAATTTTATTTTCTTTATCCAGTGCACGAGCTACACGCAATGTGCATATGACGTTTTTAGGAATTATGCCTTCTTTTTTTATTATTGCTAAATCAAATTTTGCATTATGAGCTACTAGTATAGAATTTTTATCTTCAAAGAGATTCTTAATATCTTTAAAATTTGGATTTTTTTTGAAAGAAGTTTTATCTTCTACCATTTTATTTGTGATATGGTGGACGGCTGATGCTTCTGGTGGTATTTTTATTTCTGGTTTGTATAATTCACAAAATGTTTTATCATTAATTTTATATGCTAATTGGCATAAAAAATCTGTATTATTTACTCCTGTAGTCTCTGTATCAAAAAATATAATATTTTGCATAGTGCTATTTTAACATATTTTTGATATAATTTATATATATGTTACATGAAAAAATAAAAAACAGTATAAAAGAGGCTATTTTGATGCAAAATAAAGTTTTACTTGATACATTGCGTTCTATGGTAGCTTCATTTACAAATGAACTTATCTCAAAGTCTAAAAAACCTAATGAGTTTTTATCTGATGAAGAAGTAATAGCAGTAATTATTCGTCTTGCTAAACAAAGGAAAGATTCTATAGAACAATACAAAAAAGGTAATCGTCAGGATTTAGTAGATGAAGAAAGTGCTCAATTGGCTATATTAGAGACATATTTACCTAAATTAATGGAAAAAAGTGAGATTAAAAAGATTGTTAAAGATAAAAAAGTAGAATTAGATATAAATGATGCGACAAAAAAAGGAATGTTAATGCAATCTATAATGAAAGATTTGAAAGGTAAAGCAGATGGAGGAATTGTAAAAGAAATTGTTGATAGTTTGTTTTAATATAATTATATGTATACAGTTAAATTTTTAACTACTTTAGTAGAAAATCATCAGATATTGGCTTATGTTGTTATTTTTTTGGGATTGATATTTGAAGGAGAAGTAATTGTCATTACTACTGGTGTATTGTGTTACTTAGGTGCACTTGATTTTACTCTTTCTCTCATTCTTATTTTTACTGGTAGTTTTGTAAAAACTTTTACACTTTATTATATAGGTGAAGTAGTAAATAAAAAATATAGTGATAGTAAGTTTTTTAAATATATAGAAAGAAGAGTATTTTATTTTATGCCTAGATTTAAACAGAAACCTTTTTGGTCTATATTTTTGTCAAAATTTATTATGGGGACAAATTATTTAATTATTTTATTTTCTGGATATAATAAAATTAATTTAAAAACTTTTATAAAAGCAGAAGCTCTTTCTACGGTCATCTGGGCACCAGTGCTTCTTTCTTTAGGGTTTTTCTTTAGCCAGACAGCAATATCGATAAGTAAAGAAATAGGGAAGTTTTCTTTAATTATATTTGGATTAGTAATCGTATTTCTTCTTTTCGATAAGATAATGTCTTCTATATATACTTTTTATGAATATTTTAAAAATGGAATTAATGGAAATGGAAATGAATAAAATAAAATTAATCACACACAATGGTTCTTTTCATTCTGATGATATTTTTGCTACCGCCACTCTTTCTTTATTATTAGAAAAAAGAGGAGAAAGTTTTGAAATAATACGTACTCGTGATGAAGAGATAATAAAAAATGGTGATTACATTTTTGATGTGGGTGGAGTTTACAATGAAGAAAAAAATAGATTTGACCATCATCAGAAAGATTTTCAAGAAAAAAGAGAGAATGGCATAATGTATTCTTCTTTTGGTTTAGTTTGGAAAAAATATAGTGAAGAGTTAGTAGGATCAAAAAAAGTAGCGGAAATAGTAGAAGAACATCTAGTTGCCCCCATTGATGCTTATGATAATGGTTTTGATTTAGTGCAAAATAAATACAATATTTCACCTTTTTTTATTCAACATTTTTTTCTAACAATGAGACCTACTTGGCGTGAAATTAATTTAAGTAATTACGAAATGTTTTTAAAAAGTGTAGAAATTGCAAAAATAGTTTTATCACGAGAAATTATTCAAATTAATGATGCTATAGAAGCAGAAGAAGCAATAACATTAATTTATAAAAATACAGTAGATAAAAGGATAATTATTTTAAATAAGAATTATCCTTTTGAAGATATATTAAATAATTTTTCTGAACCTTTTTTTGTAGTTTATCCAAGGACTAGTGATAATTTTTGGGGTGTAAAGGCAATGAGAGAGGATCCAAAAACTTTTAGAAATAGAAAAGATTTTCCTAAAAAATGGGCTGGGTTAATAAATGAAGAATTACAAAAGATTACAAGTGTAGAAGATGCAGTGTTTTGTCATAGAGCATTATTTATGGCTGTAGCAAAAACCAAAGAAGGAGCTATCAAATTAGCAGAATTAGCACTTTTAGTGTAAATTATATAAATTAAAAGATTTTAAGAGTCGTGTTGGTTCCCTGTCCTCACGGCCTCCGAGGGCGAAGGCTCAGAAATCTTTTGAATTTTTATAATTTACTAATACTTATTATAATATGGCTTTCATTGATGAAATAAAAATATATGGAGAAGCAGGCACTGGTGGTAACGGTGTCGTTCGTTGGCGTCAAGAGAAATTTATACCAAAAGGTGGGCCTGCAGGAGGTGATGGTGGACGTGGGGGAGATTTCTATGCACAAGCTGTTCGAGACGTTCATATACTTTCTAAGTATAAAGCAAAAAAAAGTTTCTATGCAGAAAAAGGAGAAAATGGTGGAAATAAAAGTTTACATGGAAAAAGTGGAAATGATTTTATCTTAGAATTACCTATTGGATCTATCGTTACAAATTTAGACACAGAAGAATCTTGGCAACTTTTAGAAGAAGGACAAAAAGTAGCTGTTGGTTTGCCGGGTGCTAAAGTTCGTTGGCACGGAGAAGGTGA
>Ga0210019_1003004_pt1 | contig 15828 bp, 19 predicted proteins | sample CryGeyCG2114_020_2_FD_183969 | JGI IMG/M metagenome (GOLD analysis project Ga0210019, IMG submission 183969) | Groundwater microbial communities from aquifer - Crystal Geyser CG11_big_fil_rev_8/21/14_0.20 (SPAdes) (version 2) | ecosystem: Environmental > Aquatic > Deep subsurface > Groundwater ...
ATCGTCAGACTTCGCAAAATGCTTTTCGCCGTAGCTGGGCTACGGCCTCAAAACATTTTGCTCGTCTTCCTCGCCTCGCTCGAAAATCTAAAATTTCGCTACGAAATAGTTTTGCAACCATCTCAAAGAGTATGCGAGGCAAACCTTGGTCAGTTCTCTGCTTCATCAATATTCAGGGAGCATTATCAGAGATGGTGAATAATTGCTTTTATAGGCATCAGAAAGAGCGGCCTTGTTTGGGTCGCTCTTTTTGTTTAGGCATGATTGCTTTTAGATTTTATTTTGGAGGGCTTGTTTTTTTGTTTATTGCGTTATGGGTTTATTTTTGTTAAGATAAAACTATGAAAATCGCTTTTTCCGCAAAACATAAAAAGATTTTTCAGCAGATGGGCATCCAAACCATTTATCTTTTTGGTTCCCAAGCCAATAACACGGCTCATTCATTGAGCGATGTTGACCTTGGCATAGTTTTGCAAGAGCCAGAGAAGCATAGGGCCAGCACTATGGATATTTACTTGAAACTCTATGATATTTTTACTGATGTTTTACCCAAAGATTACTTAAAACGCCGCTTCCAATTAAGAGCGCACGAGTTTGACATTGTTTTTTTGCAATTTACTCCGATTAAATTGCAGTTTGAAGCCATAAAAAATAAAAAAGTTCTTTATGAAACCGACAAGATAAAGAGGTTGGATTACGAAGAGTATGTTATTAAACGTTATTGCGACCTGCAATTTATTTTTCAACTTGATGAACAAGCTATTTTAGCAAGAATATGATCAAATTAGAAATTAATAAAAAAATTATTTTAGAGCGGCTGGATATTATTCAGACATCGTTAAATAAATTAGATAAATTGAAAACATTGAGCTCCGGGAGGTTTATGTTAGAGGATAATTTTGCTATTGCTGAACATTATTTAAGATACGCCCTTGAAGCGACTTTTGATATTTGCGCGCATATTTTATCGCGCATTCCCGGCACTCAACTTGACGAATACAAACAAATGGCTTTAGAAATGGGAAAGCAGGAGATATTGCCAATGGAATTTGCGCGACAAAAGCTGTATAAGATGGGCGGATACAGAAATCGGCTTACCCATTTTTATTTTGAGGTAAAATCAGAAGAAATGTATAGTATAGTGAGAAATGATCTCAGCGACTTTAAGGAGTTTATGAGATATATTAAACCCTTACTTGTAAAATAATTTTTTGATTGAAAATATGCGATACTTTTGGCTTTCTCATTAAAACAAAAGCGATAAAAAAGGGCATTCCCTATCTATCAAACTTTAATTAGTTCTCTGCTTCATCAATATTCAGGGGGCATTATTAGAGACGGCGAATAATATACTTTTGCAAATATCAAAAAGAGCGGTTTTGCTTGAGCCAGCTCTTTTTGTTTTTGGGGAATTTGGTGTATAATTGCTCAATAAGATAGTTTAAATATCTCAAATTTATGGCAGAAAAAAATAAAAAAGAAAGTGTTAAAGCCCCCGCCTTCGCTCCATCCTCCGCCAAGGCTACGGCAGGTAAAAAAGCTATGGCGGGCAAGCAGGATATTTTCGGCGACCACAAGTATAAAATTTGCGTTTCCGGGGCGGCTGATATGAGTTGTTGCGCGCCCAATATTAAAGAGTTGGGCGAGGAAGTGGGCCGCGAGATTGTCAAGCAGGGTTGTATTTTACTTACTGGCGCTACCACCGGCGTGCCTTATTATGCGGCCAAGGGCGCTAAAAAAGCCGGCGGGGTGAGCATCGGGTTTTCGCCCGCGGGCAGTCGGCAAGAGCATATTAACACCTTTAAGCTGCCGGTTGATTATTTTGACTTGATTGTCTACACCGGGTTTGATTATGTCGGTCGTAATTTAGTGCTGACTAAATCGGCTGATGGGGTGATTATTATGTGCGGGAGAACAGGCACACTTAACGAATTTACCATTGCTTTTGAAACCCATACGCCGGTGGGCGTGATGCAGGGCTCCGGGGGCACGGCTGATTTGATTGAGCCGGTGTTGGCCAAGGGTTATCGGCCCAAAACCAAAATTGTCTACGACACCAATCCCAAAAAATTAGTGGAAAAATTAATTAAGACCATTGCCGCGGAACAGAAAAAAAACCGCTAAAAAAAGGTCGACTAAATGATAATTTTCAAACAATTTTCAATGAAAATTGATAATTGAAAATTTTAGGACATATGCCAGTCAAAAAAATTGTTAAAAAAGCAACGGCTAAAAAATTAAAAAACCCGCCTTCGCCAAAGCTTCAGCGGGCGAGGAAAGAAATTTTAGCGGGCGAGGTGGTGCATTATTTTGACCAGATCAAAGTGGCGGTGATTAAGCTTAGAGCCCCCCTATCGGTGGGCGGGAACATTCGCATGGTGGGCGGGCAAGACACTGATTTTAAGCAAAAAGTTCAATCAATGGAGGTTGAGCACAAAAAAATTACCAAAGCCAAAAAGGGCCAGGAAGTTGGCATGAAAGTGAAAGAAAAAGTTAGAGACGGCTACAAAGTTTTTAAGATTGACTAAAGCGATTTCAATATAATGAGCAAATCAATTTTGGCTTTTTTTACTATTGTCGGCACAATAGTGGGAGCGGGCGTTTTCGCCTTGCCCTATATTTTTTCTCAAAGCGGGGTCATCACTTGCCTGGTTTATTTTTTAATTTTAACACCGGTGGTTGTTTTACTGCATTTGTTTTTTGGCGAAATAACTTTAAGAACAAAAGAAGAACAACGATTAAGCGGTTATGCGCAAAAGTATTTAGGCAAAAAAGTCAAGCATATAGCGGCTGCCTCAATTATTGTCGGTGTATTGGGGTCGTTGGTTGTTTATATTATACTGGCTGGCGATTTTTTGAGCATTCTTTTCCCGCAATGGCTTTCCCCGGCCCAGTATTCTATTATAGCTTGGGGGGGGTTGGCCTTTTTAGTTTTTTTAGGCACTCGTTCAGTGGCTTGGGGAGAGGTTTTAATGACCAGCGGGTTTTTTTTAGTGGTGGCGGTTATTTTGGTTGTCTGCCTGCCCCATTTCAAGACAGCTAATTTATTGTTTTTTAATCCAGCCAAAATCGTTTTGCCCTTTGGCATTATTATGTTTAGTTTAGTGGGCTGGTCTGCAGTGTCTGAAGCCGAGGATTTATTAACCGACAAAAGAAAATTAAAAAAAATTATTATCGGCGCCGTTTGTCTATCGGCTATTTTTTATTGTTTGTTTGCCATAATTATTAGCGGGGTTACCAGCCAGCAAACCAGCCAGGAGGCCTTAAAGGGTTTGGTACCGGTGTTGGGCTACAAAGTGATGATTTTTGGGGCTTTGTTCGGGCTTTTAGCAGTGGCGACATCTTTTTTAACTTTAGCCAACTACTTAAAAAACACTTTTACTTTTGACTACAAACAACCGCGGTATTTGGCGTTTTGTTTGGCTTGTGTTTTGCCTTTGTTTTTATTCTTATTGGGTTTTCGCGATTTTATCGGGGTGATATCTTTTCTGGGAGCGATTATGGGGCTGATAGAAGGGGCCGCTTTGATTTTAATTTATCTCAAGGCCAAAAAAACCGGCGATAGAATTCCAGAATACGCCCTAAAAATACCAAAGTTCGCGCCTTATCTGATGCTGTTCATTTTATTTTTCGGCGCCATGGCCCAGCTTTTTTATCGCTAAATTTATGTATGTAATTAATTCTCGGGGCGAGCAAGAGCAATTTTCTTTGCAAAAAGTAGAACGAAGCGCCAGAAGAGTTGGCGCTAATTTCAAGTTAGCCAGAGAAATTGCCCAACAAATTGAACGCAAGATTTACAACGGTATACCTACTTTTGAGATATTCAAGGAAGTCAAAGACCTGCTCAATCAAGCCCAGCCGGTTTTCGGCTTAAAGTTTAGCTTAAAGCAAGCTATGAGGGATTTGGGGCCCGACGGATTTGCTTTTGAAAAATATGCGGGCGCTATTTTCAGGGCGGCGGGGTATGCGGTAAAATTGAACCAATTTATTTCAGGCAAGTGTTTAAGTCAATATGAAATTGATTTCATCGCTGAAAAACCCGCCGAAAGCCCTTTGGGTAATCAGGCGGGCAAGGCTGGCATTTTGAAAATTGGCGAATGCAAGTATCATAGCCAAATCAGCGATTTATCGGTTGACCAAGAAATAGCTTTAGCTAACTACGGCCGGTTTGCCGATATTCTACAAGGAAAATTCGCTTTAACAAAAGCTATCCAGGGCAAAAAAATATCCAGCATTTTAATAACCAACACCAAGTTTTCTACCAGAGCTATTCAATATTCAGAGTGTTCGGGCGTGGAGCTTTGGGGCTGGAAATACCCATTTAGCAAGGGGTTGGAGGTTTTTATTGACCAAAATAAGCTTTATCCCATTACCATTTTGCCTTCGTTCAAAAAACAATGGGCTGATATTTTTAACCAGCGCAATATTATTTTAGCGGGCGATGTTTTGCGTCTTAACCTTGAAAGAATAAGCCGCGAATCAAATATAGGTCTGGCAGTTTTCAACAAAATGGCCGCTGAAGCCAAAACGCTCCTTGAGGGCTAAGCAGGCTGTGGATAACCCGCGTATCGTTTTCTATCTTTATTCTAATATAATGGAGTTATTACATATGGATAACAATCAAAGTCAGGACAAAATCTTATTTTCCGTAACCGAAGAGGAATTACAGCGAGAGGCAAAACATCGCATAATATTTTTATATGAATAACACAGCAACATTATTTTCAAAAATTAAAATTGACCCATCATGGTCTTTTTCTGATAAAACTAGAAAAGATACGGCTTATATTACCCACGGATACCATCGCTATCCGGCAAAGTTTATTCCCCAAATAGTTTCTCGTTTGGCGGAGAAATACACTAATGTGGGTGACTTGATTGTGGATCCTTTTGGCGGCTGTGGCACAACGCTTGTTGAGTCAAAAGTAATGGGGCGGCCATCAATTGCTGTTGATATTAATCCTGTTGCGGTTTTAATCACTAAAGCAAAAATCACAGCCATTGACCCTGTTAAAATTGAAGAGGAATTCGTAACTTTCCAAAAGAGATTGGAAACTTACAACGGAAAAACAAGAGTAAAAGCGCCTGAACATGAAAGAATTGATTATTGGTTTAAGCCGGAAGAAAAAAGAAAGCTTGCCTTTATCTTTGCGGAGATTTCAAAAATAAAAGATCAAGATGTTCAAGATTTTTTCTTTTGCGGATTTTCTAATATTCTAAAAAATTGCTCAATTTGGCTGCAGAAAAGCAATAAGCCAACGAGAGATTTTGAAAAGAAACCAGCAGAACCAATTAAAACATTTTTGAAGCAAATAAAGATGATGTTGCGGGGTAACGCGCGATTATTTGAGATGCTATCAGGAAAAGGTTATTTGAAAGTTCCGAGTAAGGTAATTTGCACGGACGCAAGGACAGTTCCGGCGAAAGACAATAGCGTTAGTTTAATCGTTACCTCGCCACCCTATGTTACTTCTTATGAATACGCCGATTTGCACCAGCTCACCGCTTTATGGTTGGAATACACCAAAGATTTGAGTGATTTCCGAAAGCGATTTATTGGCACTTCTTATCACAACAAAAAAGATTTGACTCTTAATAGCACGCTCGCCGAAAATATCAGAAAAAAATTATTAGAAAAGGACAAAAAAACAGCCGAGGAAGTTTCTACATATTTTAGCGAAATGAATCAAGTTTTTACTGAAATGAAAAGAATACTGAAAAAGGGCGGGAGAACCTGTGTTGTTGTTGGTAATACCAGCCTAAAAGGTGTTAAAATATTAAACGCAGAGGTTTTTGCCGAACAATTGCAAAATTTAGGGTTAAAAATAGCGGATATTATCAAAAGAGAAATTCCGTCAAAAAATTTACCGTCTGTTAGAGATGAAAAGACGGGTAGGTTTGCCGGTGTAAATGATAAAAATAAAGTTTCTGTCTACCCAACAGAATATATTTTAGTAATGGAAAAATAAAAATATGACAATAAAAGACCTCATTAAAATTTACGAGACGAAAAAGAAAAAGTGCGGTAACGACGCCTACAAATATTTAAGTAAAATTTTTATAGAAGCCAAACCAATACATAAAGAATATTTTTTAATGAGTAAAAAAGCCCAAGAAAAAATTAAAAAAGGTGGCGTACCAGATCACGAACAATCATGGCGAGCATTCAAGGGGAAAAATTTAGAAAAAATCATTATTTACATTTTGAAAGATGTTATTAATAATTTAGGATTGGAGGTAGTTGATGGGAATAAATTAGAAAAAACAAATAGCGCTAATTTGTCTAAAGAATTGAGTTTAGTAAAAAGAAATTTGCTTGTTGACTATGGAGAATTTGGCTTGCATATGCCTGATGTTGATATTATTATTTTTGATTTAAAGACAAGCAAAGTTATTGCTGTTTTATCAAGTAAGGTTACCTTGCGAGAAAGAATTGCTCAAACTGGATATTGGAAAATTAAACTTGCCTCTGATGAGGCCACGAAGCATATTAAAGTTTATTTTGTAACGCCGGATGAAGATGGCACACTAACGATTAAAAAGCCGACAAAGAAAGGCAGGGCAATTGTTGAAGTGGACACAGACGGCAGTTATGTTTTGAGCGAAACAAACATCGAGGAAAGCAATAAAGTGAAAATGTTTGATAAATTCATTGACGACCTTAAAAAACTATTAAAATAAAGTATGGAAATAGAGTCAACAACTTTGTGGGATTTTCCGAGGCAAAATTATGGCGATAAGCCACACGGGAACAATAAATATAGCGGAGTAACGCCGGCTTTTGTTATTTGGAATTTGCTCCAGCGATATACAAAAGAGGGCGATTTAGTTGTTGACCCAATGGCTGGAAGCGGAACAACAATTGATGTGGCAAAAGAGTTGAATAGAAAGGTAATTGGCTATGACTTGAATGTAGTTAGGCCAGATGTGATTAAAAATGATAGCCGGCAAATTCCACTCCAAGAAAATTCTTGCGACTTTGTTTTTATTGATTCGCCGTATTCTGACAATATTAACTACTCTGACAATAAAGAATGTATTGGAAAAGTTTCATGCGAAAAAATAGAATTCTACGACGAATTAGAGAAAGTTGCTTCTGAAATTGCCAGAATTTTAAAACCAGGCAAGGTAATGGGTTGGGTAATAGCGGACCAATGGATCAAAAAGAAATTTACTCCGGTTGGATTTTTACTTTGGCCAAGATTAGAGAAGTATTTTGAACCCATGGATATCGTTTGTTTAACACGCCACAACCAAACATCAAACACAGGTGTTTGGCACAATAGGGCAAGACAATATAATTTTTATTTAAGGGGTTTTAAGTATTTATTTATAATGAAGAAGATTGTGGTATAAAAATATGCAAAGCCAAGAAAAAGATAATTTAATAATCGCGCGGCTTTGGCCGGGCGAGAATGTTTACGAACAATTGAAAGACATTTGCCAAAAGCATAAGGTTAAAACCGGAGTTTTTGTTTCAGGCATTGGCCAATTGGGCTGGGCCGAACTTGGATTTTTCAGGGAAAAAGGCGATTATTTTCCGCAAAAATTTGATAGGCCTTTGGAGGTTTTAGGTCTGTTGGGCATTGTTTCCGCCAGCGAAAGCGGCTACGACTTTCATTTGCACATTTCTTTGGCTGGGGCTGATAAAACTGTGTTTGGCGGGCATTTTATTGCTGGGGTGGTGAGCGCAACATTAGAAGTAGTGATTTTGAAGTCGGATATAAAAATAAGGAGAGAGATTGAGGAAGAAACAGGATTGAAAGGGCTAATCTTGGTTTAATTTACAAATTTTCAATTATCAATTTTTAATGAATTTTCAATATCAAATGATTTAATTTTCAAATGGGTTTAATCCATTGAAAATTTAATCATTGAAAATTGTTTGAAAATTGAAAATTCGTAAATTGAAAATTAATTTAATGGAAATTGTTGACCAAAATATTATAAATACTATTAAAGCGAGTGGGATTGGCGTTTTGCCCACCGACACCATTTATGGTTTGGTTGGCTTGGCTTTACATAAAAAAGCGGTAGAAAAAATTTACAAATTAAAAAAGCGAAGCCCGCAAAAGCCGTTTATTATTTTGATAGCCGAGATTGAAGATTTAAAAAAGTTTGGAGTGGCGCTTGATAAACCGGCCAAAAATATTTTGGATAAGTTTTGGCCGGGGCCAGTGAGTGTAATTTTGCCTTGTCCTATGCTAAAAAGAGAGCTGTCCTATCTGTGGCCGTTAAATAAAACTTTAGCTTTTCGTTGTCCTAAGGACAAGTGGTTAAATAACTTATTAAAAGAAACCGGGCCATTGGTGGCGCCCAGCGCCAATATAGAGGGGTTGCCTCCAGCGCAAACCATTAAACAAGCCAAAAAGTATTTTAACGACAAGGTGGACTTTTATTTTGACGAAGGGACAATTAAAAGCGCGCCCTCGGTCTTAATCTCGCTGGAGAATAGAAAGATTAAAGTTTTGAGACAAGGAAAAACAAAAATTAAAGCGCTGTTTAATTCGTGCGATCGCACGAATTAAACAGCGGGATTTATTTTTAGTTTTTAATTTATTTATGTCAAAAAAATATCTCATCATTATAATTGCTGTTTTATTAGTAATTAGCTCCATTTTCTGTCTTCGTTTTTTAGGTGGCAATGAGGACGCTTGGGTTTGCCAGAATTATGAATGGGTGAGGCATGGCAATCCTCAATCGCCCAAGCCAACTAAGCCTTGCCATAAAGAAGGCCCGAGCAGTCAGGCGCAAGTTTTTACTACTGTTAAAGGTAATACTGATGTTATCAGAATAACCAAGCCCTTGCCTTTGGCTCACGAAACAATTTCCAGCCCCTTAGAAATCCAGGGAGAGGCGCGGGGAACATGGTATTTTGAAGCCAGCTTTCCGGTGAAGCTTTTAGATTTGAAAGGAGAAGTGATAGCAGAGGGCATTGCCCAGGCCAAAAGCGATTGGATGGCTGAAAATTATGTGCCATTTGAAGTCAAGCTTGATTTTTTAGTGGTTGCCGATACCGACGCTGTTTTGGTTTTGAAAAAGGATAATCCCTCGGGCTTACCTGCTAATGATGACCAATTAGAAATCCCCATAAGATTGGCCGGGGCTGATGTGATGGCTGTGAAGGTGTTTTTTAACAATTCAAATTTAGATCCGGAAATTTCCTGCAATAAGGTTTTTCCAGTTGATCGGGCAATAGCGGCTACCCAAGCGCCTGCCAGAGCTGTCTTAGAATTGCTTTTAGGAGGTGATTTAACCGATGAGGAAAAAGCCAATGGTTTTACAACCAGCATTAATCCTGATGTTAAAATCCAAAAGCTAACTATTGAAAATGGTATAGCCAAAGTTGATTTCAGCGAAGAATTAGAAAAAGCAGTGGGCGGCTCGTGCCGCGTGTCAGCCATTAGAGCTCAAATCATTGAGACCTTAAAACAATTTCCTACGGTCAAAGATGTTGTGATTTCCATCAATGGCCGAGTTGAGGACATTCTTCAGCCATAATAAAACCAAGTGTTGCAAGATATGAACGATCGCTCACAGAATGCAACAATCGTAATTTTGTAAACTATAAATATGCTCTATGAGACCACTTAAACATATTATTGCCTCGGCTATTTTAGGCATTGGCTTTTTGCTTTTTGTCAAGCCGGCTTGGGCCGCTTTGATTGTTTTTTTAGCTGGCGTTTTTATTGATTTGGACCATTTAGTTGATTTTTGGGCCTTAAAACCGCTTTTGTTTTTTAATATTCACGATTTTTTGGATGCGGAAAAATACGATAAACAAGTTAAATGGATTTTTGTATTTTTCCATAGTTGGGAGCTGATTGCTGGGCTTTGGCTCTGGGCTGTGATAGGACATTGGCCGATTTGGCCAACCGCTATAGCCGCTGGGGCTACTCTGCATATGATTTTAGACATTGACAACTTAAAACACCCTTATAAAATGCATCCCCTCACTTATTTTTTAATTTTTCGGATTATCAAGAAATTTAAAAAAGCTAATCTTCAAATGTGTCATTCTGAGGCCTAATGGCCGAAGAATCTCAGAGAATCAGCAAAAGAGATTCTTCGCCTGCTGGCTCAGAATGACAAATTCTAGATATTTTTATGAAAATAATCGCTGACTTTCATATTCATTCTAAATATTCCCGAGCCACTTCGCCCCAGATGAATTTAGAAAATATCAGCCAGGCCGCCCAAACCAAGGGAGCGCAAGTGATTTCCACGGGCGATTTTACCCATCCAGCTTGGTTCCGCGAGCTGAAAGATAAGTTGAAACCAGCCGAGACAGGGCTTTTCAAATTAAAAACTAAAAACGAAAAAATAAAAGATGAGGAGGAAACGAGATTTATTCTCACTACCGAGATAAGCTGTATTTATTCTAAAAATGGCAAAGTGAGAAAAACGCACATTTTAATTTTCGCGCCCGACTTAGCCACCGTAGAAAAAATCAACACTCGTTTAGCCACCATTGGCAATCTTAAGGCCGATGGCCGTCCTATTTTGGGCTTAGACGCTAAGAACTTATTGAAAATTGTTTTAGAAATAAATCCGGATTGCTTGGTAGTGCCAGCGCATTGCTGGACTCCTTGGTTCGCGGTGTTTGGCTCTAAAAGCGGTTTTGACTCGCTGGAAGAATGTTTTGAAGAGCAAATTAAAAATATTTTTGCCGTGGAAACAGGCCTAAGTTCAGACCCGGCCATGAATTGGCAATTATCATCCTTGGACAAAGTGGCTTTAATCAGTTGTTCGGACGCCCATAGCGCCCCTAAGATCGGCCGGGAGGCCTGCGTGTTTGACACAGAGTTGAGTTATCCGGCCATTATTGAGGCCATCAAAAGCAAAAACCCCAAAAAGTTTTTATGCACCATTGAATTTTTTCCTGAAGAAGGCAAGTATCACTATGACGGCCATCGGCTTTGCAATGTGCGGCTATCTCCGGCTGAAACTAAAAAATACCGCGGGCTTTGTCCGGTTTGCGGTAAGCCATTAGTCATAGGCGTGGCCAGCCGGGTGGCGGCCTTAGCCGACCGCCCCGAGGGCTTTGCGCCGCCCCAGGCCATTCCCTACAAACGGCTTATTCCTTTAAGCCAAGTAGTTAGCGAAGTGTTAGGCGTGGGCGAAGCAAGCAAGAGGGTACAAGAAATTTATCAGCGGCTTATCTCAAAATTAGGGCCGGAGCTAGCTATTTTAATTGATTGCCCTTTGTCTGGCATAGAAAAAGTTGGCGGCTCGGCCTTGGCCTTGGCTATTCAAAAAATGAGAGCGGGCCAGGTAAACATTGAGCCGGGTTATGACGGCGTTTATGGCCAAATCAGCATTTTGTCAGCCAATGAAAGAAAAGACCTTGGAGATAGACAGGGCTTGCTTTTTTAAGGCCTTTACAGAGTGGTTTGTTGTGCTACAATTTAAGGGTTGCATTATGAAAATTATACCAGCTATTGATGTGATTAATGGTCGTTGCGTTAGATTATTTAAGGGCGATTACAATTTCCAAAAGGATTATTTACCTAGTCCTTTTGAGGTGGCTAAAAAAATTGAACAAGCCGGTTTTAGCGATTTGCATTTGATTGATTTAGAGGGCGCTAAAGAGGGTAGGGTAGTTAATTGGCCAGTAATTGAACAAATAACCCAAAACACTAAATTGGCTGTTGAGGTGGGCGGGGGCGTGCGCGCCAAAGACGAAGTCGCGCGGTTGTTGGCTTTGGGCGTTCAAAGAATTATGTTAGGCAGTTTGGCCTTGCAAAACCCCGAGATCTTAAAGGATTTATTGGTCGCTTTTGGCTCAGAAAAAATAATGGTTGATATTGGCTGGAAAGACGGCGGGGTGTATTATCACGGCTGGCAAGAAAAGGCGGATAAAGAATTTGAGCAGGTTCTTAAAGAGTTATTGGCTCTGGGCGTGAACCGTATTTTACTCACTGATGTTGATAAAGATGGCGCCTTGCAGGGGCCGAATTTCGGGCTTTACGAGCGGGTTGGCCGCGATTTTCCCGAATTATTAGTAACCGCTTCGGGCGGGATAAGCAGTAAAAGCGATTTGCGTCGTTTGAAAAACAGCGGCGTTGAGGCGGTGGTAGTGGGCAAGGCCTTTCACGAAGGCTGGCTTTCTTTGAGCGATTTACAAAACTATGAGCGATAAATTGAAAACAATTAAAATTAAAAACATTAGCGATTTTGTCCAGCAGGTTGATTGGGCCAAAGTTAACGGCTTGGCTCCGGTTATTACGCAGGACTATTGGAGCAGTCGGGTTTTGATGCTGGGCTATATGAACCGAGAGGCCTTGCAAAAAACTTTAACCGAAGGTAAAATAACTTATTATTCGCGTATTCGCTCAGTCCTCTGGACAAAAGGCGAAACCTCGGGTAATTTTCAAATAGTAAAAAAGGTTTTTTTGGATTGCGATAATGACACCATCCTAATAAAAATCAAACAAAAAGGCGTGGTTTGCCATACCGGCCGTAAAACTTGTTTTTATCAGGAAATCAATTAGAATTTACCGCGTCAATGTCATTCTGAGGCCTAATGGCCGAAGAATTTCTGGGATTCTTCGCCTACTGGCTCAGAGTGACAAATACATAAATTTATGCCAACAAAAAATAAACTTCGTTTGGGTATTCCTGGCCGCGCTTTGCGAGGACAAACCATTGAGCTTTTGCAAAAGGCCGGCTATAGCGTGAGCGTTTCAGCCAGCGGCCATAAAATAACTCTTGACGACCCGGAGATTGAATGTTTTTTTTCCAAAACCCAAGAATTGGCCGAGTTGACGCAAGCTGGCATGTTAGACGCTTGTATTACGCACAAGGCCCGGCTTTTGGAGCAAAACATCAAGGCCAAAGAAATCAGCCAGCTCAATTATGGCAACGGCACTTGGCATATTACCCGAGTGGTTTTGTCTGCGCCAGTTGATTCCAAAATTAAATCTGTCAAGGACTTAAACGGCCAAGAGGTCTTTTCCCGCCTGCCCAATTTAACTAAAAAGTTTTTAGCAGACCAAGGGATTAAAGCCAAGGTTACCAAAGTTGGCTTCCCGGGCGAAGCCAAGGGAGAAATGTTTAACAAGCCCTTGGTTGATTTCACTAATACTGGGCGCACATTGGCGGAGCATAATATGAAAATAATAGCCGAGTTAATGACAACCTTGCCGTGCTTGGTGATGAACCCTGTTTCTTATCAAGATGCTTGGAAAAGGCAAAAAACCGAAAATTTGGCTCTGCTTTTGAATAGCGCTCGCCTGGCCATGGATATGGTTGGCTTAATGATGCATGTAGAGAACGGCTTGATGCCCGAAGTTTTGAAGGTCTTGCCAGCTATGAAAAAACCAACTGTCACCCAACTGCGGGGAGAAAATTTGTTTGATGTTTTAACAGTGGTTGACAGAAAAGAAGCCAGAGAGTTGGTGCCTCAATTGAAAAAGATTGGTTGCACTAATATTGTGGAATTCCCTTTAGAAAAAGTTATCATCTAACAGCTAAGCTGTATTAAAATGCCCAAAATAAAAGAAAATTTACGCCAGAAGATTGTTTTTGGCATTCCCAAGGGCTCTTTGCAGGGAAACTCCTTGCTGTTTTTGCGCCAGGCCGGTTTTAATATTTATGTGGTCCCGCGGGTTTGCCAGCCCAAAATTGACGACTCGCAAATTAATTGTTTCTTGCTGCGGGCGCAGGAAATTCCTAAATATGTCTCTTTGGGCAAGCTAGACGCCGGCATTGCGGCTACCGATTGGATTCTTGAGCAAAAAGCCAAGGTAATTGAAGTTTGCGATTTGGATTTTGCTAAAAAAACTGTTGGTCGGGGCCCTAAATGGGTTTTAGCGGTGCCCCAGACCTCGCCCATTAAATCAGTCAAGGATTTGCAAGGCAAAGTGGTGGCTTCGGAAATAGTTAATGTAACTAATGCCTATTTGCAAAGAAAAGGGGTTAAAGCCAAGGTAGAATTTTCTTGGGGCGCCAGCGAGGCCAAGGCCCCTTTGTTTGCTGACGCGGTGGTGGATATCACGGAAACCGGTGAATCATTGAGGGCTAATAATTTAAGAATTTTAGACACTGTTTTAGAGGTAAAAACCAAGCTAATCGCCAGCCCATTGGCTTGGCAGAATTTATGGAAGCGCGAAAAGATTGAAACAATGGCTATGCTAATTTATGGCCGAGTGCGGGGCCATCAAATGAGCAATATTATGGCGCACACTACCTCGGCTAATTTGCCAAAAATTTTGGCGGTGGCTAAAAAATACGACCAGGCCTCGGTTAAGAAAATAGCAGGCACTGACTATTATGATATTTCTTTTCGTTGCCAGGCCTTGCAAGCTCGCGATTTGTTGCCGGCCTTAAAAATGGCTGGAGCGCATGGCATAGTGCAGTCGCCCGCCTTCCGCTTGGGCTAATTGACGCAAACACAATTATCGCTATGGATGTTAATAAAATTTATTATCTAACCAAAGACGGCTTGGAAAATCTGAAAAATGATTTACAACAAGCCAAGGACTTAAGAAAAGCCAAATTGGGCAAAGAAGCGCCCGCGGCTTTTTATTCAGAAGAGTTAAACTCGGAGTTTGTTTCGTTTCGCGATGAAATGGATGTTTTGGACGCCAAAATAGATGAAATGGAGCATGTTTTAAAAAATTATGAAATCATCAAGCCGCCCTTGGCCAGTGAAAAAGACAAGATTGGCTTGGGAGCTAAAGTGAGGGTGGAAATTGACGGCGCCACTGATGATTTTATTATTGTGGGCACTTGGGAGGCCAACCCGGCTTTGGGGTTGATTTCTGATGAATCGCCAGTGGGCAAAGCCTTGCTTGGCAAAAAAGTGGGCGAGATGGCCGTACTTAACTCACCGATTAAAATTGCTTACAAAATCAAAAAAATCACCTATTAGATGAGCTTTTTACAAACTCAATGAGGCGATGGTTAAAATTTTTTGGGCTGGCGCTTTTGGGCGCAATTCTTTTTTTGATAGTAGCGGTCAAAACCGGCCCGTCTAATTTAGGACGGGTATTTGCTTTGCTGTTTGATTTCAATAGTTTTTCATTAGTGATTATTAGTTTAGTGGTAGTATACTTTGGAGCGTTGCGTTCTTCTATTGTTTTGCGATCGTTTGGTTACAAGCTGTCCCTTTGGTCATTAACTACATTGTGGCTGGCTGGGTTTGGCGTGGGCTACGCTCTGCCCGTTTCTGCTTTGGGCGGCGATGTTGTTAAGGTCTATTTTACTAAAAAAAAGTTTAACTTTCTTTCTTGGGAAAGGGCTATCGCCGCCACTGGGGCGGAGCGGATTCTTGACGCGACAGCGTTTTTTGTTTTTTTAGTAGCTGGCTTGGCGGTTTTCGCCATTAAAAATGACTTAACCACTGTTTTAAGCGTTGGGGTTTTGGCTGGCTTGGCTATTATTATGGCTGGCCTTGTTTTGTTTTACTTCAAGGCCAGGAAAAAACAAGGCATTTTGCAAGGGCTTTTTGATTTTTCCGGCCTAGCTAAATTAAAGTTTTTTAAGGGGCAAGGCAATGACATTTTGTTGGGGGCTGAAAAAGAAATGCTGGTATTTTTTCAGACCTCTAAAAGCTATTTTGGGCAGGCTTTGGCTGTTTCTTTTTTACGCTATCTGGCGCTTTTTGCCCGGGCTTGGCTTTTGTTGTTTTTCGTAACCGGACACATCGGCTTATTTAAATCGTTGGCTGTTTTTGGTTTTACCAATTTGGGCTCTATTCCGCCGGTGCCCGCTTCTTTGGGCACCTTAGAGCTAAGTGTGGGCCTATGTTTTAAGGGCTTGGGGCTGGGCTTTGACAGCGGGGCGGTTTTTAGTATGATTTTGCGCAGCATTGATTTGCTGTTG
>Ga0210019_1003007_pt1 | contig 15801 bp, 12 predicted proteins | sample CryGeyCG2114_020_2_FD_183969 | JGI IMG/M metagenome (GOLD analysis project Ga0210019, IMG submission 183969) | Groundwater microbial communities from aquifer - Crystal Geyser CG11_big_fil_rev_8/21/14_0.20 (SPAdes) (version 2) | ecosystem: Environmental > Aquatic > Deep subsurface > Groundwater ...
GTATCTATTATTGATGAGGTTCTCCACCACTTATCCCCACTCCTCACCACTATGATGATATTATACACCACTCTTGTAATTTTACGCAACCCTTATCTAGGCACTATTTGCGCACAAGTTATGCACAATATAAAAAAGCCACTTTAATAATTCAAGTGGCATTTGCCTATTCTAAACATCAAAAGCATTTCCCTGCCATCTTCTGTGATTATGCAGAGAATAAACGCGCAAAAGCACAAAAGAATGATGCTCAAAACTATTGTGAGAATCAAAATGAGCAATAACATTTCTAAACTCTCCTATTTAGGTAATGTCCGGCTCTCTGCCGTATTCCGGAACAATGATGTTGAATTTTCTTTTTCCTTTAAAGATCGTTTTTGATTGAAATACTATCTTACCTAAATCATCTGTTTTGTCAACTCCAGCAATCCCCACTCCCAAAGCGAATGCCAGCGCGTTGGCTGTCGCGATTCCAATGCGCAATGAGGTAAATGACCCAGGGCCTTTTACCGCGATGATGCCTTGTATATCTTTCAGAGATGATTTTGCGGACAACAAAAGCGCGTCAATTGATTTCAAAAGCTTTTCCGAATGTTGGCGGATTGATTTGATTCGCTTCTTTTTGATAACGCGCTCATCATCAATCAAAGCAATATCAAATGATTCTTTTTCTGTTGTATCTATGAAGAGATGCATATTATTGAGATAATACCATATATCAAGTAAAAAAATAAGAGCTACTGACCATACGATAGCCAGCAGCCCAGTTTTTAAAAAGATCGTCTAGCTTGGAAAGAACTTCTTCAGTCGACCGAATACAACCTCCTCTTTTTCCCATTCAGTTTGAGTGGATGTTGCCCTAATGTGCCCCAAAAGCGCAACCGCGACTGCGGGACATGACTCGCCTATACCGCCGGTCCAGTATACTTGGGTTGAGATGCCCAAAATATCCTCTGGTTTGCGCTTCTCCCAATAGGTGCTCCAGGTATATCCCCAAGAGGATTTCATACGAGCATGATCCTCTTGATTTCCAGATCGCGGCGCTTCGGTCCGCACTGCGCGCGCGTATACTGTTTGCGCGGTCGGCGCTGTGCCCGGCTTTGGCTGGGGCGCCCACTGAACCACAATTCTGCACCCTAAACGAGTGGCAACATCGGTGTATTTGCGGTGCAATTCATTGGCTGCGTCAACTTCAGCTTGCACCGGCTTCTTGCGGCCTATATCAGAAATTCCGCGTCTCTGTTTTTCTCTGTGTGCCTCCTCTTGGCGTTCGCCGCGCTTCTGGGAAAAGCCATTTACCGCAATCGTACCGCGCTCAAGAATTTTGAAACCCGCGGAATCTAATACATCCACCACCGCGTATTCTATTCCTCCGGAATGCGGAAAAAGTCCCAAGTACCGATTCGGCGCCAATACTGCTTCATCTCCTGAACCAGACGGCCTGAAGCTGAATGGCACTGGCATGAAAAACGCGCGCGCTCCAGAGCGCTCCAGCCGCATCTTGCCTGCCTGCAAATTCCATATCAGAGCAACGCGCTGTTCCACGCGCACTGATCCGGCTTGAGGTAGCACCCGCATAGACCAATTCTTTGGCTGGCTTAAAAATCCATCCAGATACTGGCTCTGGCTATAGGATGAAGAATTAAGCCAAAGTACTGGGCCGTATTGAGCGGAAAACGGCTTTATTTTAAACGGCTCTGATTCAGTCGGCTTCTGGAATGCTAGCGCTGTGCCCTGATCCATGCCTACTTCCGCCACTCCACGAACCCGTATCTGCCAGCCGAATGAATGCGGCCGATGACGCAAATACGCGCCTGCTAATGGTTCATCGCCACGCTCAATCATTTTCATTACGCTCGCGATAAACGCACCAGCCGGCAGAACAAGAATTTTCGGATCCAATTCAGCCGGGCATGTAGCGCGTTTGCACGCAGCCAAGTCGCGCGAAGCGCGATACACCAGCAGATGCTGGAGATTGTCCTGGCACGAACTCTCCAACTGAACATCAAATCCGTCTTTTAACTCCTGAGATGAAAGCCGAATCGCCAGCCCACGCATCTGTGAAAGCACTGTGGCGTTCAAAAACTCCTCCAGTTGAGTGCCGTACAATGTGTCTGTGCCAGCAACCGAAAGATACCGGCTCACGGTGCTATTCCCAAGCCAGTTATAGGAACCAACTGAAACCTCGGCCTGAGTGATTGCAAGCAAAAATGAGATTGCTTTTTTGTGGATTTCAACCAAATCCACGCGCTCTCCAGCAGAGCAATCGCGCCACTCAAATCCGAACAAGAAAAGCCGGCGCGCGATTTCCAATGCCTGCTGAACCACATAGTCCGGATCCGAGCTGCGCTCGCTCGCTTCATGGCGCAGACGAAACTTCTTTTCATTCGCGCCATAAGTATAAAATTCTCCCCATGAAATAAGGACGGATTCCAGAAGCGCGCGGCATTTATTACTGCGAGCATTGAGAAAGGTTTGCTTGTAAAGCTTCTGCAAACGATTCTTCAGAAAGCATTTGAAATCACGAGGCGCCTTGCGCGGCTGACTCTCTAGCTGCATAAAGATCGCGCGCATATTATTGCAGAACATGTCAAAATATTGCGGCGCTTCTGTTAAAATTCGATACTCACTCCTTGACCCTTCCCCGAAAAATCGAGGAATGCGCTGAAACTTTTTCTGGTTCTTTGAAGCGCCATTTCCTTCTTGACCATTCACTTCCTGCTCTGCATCTTCTGGTTGTTGAATGGATTCTGTTTCCGTGTATTCTTCTTCAGAAGGCGCTCCGTTGCTATTCGCTCCTTTCTTCTTTTTCTTTCCTGTATCCGAAAAAAACGGAAATGCTTTGTTGAATTCAAGGTGATCTACAGCATCCAGTTCCTTGATAAGCCACTCCTGGGAATCAGACCTCTGTACCGCCTTGTTGGCGATGGATCGGACCGCAGGCGCGTTCAGATGAAACGCGTACAAAGCGCGTACCTGTTCTGCCGGATCCTGGCTGCTTTCTGCCGCTTCCAAAAACCGATCCAGCGCGCTGATGGAAGCAATAAAGTCCGGCGACGGCGCGCTTTGCGGTACCGCATCCAGAAGGCGCTTGAGCAGAAACAAATCCGTACGCACGCCTGAAATCTGATCCTTGGCAATCTTGAGCTTGCCCGCGCATCCGGAAAGCCAGCCCGCAATGCGACTGAAAATCCTGCTGCGGTGGTCTGCCCAGGAGTTGCCGAAATGTGGCTCTTTCAAATACAATCCTTCAGCGCGATGTTTAAGCCATGCAAGGCGCTCAATCAACTCGCCTTTTCTGCCTTCCCAATACGGCGTCATGGCTGACATGTTGTTTGCCAGCGCTATAATGTCATTATTGAGCAGGCGGCCGAGAAATCCTCGCTTTGGATTGCCATTGGAAAAATTGGAAAGAGCGCCAGGGTCAATGCCTAGATGCTCAAATCCTGCTTCATCCTCAATTCCCATGCAATACGCGATCTCGCGTAAGCGCCGAAGCAAAACAACCAGCTGGTCCGCGCGGTTTTCTTCCGGGACATAATAATCCGGCAAAATACATACAGTGAGCCCGGAATCATTGTTCCATTGCTTGGCTTCAGGCATCTGACTGATGCCGAATATCTTTAGCTTGGCCGCGAACCGCTGGCCCGCGGTTTGGGCCACATCAATCGCTTGCACGAATTCGCGCATGCGATCTTTGATGCCAAGCGCTTCAAGCCGGCCTTCCGCGAAACATTCTCCAATGCGCTTGCCTAGCTTATCTTGGCCTGTGCGCCGGCTAACGGCTAGGAACTTTTCCGCTTGCGCCAAATTAATGTCATCTACAAACGGGCTAGATGCTAAAGCAGCGCGCAAAACGCTTTCCTCGCCACTCAACTGGAGGACTGTGGAAAGCAGGCGCGCGCCAGAATACGCGAATACTCCGCCTGCGCACACCGCGTCAAACCAAAAATCTACAACTGAATACGGCTCGCTCTGTTTTTGTGAAGCAATCCAGCAAGCGTATTCGCTGGACGGGCCAAGCAGGCCGATCTCATCTTCCTGAATCGCCTGCGCAATCTTCTCTGCGACGCCGCTGTCATGAACTTCGCCATTAAGATCCGCTGGGTATTTGTAGGTCTTTATGGTCTGCACTTTTTTGTCTGGATAAAGCGCGCCAGCCACAGCTATCCTCTGGCTCTGCGCTTTGCTTGCGGATCCATACTTTTTGTCGCGCTTTTTCTTGTTCTGAATCTTGCGCGCGCTGGTGTGATTGCCGCAATCTGGGCACATATATCTGCATGACTTCTTGCCCAATCCAATTACTTCATACTTCATGCTTGCGCCGCACTTGCGGCATTGCATCTGCTTGCTTTCTGCCATGACTTTTCTCCTGTGTGAGAATGGCAATGTTGCGTGATTATGTATAATTTTAGCGATAAATTATCAAAAAAACGCTATTTTATTGATATTTTTATTTGAGCACATAGCATAACATATTTTCATAAAAAAAGCAAAACCGATACTTGATTGTATCGGTTTTATGGAAAAAACATTGTAAAAAGAACTTATTGCGGACTCCGCCTTTGTCGCAACACAAGCGCGACAAGGTCTGGACCGGAGAGAGCTTCAATTACGCTTATGCGTCTTTACTCTCACCTTTCCACCTGCAGGCCTAGACTAACAGAGGAAGATCGTGTGAAGGACGTCTTTACTCTCACCTTTCCACCTGCAGGTCTAGACTGCCGAAGTTCATGGATCTCCACAAGTCTTTACTCTCACCTTTCCACCTAAATGTCTAGACTCAGAAGCATAGAGAGGAGGATAAAAGTCTTTACTCTCACCTTACCACCTGCAGGTCTAGACTTGTGAAAGAACAGGTAGTTACTTGAGTCTTTACTCTCACCTTTCCACCTGTATGTCTAGACTCATCGGTTTAGTGTGGCACGGTTTGTCTTTACTCTCACCTTTCCACCTGTATGTCTAGACTTTGAAGAGGATGAGAAGGTTGTCACGTCTTTACTCTCACCTTTCCACCTGTATGTCTAGACCAGCAAGTGGCAGCCACGTGGGCAGAGTCTTTACTCTCACCTTTCCACCTGTATGTCTAGACAGCCACTTTTGCTAAAATGAGCGAAAAAGACGCAATAGGTGGTTGGTGTTCCAAGGCAAAAGACGCGGGAATTCCTGTGTCTTTAAAAATAAAGACCCAGGTTTCCCAAACTGGCTGTGTTTCGCAGGATACCAAGCCCGCTGCCAGTCAAGAAATCCTTGGAATTGGGGTATGTATATATTATAAATGAACGATTTATAGGTTTTGTACGCGGATAATAGCGTTTTTTATAATGTTTGTCAATACCACGCAAAAATCATGATTATCGCATCAAATCAACATAAAAACCCGGATGATGTATAAAAAACACCATCCGGGCCATAAAAACAACGAAATAATACCCCTATTCCTCAAACAGTTTCAGCGCGTCTTTCTCGCACTGGTCCCATGTGAGGCGGCTCCGATACGCGCTCTCAAGATGCTCCGGCAAAATGTTGAATAAACGCTTCTTGAATTGCTGGGAGATAAAGAACGCGACCCCTTTGTCATCGGCGCTTCGTATCGGGCGTCCCTGGGCATTCAGAGCCTCTCGGTACGCGCGCCAGTACCACACGGGCCAATGCGACTTTTTGATGCGCTCGGCCCGGCGAATCTCAAACTGTGCCATAGGATCTTTTGGTGGAGGAAAATTCGGCCGCAGGAGAAAAACAATGTTAGCAATCTTGCCTGGCAAATCCAGCCCAGTGCCATAATGCGACAAAACGCCAATAAGAGCGTCCCCTTCTCCTTCTTTGAATCTATCCGCGGCCGCGCGCGCAGTAACGCCACTGCCATAACTTATAGCATCCAGCCCTTTCAGTTCCGCGCACGCGGCGTACAGCAATTCACGCTCTCTATTTGAAACAGTCAGCAAGAGAGAACGAAAGCCGCGCTCGGCAAACCGCCGAGTTGATATGGCAATATGGCGCAAAGTCTTAGCCATGTCACCGACATCCTGCTCATTATATGCCAAATTTGGAGAATCGCTCGGCACATACAATCGCGCATTGCTCGCCGGAAATTGGGACCGCAGAGAGATTAATGGGAAATCAACTCCAGCCTCATAATCCAAAATCGTTTTATCCCCGACAAACGCTGAATACGCGAGCGTGTTCTTTCCAAAGAGCTTGCGGATAAGAGGCCGCACCCAATAGGAACACACCACAACTTTGTTCTGCACATGCGCCCCAGCGTCGCGCTCGGATTTATGATACGCGTACGCGTACGAAAGAGGAGCATCGCGCTTGCGTTCATCACCCTTGCCTCTGCGATTCGGAAGCGCGTATCCCAAACTCCGCACATACCGGCTGATGTCAAAGCAAAGTGTTTCTATCTGCTTAAGGATTTCGCGCTCAGCCATAGGGTCAACCTTGTTGCTCGCAATCGCGGCGTCCAAATCGGATTTGATGACATCCGCGCTGATGCGCCCCACTTTTTCAAACAGTTGGCGAATCTCCTCATCATCCAGCAAAATGGGCTCCAGGGCCGGCTTTTTTGATACCACCCGATTCAAGGTGCGCAAAAAAGACGAGAGATACTGCACCTGAACTGAACCGACTTTTTCAAGCAAATTAATGGCGCGCTCAATGCGCCAATCAGAAATTTCGTATGACAAGCACCTGCGAACAATATCAGCCAAGCGGTCAACCTCGTCCAATACCAAACCCATGGGCTGAGGCCACTGCTTTGGATTAAACAAATGCGTGAACAGCCAAAACGCGTCAGTGCATGCCAGAATTCCGATGCCGCGCTTTGCCTCATAGATTTGCTGATAATACGAACATGGTTCAGCTCCAAATTCAAGTGTTGCGCCGGTTTCTTGATTCACATAGTGGCCACACCGGCCGGAGCGAACCAAAAACGAACACGGCACTTCGTCTGCTTGATGAATTCCATCGTAATACGAGCATGTATGCTCGTTGCGACCAAGCGCGACTTTCACATCTGGATGCATGTTCTGCACCTGCCCGACTAATGCTTTATTCGGAGCAACATACACGAGCCGGCCCTTAAATTGCGGACTCTTGCGCGCGCGAAGGGCTATGGCCGAAAGAAAGGTATAGCCAGTCGCGGTTTTTCCGGATCCGGTCGGCGCTTCTATGAGCGCCGTGAGTCCGGACTCTGCAATGTGGTTAAATGATGCTTCCTGATTCACCAGCATCTTGGCGTGCGGAAAACTTGACTGCCAGTCAAGGTCTATCCGCTTGATAATCTGCGTACCCATGATTTTCCTCCTTTGGGAAAATGGGTTAAATACTGCGGATGTTCAAGCAGTAGGCGGCTAATCCTTTCTGCCTTGTGGAACAATGTAGCCGTCTTTCGCGCATCTTTACTCTCGCCTTTCCATCTAAATGTCTAGACGGACCAAGATAGTGCTGGACGCGGTAGAGTCTTTACTCTCACCTTTCCACCTGAAGGTCTAGACCGGCCCATGAATCGTGCAGGCCCAATGTCTTTACTCTCACCTTTCCACCTGAAGGTCTAGACAGCCACTTTTGCTAAAATGAGAAAAAAGGCGCAATAGGTGGTTGGTGTTCCAAGGCAAAAGACGCGGGAATTCCTGTGTCTTTAAAAATAAAGACCCAGGTTTCCCAAACTGGCTGTGTTTCGCAGGATACCAAGCCCGCTGCCAGTCAAGAAATCCTTGGAATTGGGGTATGTATATATTATAAATGAACACGATTTTTCTAAAAGGATAATAAGACATTTTATGGTCTTTGTCAATTATGTTCGTGGACTTGAACATACCACAGAGCCTTTATAAAAAAGCCAGTTGCTCTATGAAATATGCAACTGGCTCTATTTTTCATGTGGATTCAAACTCACAGTTTTTTTAATCCTTCCTCATGTTTTTCGTCCTGCTCCTTCCTTCAAAAGAGCCAGGCGACAAAAAAGTAGTAATGCATTTAAGATTTGGGTCAAACACAACTATTGCCTCATGATTCTTGTTTTTCGGCAAATGAACGCGATAAAGCTCAACTCTTCGTCCTGTTCCTTCAAAACGGACCTCAATACGCTCGCATTTCCCGGATTTAATTTCTGCTGCCAAATCCCGCAATTGCCTTCTGCTTAAACTAACACAGAACCGTTCGTTTGCTCTTTGCAAAGCATGCTCCATTGCTTTGCTTCTCTTTTTCCTGGTCTGTTTAAGCAACACATTGCATCTTTTTCCGCTCATGGCAAACCTCCTCTTGAAAAGAACTTTGTTATTGGAATTTTATTTTAAGAAATAACTTAATCATAAGCCGCGCTGCTTGTCAACCACAATCATAACCAGCTCTCCTGAAGCCATTTCTTGTTCAGAAACATTGTCTTTGTATCCTCCATGCGCGCGTGGCCAGTCATGAATCGCGTTAAGCAAATCATCATATGAATACAAAAACGCTTCCCCGCGCTTAGTGCCTGGGTCATTGGTAATGAATTTCCCATTTAACGTATAACCGCGGATAATAAGCATATGATACAAAGGCCCGTCTCCGGAAAAATACGGATTCGGGAGCATACGGCCGGCGGCAGGAACCAGCACGAGTTTGTTTTGAGAAATATATTTTTTGATGTTGTCCGCGCTCACCTCATAATCCAATTCAGCGGACAATCCAAAATACTCTTTAGCCATGAGCTCAACTTCCTTGGAAGTAGTATCTTTATAATATCCAAATGTTTCCATTTCCCAATCCACTAGTTTATTGATGCTTGTTTCCATGCTGTCCGCAGTTAATCCTGTTCCATTAAAAAACGCGTGTGCCATGATGAGAGATGCTTCTTCGCACGCTTCCTGATAAGGCAAATCCCAATTCGCGCGCGGCGCCTGGCTTTGAAACGGAACCGCGAGATTATATTCTAATGGCACTCCCCCTCCTTGAAAAGTAGGGGGTTGGGGGGTGGTATCGTCATTCTGAGCAAAGGGTACTCCCGGAGTCGAAGGATCTCCTTGGATATCAGAAGACATGGCATCATCATTTGGTACTGTCTCTTCCCACGCAACTGCCTCAGGTAACGCAGGCTCGCGCCATTCGTCATATATAGTAAGAACGCGAACGCGATTAAAAAACACTGCGCACACTACAATAATTACCGCTAAAATACTAATAATTTTTTTCATAAAAAGTTATCCACAATTGAATATTTGACTTTCGGTTTTTATTCGGTTATTATAAAACCATAATCAATAATAAAGATAAAAACATTATGGCCCTATCTATTCTTCAACTCACGCTCGCGCTAACTCCTGCTATTATAGCAAGTATTATTGTAAAGCGCATCCACCTTCCTTGGGACAAAGAAAAGCGCCCATCAGAGCGCGCTGAAATTTTATCATTGCTTGCCAAAGATGTTAAAAAAGTGAAACATGTGTTGGGACGCAATATCATTGCAGTAAATCAAGGCAGAGCGTGCCAGATTGTGAATCTTCCGCTTTCAAACTGGAAGCGCTTAAAAAGTGATGATCGTTTGCGAAAATATATGGATGAAAGAATTTTCCAGCAAATGATTTCACAGCTTAAGCAATGGGAACAAATGAAAACTATTTAATATATTACTTATGGTGTGCAGGGTGTGTGCATTTTTGAGCGAGAATGCATGGAGCAAAGCGACCCTTCGGAGCGAAAAAATGCACACACCCGAACACCTATTATACCAAACATGTAAACACTACTAACCATATGACAGTTATTCTTCCAAAAAAGAAACAGGAAATCCTTGAATACTTGAAACAGCATATTTCTAGCAAAGGATTCGCGCCAACGCTTTCGCAAATCGCGAAAAAGTTCAAGGTCTCTTCCCTTGCCACTATTCATGAACATTTGAAATTCTTGGAAGAGAATGGCTTTATTAAGCGCAAAGGCAATATCCAATCCCATGACATGGAGATTATTCGGAATGATAGCAACGTGCAGGACGCATATATTGAAGGAATGAGCGTGTCTTTGCCTTTGGTTGGCCTTATTACCGCTGGAGCGCCAATTGAGGCAATTGAGGATATAGAAGCTGAAATCGCGGTACCAGCTGAAATTGCCCAAGGCAGGCAATGCTATATTCTAAAAGTCAAAGGCGATTCTATGATTGAAAGCTTGATTTGCGACGGTGATTTGGTTATTGTTGAAAAAACAGAATACGCGCAAAACGGAGACATGGTGGTAGCAGTGCTGGATGATGGAACCGCGACTTTAAAGAAATTTTACAAAGAAAAAAATTACATCCGCCTCCAGCCAGCTAACAGGAACTACAAGCCAATCCTGGCGCGAAATGTTGTTGTCCGCGGAAAAGTAGTTGGTATTATTAGAAAATATTAACATTAATAAAAAAATAAAGAGCTGCCATTGCTTATATCAATCCAGAATCCGCGATTATGGGGCGCGGATTCTGGGCCCATATCCATTTATTTAGATGGATTTTTTTGCTTGCAAAATTTTTTAAAAAAGGTATGCTGGAATAGATAGAAACGTACCTTTCACTCAAAAAATAAGGGGAAAAATAAAATGGATCAGGAATATTTGGTAGCGATAATATTAATCGTGATCGTCTTGATTGTATTTGGTGCAATAGCATATATATACGACAAAAAACATGGCTCATGAAAGGAAAAAAATGAAAAAATGCCTAAATAAACAAGGAGAATTAGCCGGAAATAAATTTGGCGCGTTCATCTTGCTAGCAACATTAGGGCTGGCGATCATAGAAGCAATCGCCTTCTTCGCACGAAATGCGTGATAAAAGCAAACCAAAAACCATCGCAAAAAAAGCGTCGGACAAAATTGTTCCGACGCTCTATTTTTTTAATTCACTTACCTCTCTCTCAGACAATTCCCGATATTCCCCTTCTTTCAAATCTCCGAGCACAAGCGAGCCAGTACGCACCCTTTTCAGAGCAACAACGCTCATGCCAACAGCGTCAATCATCTGACGCACTTGATGCTTTCGGCCTTCGTGAATCGTAATTGAAAGCAAATACCTGTCATTGCTTTTTTGAGAAATAATATTAACTTTAGCCGGGCTAGTTCTAAAATCATCCGCGATTTTCACGCCTGACTTCATTTTTTGTATTGCGTCTTTCAAACGCGCTTCATTCCAATCATGCGGAATCTGCGCCAAGGCCTGGTATTCTTTTTCATGCTCAAACTTAGGATGCGTAAGCTTGTTCACTAAATCGCCATCATTAGTCAAAATCAAAAGCCCGGCCGTAGAGCTGTCAAGACGGCCAACTGGAACAATTCTTTTATCTGTTTTAATCAAATCAACAACGCTCTCTCTTCCTTGCTCATCAGACACGGTTGAAACAACGCCAACGGGCTTATTCAGAAGAAAATAAATTTTTTCTTCTTGAAAAATCTTCTTTTTGTCAACAATAATTTCATCTTTCTCAGGATCAGCGCTTTGTCCGATTTTCGCCATTTCTCCGTTCACGCGAACTTTGCGATCTCGGATCAAATCCTCTGCCTTTCGGCGCGAGCAGGTGCCTGCGTCAGCTATAATTTTCTGCAAACGGATATTACTCATGCTTATATACCTAACTTATTAATCGCGGTAATCTTTCTGCCGTTCATAAGAGTAAAAATAAACCTATCCCCTAAATCAACTCTATGCTGAAAATCTTTTTTATTCATTACAGTATAGCGCAAATCTTTTCCACTTTCTTTAAAATACACTTTTAATAATTTTTCCAATTTTATCTTATTCACCTTGCCAACCATAAAAATATCAACTGGAGATTCTTGCTGACCAACAAACGAACCTGACAATACCAACAAATCCATGGACCCGACTTTTTCTATCTGCTGAACCAGCTTTTGCTCAGACAGCTCTTTGGATTTCAAAAGAAGAGCCCTTAGTTCTGGAACTAGAATAAACGAAGGATTTATGGAATAATACTTTTTTTTGTCTTTTTCCTGAGATACAACCAAGCCAAGATTCTCTAGATTCTCAAGCTCTCTTCTGATAGAATTAAGGTGCTCATCAAGCAATCTAGATAGCTCGCGGATATAATAATCTTTATCCTTATCCTGGCCTAAAAATAGCTTCAAAAGCTTGACTCGAACCTTTGATCCAAAGATATGTTCAAGCATACACAAAATTTGTTCAATAATATTAGATGTAGTATAATACCTTGATAGCTAGTCGTCAATACGCAAAACTATGAAAAAACAGCTAACCAATATAATAGCAAGCCAAATACTCAAAAAACAGGCATCTTCTGGCTCTCTTGATATAAGCGAAATAAGGGATGACAATCACCCAGGAAAAGCCATATTAATGTTTGTTGAAATAGAAGCATCAGACAGGGATAATGAAAAAATAATTACTGCGATGAAAAAAGAGCTCTCAGACCAGTTCTTTAACGCGCCAGCGCAAACAGATGAATACGCGTTTGAAAACGCGCTTGCCAAAGCAAATTTACAAGTTAAAGATATTCTGCTTGCCAAACCGAAAAACTGGCTTCAGCGCATTCATATCGCCGCAGTTGCTTTGTGCGATGATGAAATACATATATCTCCTATTGGAAATGTACACGCGTTTTTAGTGCATAACCAAAAAGTGTCTGATGTTTTAGCAACAGAATCAAAATCAGCTCCAAATCCAGTAAAAATATTCACGAACATAGTGAGCGGAAAGCTTAGCTCTGGAAACGCGATTGTATTAACTAATGAAGCTGTGCTTGATTATCTGTCTGAAGAGCGGATACGAAAATGCGCGCATGAAAACGAGCCAAAAGAAGCTCTTGAAAAACTCTGTGAACTGCTTGCTCGGGCTCCAGAAAACAAGCAATTCGGACTTGTAGCAGTAAAAAGAACTTTTCAAACGCAGGAATATGAAAATCTTCAAGATAAAACAATCTTAAAACACAAAACGCAAAAAAAAGAAAGCGCGCCTTTATTAGATGAAAAAGAATACGAAAAAATACTTCCGCAAAGCGCGTATCAAGAATTGGACCAACCAATAGCCCAACAAAAGCGCGCGCAAAAATATCTTGAATATCTGAAAAAATTAACCCCATATGCTCAGGCAGTCATGTCATTCATATTATCATTGCTTTTAAAACTTCTTGAAAAAACGCAAAAATTAATCGCAAGAACAGGCCCAATGCTTTCGCGCGTAGGAAAAACTATTCTTATAACCGCGCAAAACCAGAAAGCGCGCGCCTATCATATCGCCAAAATTAAAAGCGCCATAAGCGCGATAGCGTCAAAAATTTCTAATATCCAAAATTTAAGGCCAAACAAAAAAACCATCTCAGGCGCTGGGATATTTCTGCTTATTATTGTTTTTGCTATCAGCATTGCCACACGCGCGCGCGACAATCAAACTGAAGAAACTTCAACAAATACTCAAGAAATAATTTTTACCATAGAAAACAAAGTTAATGAAGCAGAAGCAGCCATGATTTATGGCAATAAAGCAGGCGCGTTAACGCTGATTATTGAAACAGAAGCTCTTCTAAGCAAAGCGGAAAAAGAATATCCTAACAATACAGAAAACTACAGAGCCATAAGAGATATGATTGAAAAAATAAAAATGCGCGCGGAAAAAAAGCGAGCCATTGAAAATCTAAAACCGATTATATCAATTATTCCAGAGCCAATAAGATCTAAAGAAACCGGAATCGCGTCCTTGGGTAGCGCATTTATTTATTATGACGGCGCGCAAGAGCGAATCGCGAAAATAGATCTGGAAAATGACCTTTTGCTGTCTTTGCCCTTAGAAAACCAAGGCATTGAATCATTTAATATTGCGTTGCCTCTTTCTGATAACACGCTCGCGGCATTGAAGCAAGACGCTGTTTTAATTATTAACGCTGGAGAAGAAACAATATCAAAACAAGTATTTTCTTTTAATCCATCAAGCGCGGCTCCTTTCGCGAGCTATGGCAAAAATCTGTATTCATTTGATATTAATAAAAACCAAATTATAAGATATAGCAGAGCAGGGGCTGGGTTTACAGCGGCCCAGAACTGGCTTACTCAGGAATATGAGCTTTCCACGATTATTGATATTTCAGTTGATGGATTTATTTATCTTCTTGACACCCAAGGCAATGTACACACTTTTTTGAATGGGAAATTTCGTTCGCGCCTAACCTGGCCTGCCTCAGACGCTCCTTCTGACAACGCGCGATTATATACGCGCGAAGAAATTGACACTTTTTACGTGCTTGATCCGAAAAATAGCCGAATTGTGAGAATAAGCAAGCAAGGAGAATTGATTGAACAATTAATATCTGATGAATTTTCAAAAGCAACTAATATGCTTACCGATGCTGAAGAAAAAAATATTCTTTTATTGGCTGATGATAAAATTTTCTTTTTTCCGCTTGCCGAATAAAAAAGGTACCAGACCCGCCGAATCGGAGGGTCTGGTACCTTTTTTATTATTGCTGATTTACAAGTATCAAAGATTACTTCAAAGTTACCTGCGCTCCTGCTGCTTCAAGCTTTTTCTTCATTTCTTCTGCTTCAACCTTTTTCAACCCTTCTTTAACTACTTTTGGGGCTGCGTCAACTAAATCTTTCGCCTCTTTCAAGCCAAGCTCAGTTACTTCGCGCACTGCTTTTATAACCGCGATTTTAGTAGCTCCAGAAGAAGTTAATTCAACATCAAAAGAATCTTTTTCTTCTACTGCTTCTGCCGCGCCTGCTGCTGGCATTCCTGCCATCATCATTGGAGCTGCGGCGCTAACTCCGAATTTTTCTTCAAGGATTTTTACCAGTTCTGACAAATCAATAACGCTCATTTTTTCAATTTCTTGAACAAGCGATTTGAATTTCTCAGGAACTATAACTTCCTTTTTGTCCTCTGTAGCTTCAGCAGTAGGAGCTTCAACTTTGCTCTCTTCTGCTGGTTTTGTTGTTTCGTCTGACATAATGTGATTTCTCCCTATAATAATATTTAATTTATAATATTTAAGCTTTTGCTTCTTTTATTCCATTCAATACTTGTACTAGCCCGCGGATTGTGCTGGCAAGCACATTCACGAATCCACTCACTGGCGCGTTTATTGAACCAACTAGTTTCGCGTATAATTCCGGCTTTGAAAGCAATTTGGATAAATCGCTTACCTCAGCAGCATCTAAAAACTTTTGTTCAAGCACTCCTCCATAAATCTCCAAAGCTTGGTTTTCTTTTTGAAATTTAGCTAAAATTTTAGCCGCGCTTACCTCGTCATTCATTGCATAAGCTACAGCAAGCCCTTTACCAAGATTTTTTACATCCACGTCAATCTTAGCATCATCTAAAACCTTTTTGATCAATGTTTTTTTAATGACTTGGAATTTAACTTGTTCCTGGCGCAATTGATTGCGCAATTGTTCAACTTTAGGCACGCTTAATCCATGATATCCAACAAACACCAATGATTTAGCCCCAGAAACGCTCTCTTTGGCATAGGATAAGGATTGTTCTTTTTGTTCTCTTGTTTTTGGCATAAAATTAAAAATCTGCGTTATTCCGCAGACATTTAGGTCTAAAACAGCCGAATTTGGGCTGATTTTAGTATTTTTCCTAGGTAGGATATTAAGCCCTATTGGACGCCTACGGTCTGCGGATATATTTTCCAGTTCTTTAGCTGGATTGAATTATATAACTATAATATCAAATACCTAAAATAAGTCAAGCTATTTCAAATATTTCGCTTTCGCGATATTATGCTCATCCAGCGTGCGACTGAAGACAGTTTCTCCTTCTGGAGTGGACAAAAAATAAAGATAATCCGTATTTTCAGGATAAAGAGCCGCGCGAAT
>Ga0210019_1003010_pt1 | contig 15798 bp, 9 predicted proteins | sample CryGeyCG2114_020_2_FD_183969 | JGI IMG/M metagenome (GOLD analysis project Ga0210019, IMG submission 183969) | Groundwater microbial communities from aquifer - Crystal Geyser CG11_big_fil_rev_8/21/14_0.20 (SPAdes) (version 2) | ecosystem: Environmental > Aquatic > Deep subsurface > Groundwater ...
CACGCGGGGTGTGTTCCAAAAAAGGGACCCTTCAGTCAAAGGGAAACACACTAAGTTGGTGGGTGACAGACGGCGCGCAAACCTTTCAGGCTGCGTGGACGCAAAAACAAGCCGGCGGAGAAGCCGCTCCCGGTGAAAATGAGACCTACGACATCGTTTATTCACCCTCCTTAAAAGAGCGCGACGGCATCGCCACCGTCTCCCTTGCCGTCAAAGACGTTAAGATCACCGGGACCAGCACCTGAAGTTCATTGAAGTTATTTGATGGGTCGGGGAAACTCCCCGACCCATCACCCTATACCAGCCATGATCAAGCGGGGATTGATTCCGCCAAAGGCGGCGCTTCGCTCAGCATGACATCGAAGGACCCAGGATGACACCAAAAAGCCTTAAGGAAGCGCCATTCGGTACTGACCCCAAGGATTTAGATCTCTGAACCTTGACCCCATCACTGGAGATATGTTATACTTGTACAATATAATGTACGTACAATAAGTTGTACTTTTAAGGAGATCCCCCATGACAACCTTAAGTGCGAGTGAAGCGCGTCAGAGGCTTTTCGAAATACTTAGAAAATCGGTGAAAGGCCATATGCCTATTAAAATTATGTCCAAATCGGGTGATGCCGTTTTGATTTCAAGAGAAGATTATGAAAGTCTTCTTGAAACACTCGAACTATTATCAACGCCGGGCATGATCAAAAGTATTCGTGAAGCCAAAGCTGATATCAAAGCCGGACGCACCAAATCTTTGCGGGATATTTTTGATAAATGACACGTAGGACGTTTGAAATCAGGATTACCCGCCGCGCTGAAAAAGATATTCACAAACTGACCCCCAAATTGAAACAAAAATTATTTGATATTCTGACTGAAGTGATTGCCATAGATCCTTATCAGGGAAAAAGATTATTGGGCGATCTTGAGGGTAGTTACGCCTATCGTTTAACGTTTCAAGATAGGATTGTTTATAGCATTGATGAAGAAAAGAAAATCGTTTATATCGAGCGTGCCCGCACGCATTATGGAGAGTGAAATCAGGGAACAGGGGTCAAGGTCAAGGAACAGGGATTGTGCGATTAGTCAATGATGTGTTGTGTCATTCCCAGATGTATTGGCTGGGAATCTCGGATCATAGATCTCTGCACTTAGAACGTCTAACTAAACCCGTGTCATGCCCGAAATTTTTAGTCGGGCATCTAAAATCTCAGACCCCGACCCCCGACCCCTGTCACCTAATCCCTGCCTTTTATCTACCCACAATAGATCAATCATCTATTCACAGTAGATAACGCCCCTTTTTTAAGGAGGAGGCGTTGATTTTTAGCCTGGGTAGAGTTAGACTTCCTGAAGTGTTTCGTCAAACCGTCAGAGGGGAGTTCGCATGTTAAAGTTCAATCGCCTTACCATGTTCACATTCTTTACATTTTTTATCACAGCCAACCTTGCTTTTGCGGAAAATCGATGGATTTATGATACAAAAAGTACAGACTTGCAAATGATTCAAGCTGATGGGGTGCGTGACCGTATTTACTTGCTTGATTCTGGCAATTCACGTTTCGTCATCATAGATTCACGTACGGAAAAGATTATTAAAACCATTCCCATGACAACGCCTCTCTCAGACATGTCCATTAGCAAAAATCATCGGTATGCCATCATAGCTACCGATGGTGACATTATGCGAGTGAATCTCGAAACTCTTGATGCGGAGAGTTTCTCAATTAATGATTTGCTTGTTGAGTCGCTTACGTTTGATTTCAGAGAAGACGTCTATTTCGTAACCCGTTACTCAGCCCCAGATCATATTTATCACTTGCGTAGTAATTTAACCGATATTGTCGACACCTTTGGCGTAGGAGAGAATTTATCGGAGCCAGTTAATTTTGGTCTCTTGAGGACAGATCCGACTGGTGTGTCTCTTTTTGTTGGCCAACGAGACATATCTCCGGCACGAATCGATAAGTTTGATGTCACGACGGATACCCCAGTATTTCTCGGGAGAACGGTTCATTCTGGTCAATATTCCATAGGAAGTTCAATGGAAGATTTTGCTATTTCCCCGACCCATGATGAGCTTTATGTCGCAACGACGGACTTTACCCCAGCTATCAAAGTTGTTGATACGACAACACTTTACCGCTTGGTAGACTTTGAAACAGTCGATCAACCTGTTGGTGTCAGCATCGACCGGGTAGGAAAAGAACTGTTGGCAATCACCAATAATTTTTATACGAATAAGATGTACCGCTTTAAATTAAAACCACGCGGACTTCTGAAGGAATACGATCTGCTTTCCGACGTGTGGCATGGTCATGGACAGCCCAGAGGTGTGGCATTTGACCAGCAGGGTAAGAAAGCATTTATTATTCATGGTCATCCCGATTATGAAGAAATGAAGGTACAAGTGGTGGATATTCGGCGTTCACCATGCATTGATGTTGCATCGGTTGAAGAAATGTAGCATTTTACTACAGACGGTGAAATGAGGGGGATGAAAATGAAAAGAAGAAATCTAATATGCATGATGATCGTAGCAGCGCTTCTATTAGTAGGTAGTCATGCGTTGTTTGCAGAAGTAGTGGTGTGGACCGATCAAGATACCTACGAAACCAGAACAAACGAACCGATTTGGGTGGGGCATCACCTAGTCAATCCCACCGCAGACACGATCGAGATGTGGTATAACGATTTAGTGCTCACCTACAACGTCAGGCGCATCAATCAGGGTAACCCCGCATTGGGAACTAATTTTAAAGTGAAACTGAATGGAGAAACGCATTCGTTACGATATATCACCGTTCGCATAGATTCGAATTTTTATGGCGGCAGCATCGTGCAACCCTTAGATACGGCTACCGTGGGTGGAACGGTTGGCACGGGATCGCCTTTCAATATTTTGCAGGGCTACAGTGCGTTAGATACTAGATTGATAACAGAAGATAGCGGTGAAATTGAACTTCAAGATGGTGAAAAGATACAATTATTAACTCCCGGATTGTACAAAATTTCCGTGATCCTCGACAACATCGAAATTAACAATGTTGTTGGATTGGTTGCAAACCACAAGTATTTTACAGTTAAAAAAGTCAGAGATCGTTCAGAGCAAGTTTCTTTTAATGGTGGCTAATGTTCTTCATTTAACTTTTTGGCGTGCCTGTGCACTTGTCAGTGTGCTTAAAACACCTTATTTGGTGATTTTAAGTTGCCCGGGCAATTATCGTGAGGTAAACTTCCCATAATTCCAAAAGCCCGGCAGAAGGTGATATAGTACTGATGCCAGATCAAAAAAACTTTCCAGACATATCCGCCAGAGGACGGATCCGCCCGACGCTGTGTGGCGGAAGTGCACCAGAGCACAAGGCACAAGTGTACCAGCCACCAGTCACAGGCGCACAGGTGTACAAGACGCAAGCTGCAAGGACACAAGCGCGCAAGCTAGTCTTGAATCTTAAACCAAAAATTCAATTCACCAATCTTGACCCTGGCCCCTTAACCCTTTTCAAAATAATTCTTGTGACTTGCGCCTTGTCACTTCTGACCATGGCAGCGCCTTCGGCGCTGGCCGACACCATTTGGCCCGGAGGTGATATTACGGAAAACACCACTTGGTATGCAAATTTGGATCCCTACATTATTCAAGGGGATGTCCGCGTGGTCTCAGGTGTCACCCTCACCATCGAACCAGGTGTTGTTGTAAAGTTTGACGGATATTACAGACTTGAAATAGATGGTATTCTAAATGCCCAAGGCATGCCGGGTAACCGTATCACCTTCACTTCTAACGCAGGTAATCCGAACATGAATGATTGGTCCAGAATTCTTCTCGAAGGTTCTGAATCGTCAGCTTCCGAAATCTCTTATTGTGATATCCAATTTGCGGGGCATGGTATCCATTTCAGAAACAGTTCTCCGGCTGTGAATGAAGTGATTGCTTCGAATAACGTCCACGGTTTCTTTATATCACAGGGCGCGTCGCCGACCATTACAAATTCGGAATTCACGCTGAACAATGCCGGTATCCGGATTGGCCGTGAAGGTGGTGCTGATCCGGCAGCAATAGTGCATGATTCAAGCATCCATGGCAATTTTGTTTATAGTGTTTATTTTGACAACGCCATGTCGGATCCGAATGCGATTCTCAATTTTGAAAATAACTGGTGGGGAACAACCGATCCTGCCTCTATCAGCACCTCCATCATTGACCATCATGACGATGCTTCCTTGGCGTATTTCGATTTTGTTCCATTCCTTGATAGTGAGGGTGGAAATCCAATCCCTTATTATGCTGTCGGTGGCTCTATTACTCAAAACGCGCTCTGGTCATTTGCGCTAAGCCCTTATCTCATGCAAGGCACCATAACAGTTCAATCAGGTGCAACTTTGACGATAGAGCCGGGGGTAGAAATTAAAGTTCAACCGGATTTAGGTATTGAATTACAAGTTGCCTCAGGTAGCTTGATGGCACAAGGAACAGCACAAACTCCTGTTTCATTTACGTCAGATGCATCTGCGCCTGAATCAGGAGATTGGAATGGATTAAGATTTCAAGGAGGGACAAATCCTCAAACGACCCTTGACTATGTCACAATTAATTATGCCGGAAACCCCGGACTTCGCATTGACTACCCCGCAACAATAATAGTCAGAAATTCATCCATTACAAACTCATCTGGAATCGCAGTGCAGGCATTTTCTATCAACCAAACCCGCAATTTCGGAACGGGCAATACTTACACCGGCAATGTACCGGATGCCATTGAATGGACGAATACATCATTAACGGAAGTCAAAATTAGCATGACACTTAATAATCAAGGGGTGCCTTATATTGCCAATGGGAGTATTGATGTTGGCGAATTCCCAAATCCTATTACCTTCACGATTCATCCTGGTGTTGAAATTCGATTTAATCCCGGCTTAAATCTTAAGTTTGAAGTAGGCGGATCTTATTATGCGCTCCTGCTGGCTCAAGGTACGGAACAAAACCCCATTATTTTCACATCGAATGCTACAAATAAACAACGGGGAGACTGGCAGGGAGTGCGTTTAAGTGGTGGAACACAACCTGATTCTATTCTTGATCATGTGAAGATTGAGTACGGAAAAGATCCCGGGCTTTTGATTAATGCCAATAGTAACAGCTTGTCTTTTACTGTTACCAATACCGCTGTTAAAGAATCATTAGGCAATGGTATGTCGATTAGAGGGATTGGAACAGTGAATAATTGCGTGATTCAACATAACAGTAATGCCGGCTTAAAGATATTAGGCGGTGCTCCGGGTATCCAAAATACTTCTTTTCTTAACAATGAAGCCGTTGCCGTATCAGCTCCCTCTATGCTTGAAACCCGCAATTTCGGAACGGGCAATACTTACACCGGCAATGTACCGGATGCCATTGAATGGACGAATACATCATTAACGGAAGTCAAAATTAGCATGACACTTAATAATCAAGGGGTGCCTTATATTGCCAATGGGAGTATTGATGTTGGCGAATTCCCAAATCCTATTACCTTCACGATTCATCCTGGTGTTGAAATTCGATTTAATCCTCAGCAAAACCTTCGCTTGGGGGTCGGCACTACCTACGCGTCTCACTTCATTGCGCAAGGCACCGCACAAGATCCCATCATATTTACTTCTAATGCCGCACAGCCGCAAAAAGGCGACTGGCAAGGGGTGCGTTTTTCCGGTACGACAACGAATTTGACACTTGACCATGTCGTGATCGAATATGGCCAAGATCCTAACTTTGAAATGTACCAACCCGTGAATTTCTCGATTACCAATTCTATCTTTCGTTATGCATTAGGCAGGGGAATTGTGCTCAGAGGAAATGGAACATTTAATAATAATGTTGTGGAAGAAAATGACGGGCAAGGACTGCATATTGCGCATGGCGCACCTTCCATTTTAAATAGTTTTATTCAGAACAACGTGTTAACGGGATTGTGGGTTGATGCGCTTGCCACAACACCCGCTTTTGACGGCAATCAGTTCTTGAATAACGGAAGCCGTGCGGCCAATATTTATTCGATTAATCAATTACGTTATATGACGGCAAATAATACATTCTTTGGCATTACAAACCCCATTTGCGAATGTATTGAATTAATGAATACAGCCGAATCGCTGATTGATTATGACACGACGTTATTTAACTTTGGTTATCCCTATGTGCTGAACGGCGATCTTAGCATTTACAAAGATAACAGCCGCGCGATTCTCACGGTTACCCCTGGTGTCACTTTGCAATTTAAGCCGGGGTTAAATCTACAATTGAAAGTAGGAGGATTTAACGCCAATGCCAAGGGTGCCTTATTAGCTTACGGAACATCGACCGATCCCATCACTTTTTCTTCGAGCAATCCCATACCTGCGCCGGGCGATTGGCAGGGCATCCGGCTTGAAACGGGCGCTCAGCCGGAGACCGCGTTTCGCCATACCATTATTGAATATGCCGGCAACCCCGGCCTTCGGGTGAACCAAAGTTTTGCGCGTGTCGAAAATACGATTTTCCAATTTCAAACCGGTGATCATATTCAGCTTACCGGTTCAAACAGTTATCTTTTTATTCAGCAAAGCCAATTTAGCGCTAACGGATTTAACGCGGTTAATAACACCGGTCCCAATATGGTCCAAGCGCCGCTTAATTGGTGGGGGCACGAAACGGGACCTTCCGGATCCGGCGGCGGTTCTGGTATTCCGATCCAAGGGAATGTCCATTATGATCCTTGGCTCGGCACGCCGCGCACAGCGCCTTTTCAGTGGCAATCGGCTCATATATCGCCGCGTGAATTTAAACCGGCCGATAATACGGCGACGTTTCAACTTAGCCCAACCGATGGCATTAATTGGACGATTGAAATTTTATCTTCGGATTTTTCACAAGTGCTGAAAACCATCACCGGTTCAGGTGCGATGATTCAACAGGATTGGGAAGGAGATGATCAAAATAATGAAACGTTACCGGACGATGACTATAAATTTCGAGTTAGCGGCACGCGCATTTCAAACGGCGAGCCCATTGCATCCGCGATTGGTCAATTGACCTTAAACCAAAATATCCCGGTCGCTAAAATTACGTTACCGGTTGCCGATGATTTCCTGGCTGGTTTTACCGCGTATGATATTACCGGCACGGCGTCGGGGGCCGATTTCCAGGACTTCACGCTTGAATATTACAATACGAACACCGGTATTGGTTTTAATACCTTGGCTTCTGGCCAAAATCCGATCGAGGAGGGATTGATTTTTAATTGGGATTTGGCTGATTTAGCCGCGTCTTTTATCACGCTTCGGCTGACTGTGACGGATACCGCCCAACGGGTAGCGGTAGATGAAGTACCGGTGCGTATTTTTAACCTTTTCAACATTAGCAATTCGGAAAGTTTTATTTCACCCAACAATGACCAAATTCAGGATGCCAGTTTAATCGAGGCACAGAGCACGCACTTGGCGGATTGGCTGCTTGAAATTAAAGACGATGCGCATGCTACCGTGAGATCGATTGACCGCGACGGCTTTGTCTTCTTTTCATTTCTCTGGGACGGGAAGAATGATGCCGGTAACTTAGTGCCGGACGGCGAATATACTTATGAGTTCACTGTCACCGAATCTTCAACAAACGTTTCTCCGCCCACACAACCGGGTGCTACTGCTGTTACGGTTGATACGGTTTATCCGGAAACCGTGATTACGGATCCCGTCAACAATCAATCTATCTTTGGTCTTTCGTATGGCGTGATCGGAACGGCAAACGATCTTAACTTCAAGGATTACGTGCTCGAACACAGCCGCGATGGTTTCCCCAATCAGTTTGACGTATTCGCAACTGGCAATGCTAACGTCGTCAATGATTTACTGGGCACTTGGCCTGATCTGCATACTTTTTCAAACGGCAATTACGCGATTCGCTTAAATACGGCCGACAAAGCGGGCAATCGCGTTATTATTCTGGTGCCGGTTGTCTTAGACAACATTAATATTACCGACATATCCAGAGCGCCGGTCTTTTTTGATCACAAACGCGGCGAAACAGGCAATATTAACTACACCATCAGTTTGGACGCCGATGTGACGATTCGGCTGATTGAAGACCGAGATGGCGGCGTATTAATCAGAACCCTGCTTGATCAAGAGCCGCGCCTGGCGGGCGTTCATCAGGAAGTGTGGGACGGTAGGGACGATCAAGGTAGTTTACTGCCTTATGAAGCATATTATTTTGAAATTGAGGCCGAAACTACCGAAGGCAGGCATGACCTGTTTATTGATCCGCGCCAGGACACCTGGAATTACTCTCCCGGCATGGTTGAGTTTATCGGCGAAAATTTTGATCCTTATAAAAGTGAAAAAGTGATTTTCACATATCATCCGACTTATCACATCCGCCACTTCATTAATATTTTAGACGGCAATTTGCAAGGAATACGAACGATTCAAATGGATGAACCGAAACCGAAAGATGAGACGAGTGCTGTGCGTTGGGATGGGCGCAAGTATGACGGTAGTTTTCATACCGGTTTCTATAAATTAAATATTGAAATTCCCATCGACCCCGATTTGCACGAACAAACCATTATTTTAAAGGATACTTTTGAACATCCCGCTTCCGTTTATCAGGCAAATGCTTATTTGATTTTACCGCTTAACGGCGAAGTTACACATTTTCAATATACTTTAGACAACCAAGCGGATATCACCGTAACCATTGAAGATCCAAACGGCTCACATTTCAGAACATTGGTGGACAATGAACCGCAATCGCAAGGCAATTATGAAGTGCTTTGGGACGGCAAGAATGATTTAGGCGAGTATGCCGCCATCGAAGGTCATTACCGCTTCACAATTAATGCAGTAGACCAAGTAACTGGCAGCGAAAAAGCCGTCATCGGTAATGTGAGCGTGTATCAATCATGAGTGAGTTTAAAGTCACAAAGTCGCAAATGCACCAGAACACCAGAGCACAAGTCACAAGTACGCAAGCACACAAGCTCACCTTGGATCTCAAACCAAAAAATCAAACCATCGATCTTGTCCCTTGCCCCTTGACTCTTTTTAAAATAATGCTTGTGCTCTTGTGCCTGGTGACTTATGCACCGACTTTACGCGCCGATACAATCGCTTACACGCAGCTGTCGGATGGTTTTTGGCAGATTTGGGTGCAACAGGAAGGACAACCTTCCCGGCAGTTAACGCATTCAGCATTTGACAAACGAACACCCAAATGGTCGCCGGACGCAAGCGAGATCATTTACCGGTCCGGTAATCGTGAAGTTTATATTTTTAGTTTGGAAACGAAGAAAGAACGGAAGATTTTAGACAGCCATACGTGGGGAACTGATCCTATTTTTTATCGAGACAACCGTCATGTTCTTTATGTTCGTTTTGATAGTTTTCTGCCGGATAAAAGTGATCTTGTCATATCTGACTTGGAGGGTAAGGAAAGAAATGTCCTAAACCGTAAGCCGGGTCTGGCATATTCGCCCTCGCTTTCATCTGATGGCGGCAAAATCGTTTATATATCGGGGCAAGGGGCGCAAACCCACGAAATGTATGTTTTGGATCTAATGGAAAAAATGGAAACGCGTTTAACAAACAATCTTTTTCTGGAAATGCACCCCACTTTCTCTCCCGACGGCAAAAAAATACTTTATACGTCAGACCAAAGCGGCAATTTTGACATACACATCATGGAAATCGAAACGGGAAAAGTGTGGCGGCTCACGCAATGGGAGGGCGCCGATTTGTCGCCCGCGTGGTCGCCGGACGGGTCTCAGATCGCATTTGCCTCAGACCGTAATGGCGTAACGCAAATCTGGCTCATGAATGCCGACGGCGGTGCGCAAAGGGTATTGAGCGAATCAAATCTGCCGTCTCAAGAACCGAGTTTTAAGCCGTTGCCACCCACCTCTTCATCTTTAGAGGGAGAGAAAGTCGGGATGGGGGGGTAAGACAACAAATTCCAAGGCGCAATGACCAAATAGTAGACAGTTAACAGTTAGTGCGTAGTTTGGAATGGCAAATTGGATTTTGTTTGTGATTTGTTTATTGTGTATTGGAAATTTCACTCATGATTTATAGAAGATATTTTATTGTCTTAGCATTACTGATAAACGGAACAGTATGTTACGCGAAACCGCCATTACAAGTGAGCAGGGTCAGCGTGATACCGAAAACCATCGATTTTTCCAAAAACGAAAAAACATCGATTAATTATTATCTTTCGGACGATGCTTTTGTTAATATCACATTTAAAGATGAAAATGAAAATGTACTTTACACCAAACAACTGGGCAAAAAGACTCAGGGCGGACAGGTTTTTGAGTGGGATGGCATGGATGCCGAGAACAAGGCTGTGACGACCGATGTCGTGTTATTTAATATAAATGCCCGCACCGAAGACGGGCGTTATGCGCATTTTGATCCGTCAGCCGAAACAGCCGGCAGGCCGTTAGCGAATTTTGAGCTGACGCTGGATGAGGAGACGGGAAAAATCAATTACGTTTTGTCACATGCTGCGCGCGTACGCTTAAGAGCGGGTTTAAAGCAAGGCGTGTTTTTGAACACGCTTTATGATTGGCAGCCGCAGGAAGCAGGGCGCCATGAGCTTATCTGGGACGGTCTGGATAACTCAGGTGAAATAGACCTCTTGGCACATAAGGGCAATAATTTAAATATGAATGCTTATTCGCTGGCCGATAATTCAATTATCATGAAGGGAATCGAAATCAAATATCAAAAACCCGATTCGATATTTCATCCGAATCTTCCGGGCCAGCACATGCACTACAGGCATCCCCGCATTGATTGCCACGAACCGCGCTTTTCTCTCGATTTTCCGGTTCAGCACGGCCGTGATGCGGACGGCGTTCCGGTTTTTAAGGGCCACGTACCCGTTCGCGTGATGATTGACGAAAAAGATGCCGCGAGACTGGGTGCTAATCCATACGAGGTGATGGTTTACTTAGACACGCAATTTTTATACGAAGAAGAACAAGCGCTGACGCCGTCAACGTATTATGCGGATGTCTCCAATTTAAATCCCGGCCATCATCTCTTAACGGTCAATGTCCTGACCTACGACGATCACGTAGGAACGCAAACCGTCAAATTTAAGGTGCTCAATGACGCAAATGAACCGTCTTTTTAAACCGGCGTTATGCCTCTTGCTCGCCGCGGCGATGACGTGCACGTCGTTTCCCGTCCCTGCTTGGGCCGGGAATCACTTATTTGACGGCGGGGAAGTGGCGGAAGCGCCCGAGCGCAACTTTACCGGTCAAACAGCATGCCGTGGTGATGCGGAAAGTTGCACCGCCAAGAATCCTAAGATAAGTGTTCCCGCTGATCCGATTTATTTGGACCGAGGGGAGTTTGTTTACCGCAATACCGATCTCACACTTCCCGGACGCGGGATTAATCTTGAGTTAAAAAGAGTGTACCGCTCCAATTCTGCTTACCATTCACAATTTGGTTTTGGTTGGGACATAAACTACAACCTCAAAGTCCGCAAAATGGCGGACGGCTCACTCACGCTTCTGACGGGCACTAACCGCAAGGAAAACGTAGCAAACGGACAAAGCCCTCCCGGTTTTTACGACTCACTGGTTGAAGAAACCAACGGCACTTTTACGCTTACCAAGAAGCACGGTGATAAAGCCTTCTTTGATGTCAACGGCAACCTTATACGGATGGAGGACCGCTTCGGTAATTACCTCACATTGACGTATGACCCGCAGGGGAAACTCCCCTTAATCGGCCCGTCTGAATTCTTCATCAATCAAACCGAAGGCGTGGTAGCCATGGAATACAGGCTCACACGTGCCGAGGATGCTTTAGGGCGCTTCTTCAATTACTTTTATGACAGCAGGGGGAGGCTTGACCATGTGACGGATTCTGCCGGCCGTACGGTGCAATACACCTATGACAGTAATAACGATTTAATTGCCGTCACCACACCCCCAACACCCGAATACCCACAAGGCCTTACCACACAATTCACCTATCAATCAGATCACAGGCTGCTCACAGTGACAGACCCCAAAGGCCAAACCTATGTCACGAATGTCTATAACAGTGACGGTAAAATTGATTCACAAACGCTTCTTAACCACGGCACCACCACAAGCGAGTACGACCCTAACACGGGTGATGTCACCATCACAGACCGTAAAGGCTTCATCACGCTTTGGAAGTTTGACGCAGACGGCAGGCCTGTCGAACGCCGTGTCCAAACCGCCGGTTTTCATCAAAATGAGCCTCCCGAATACGTGACGCAATTCTTTTATGATGCGAACGGAGAGTTAATTAAAACCATCCTCCCCAGAGGCAACATCATTGAAAATGTTTATAACCTGGATAATGGAAACCTTTTAGAGACACACCGTAAACCCATTCCCGGCAATCAAGATCCGCCGCTCACGACACTTTTCACGTATGACCCTACATTCAATTTAATTAAATCTGTGACCGACCCCAACGGTAACGTCACAAGCTACTTCTATGATTTTGACTTAGGCCAGGGCAATCAAGGGAAGTTATTAAGGATTGATTTCCCCCAGGTCAACGGCGGGACGCCTCAAACTCATTTTACCTATAATGCTTTTGGTCAGGTTGAAACTGTTCAAGATCCCAACGGCCATGTCACCCAATACACTTATAACGCCCAGACAGGCTACCTGGAGACCATCACGCAAGGTTTCGGCACGCCTCAAACAGCCACCACCACACTCACTTATGACGCCTACGGCAATATCGCAAGCCTTAAAAACGCGAACAACCACACCACAAGCTTTCTTTATAATGCCTTAGCGCAGCTTACCCAAGTGACATCACCCGCGCCCTTTAACTTTCTTACCAAGTACATGTATGATGAAAACGGCAACCTGAAGCAGGTAGACCGTCAAATGGATACGCAGGGCCAGGTGTTTCAAATAACTCAATATGCCTATACCGAGCTGGATCAACTTGAGACGATCATAGATCATGCTGGCAATGTCACCGCCTTTGAATACGACAACAACGGCAACCGCAAAGCCATTATTGACGCCGAGCTTCGCCGCACCGATTATGTTTATGACGAACGCAATTTACTCACCACAGTGGATGATGCCGCCCCCAACGGCACCACGGCCCGCTATGATTATGACGCAAACGGCAATCTCTCGCGTGTGGTAGATGCCAATACCAATGAAACACAATACGTGTATGATGACTTCGACCGCTTAAAACAAACCCAATACGCCGATCTTTCAACCGAGAGTTACTCGTATGACGCAGCAAGCAACCTCACGCAAAAAACAAACGCCGATGGCGAAGTGATTACTTATGATTACGATGCCCTCAATCGTCTCACCGATAAACACTACGTGAGCTGTGATCCATCTGTTTGCGGCGGAGACGTCACCTACACGTATGATCTTGGCTCAAGGCTGACACAAGCCGCCAATAACAACGCAACGCTTGATTATCTTTATGACCCCTTAAACCGAATGACCAAAGAAACCACGACGGTCAACGGTACTTCGTATTCTGTTCTCAGCCAATACGACAAAACAGGCAACCGTAAAACGCTCAAATACCCTCATCATCAAACCAATCTCAAGACGGGTTTCGCTTACTATTATGATTCACTCAATCGTTTAACAGGCATCGGCTCAGGCTTGGCCTATATCGGGATCAATGATCCCTTCGCCAATCCCCATCTTTACTTTGAATTCATCTATGACCCCTTATCCCGCAGAACGGAGCTTAGGCGCAAAACCTCAAACTTAAACACCGTGTATTCATACGATGACATCAATCGATTAACCGCCATCAATCACGGCTCCTTAGGCAGTATTCAATATCCCCTCTATGACAAACTCGGAAACAGGAAGCACGAAATCAATCAAATCACCCAAAACAACTTCTTCGATTACACGTATGACTATGATGAGATTTACGAATTAACAGGGGTCAGGGACCAGAATCAGGAAATTCAGTTTGAATATGACTACGATCCAACCGGAAACCGTCTCACGAGCACCGAGAACGGAGAACAGAGCACCTACGTTCCCAACAACTTAAATCAATACGATCTCGTTGACGGTGTTGATTACGATTATGATTTAAATGGAAACCTCACGGATGACGGCACGAACCAATACGAATACGACTATGAGAACAGACTGGTGTCAGGGACCGGGGGACAGGGAACAGTCACGTTTAAATACGATCCGCTTGGCCGCCGAAGTACGAAGTCCGATGTACGAGGTACGACATTATTCATTCATGATCAAGATCACGTGATTCAAGACTACGATTGCAACCAAAACCTGCAATCCTGCACCTTATCTCGTTCATATTTATATTCCAACCGTATCGATGAGCTCTTGCAAGTCACAAGTCACACGGCACAAGTCACAAGTTACTACGTCCATCATGATGCTTTAGGCAGCACCATCGCCATTACCGATAAAGACGCTCAACTCATTGAAACCTATCAATACGGCCCTTACGGTGATCCCAGGTTTTTTGACGATCAAGGAAACCAGATACCAGAATCCAGTATCCAGAATCGATACTTGTTTACTGGCAGGGAATGGGATCAAGAAAGTAAAACATATCATTTTCGCGCAAGAACAGAATCACCATTCTTGGGGCGATTTATGCAGCGGGATCCGATTGCTTTATTAGGGCAGGATGTTAATCTTTATCGTTTTGTCTTCAACAACTCTGTTAATCTTGTTGATCCCCTTGGGTTATGGTATGTTGCTGGAGGCGGTGGATATAGTGTTGGTTTGGCAGCTGGAGTTGGTGGCTACCTGTCAGGAGCTCTTCAAGGAGCTTTTGGTACGCGTTGTGGTAGTTTTACGGCTGGTGTGTTAACAAGCTTCCCAAATGGGTTTGGACAACTCGGATTAGGTGCGCATGCCGGTTTGGGTTTTGTATTTACGATTGGTTTTGACGATTTAGAGTCTGGCATATCTGAAGATATCAATATTGTAACCCCTGCTGGTTTTGACATTCAATTAAGTTATTCTGGACAAAATATTTCGTCTGTTTCATTTGGTTATGGGGGTTTAGGATTTGGAGCCAGTGCTACAGTAGCATCATCAAAAAGTAATTATAGTCCCATTGTCAGTTCTTCAGCCACTTGTGGCTGTGCATCATGAAAATATTTTCAGCTCCAAAAGGGGGAATTTATGAACTTTAAGACTACTATTTCACTCATATTTCTCGCTCTTGGTTTTTTATTCACAATTATAGGAATAGTACAATATTTTATACGCCTTAGAAAGGCTATTAAAGAAAGTGGTTTCTGGTTCTCTGGATTACAGCTCATGTTTGATTGGCAATTTCAAAAATATGTCCTAATCACGGTAGTTTTCATTTTTCTTGCGTATCTGCTGAATAAGTTATAATGACTAATGAGAATCATGGTCGGAGTTTTCTTTATAATCATTGGCGTCATTGTTATAATTTTTGGAAATAAGAAAATCACTGAAGGAAAAAGTAAAATATCAAAGCTCTATAAAGAAATACAACCAGATTATCCACCAAAGTTGTACAAGTAGTACCTGTTCCAAAAGTGTCAGGTCTAGACAGTTAAATAATCATTTTAAATCAGTACCTGTAAATCAGCGTAAATCAGCGTAAATCAGTAAATCAGTACCGGTTCTCTGAGGGTCTGTTGCAGAACTCGATATTAAATTAACACCTTTCTTTGGTCGATTTCTTCCTTGAAAAGGAGGAATCGAGCCATGATGGGACAAAGAAAGTTTAATATGAAAACGCACCACAACCTTTGTTT
>Ga0210019_1003011_pt1 | contig 15798 bp, 15 predicted proteins | sample CryGeyCG2114_020_2_FD_183969 | JGI IMG/M metagenome (GOLD analysis project Ga0210019, IMG submission 183969) | Groundwater microbial communities from aquifer - Crystal Geyser CG11_big_fil_rev_8/21/14_0.20 (SPAdes) (version 2) | ecosystem: Environmental > Aquatic > Deep subsurface > Groundwater ...
TTTATTTCGCTGGTTAATTAATGCTATTGTGTTCTGTACCGGTTATAATCCGTTTTTAATTACTAGTGGTCGCTCCACACAACAAGTGGCGGTGGCTAGAAAATAATCATATGGTTCAGCTTGGTCGTAATGTTTTAACTCAATTAACCGCCAACGGTTTAGGTGGTTTGGTTTCTTTTATTACCATTTCGGTTTCTGCCCGGGTGTTTGGCCCGGCCATTTTTGGTCAGATAGCCTATTTGATTGGTTTTTTAGGAGTAATCATGGCCTTGTCTGATTTTGGTCTTTCCCGGGCTCATGTTCATTTCACCGCTTTTTTGAATCGACCTCGGCAAACTCTGGGCACTTTTTTAATTATTAAGTTAATTATCTTAAGTATCTGTACCGTCGTTGCTTTAATTGCCGGTAACCTTAAGGGGCAGTTGTCCTGGATTTTTATAATTTTACTGGCCAACGAAATTTTTTCCCGGATTGCTGATGCCACTTTAATTACTTTTGAAGGCTTACAGCAGGCTTGGTCACCCAATCTTTCCAAGCTAACAGCCAAAGTCGTTAAACTCTTAGGGTTAGGGATAATTGTCTTAGTCTTTAAAAATGCTTTTGGATACTCTTTATCTATTTTGGTAGAAGCAATTGTCTTATTTGGTTTTTGTCTTTACTGGCTCTGGCGATTTAAGCCGGTACGATTTTCTCCCCCTTTGGCTAAAAAATATTTTTACTACAGCTTACCGTTTGCTCTCATTATGCCCTTGTCCTATTTCCAGGATAGTAGTTTACCTTTGATTTTGCGGCATTCTCATTCCGTGGAAGCCGTTGGTTTTTTTGCTGCTGCTTTCGGTCTCTTTGGTTTCATTAAAACTTTATCCGGTTCACTTATGACTTATTTTTTCCCAAAAATATCCCAACTTTATCGCTTGGGTCAGTTAGACGAAATCCAACGTTACACTGATTTAGCCGTCAAATTTTCCGTTATTTTCTTTGCCCCATTTTTATTATTGCTTTACTTTATTCGCTACCCGCTCATTTCTTTAGTGCTTGGTCAGCAGTTCTTGCCCAGCGTCCCGGTTTTTGCCTGGTTATTATTAGGTCAGCTAATTTTAATTATTTTTGCCCCTTATGATCATGTTTTATTTGCCACCCGTAATCATCAACCAATCATTTGGGTCAGTTTTTTTGGTTTAATTTTATTAGTTAGTTTAAATTATTTATTGGCGCCTCAATATGGTGCCGTTGGCTCGGCTGTCAGCTTAGTCTTAACTTGGTTTATCAGTAGCCTTGGTAATTTTATTATTCTTTTCCGCCGCACCGGCATGCATTTTTGTTCAGACTTTTCCTTTGGCAGAAAAGAGGTAAAATATCTTCATGCTCTCATTTATTCCTTTAGCCAAGCCGGTTTTCGGTCCAACCGAAAAAAAACTGGTCATTGAATGCTTGGATACCGGCTGGATATCCTCGATTGGTAGTTTTGTTGAAGAATTCGGCCAAGCAACTGCCAAATTTGTGGGAGTTAAATATGCTTTGCCTGTTGCCAGCGGGACTGCCGCGCTTCACTTGGCCTTGCTTGCTTTAGGGATTAAACCCGGAGATGAAGTAATTGTTCCGGCTTTGACTTTTGTGGCTTCGGTTAACGCCATTACTTATGTTGGCGCCAAACCGATTTTTATAGACATTGAATCTAAAACTTACAACCTGGATATCAATCAGCTGGAAGCCAAAATTTCACAAAAGACTAAAGCGATTATGACTGTTGATCTTTACGGCCATCCGATTGATTTTGACAAAGTAATCAAGATTTGCCGCCAATATAATTTAAAATTTATCAGCGATTCAGCTGAATCTTTAGGTTCGTTGTATAAAGGTAAGCCGACCGGCAGTCAGGCAGATGTCAGTATTTTCAGCTTTTTCGGCAATAAAATTATTACTACCGGCGAAGGCGGAATGATTACCACCAATAATAAAAAGCTTTATGAAACCGCCCGGTTTTACCGCGATCAGGCAAAAAATACTAAAATTCATCCTTATTACCATCCGGCGATTGGTTTTAACTACGGTTTAACTAATTTGCAGGCAGCAGTCGGCCTAGGTCAATTAAAACAGATTAAAAAACTGGTAGCTAAAAAACAAGCCATTGCTAAAGAGTATAACTGCCTCTTAAAAAATATTCCCGGGATTATTACCCCCTTGGAAACTGATTATGCTAAAAGCAATTATTGGATGTACGCCATTTTAGTTAATAAGAATAAATTCGGTTGCACCAGAGATCAACTAATTTCTTATCTAAAAACCAAAAATATTGAAACCCGGCCGTTCTTTTTTCCTATTCCTTTACTGCCGCCATATAAAAAAGCCAATCAGGATAAGCGCTTTCCGATTACCATCAAAATTGCTTCTCAGGGTATGAATTTACCCACTTTTGCCTCGCTAACTGACGAAGAAATAAAATATATTTGCCAAATTATTGCTTCGGCGCAAAAATCATCAAATGGGTAACCGGACACCACCAGGGTAATAAATAGTGTTTTATTAATGTAAATTTGCGGCTAAAAAGTTTGATTATTTCCTCTGCCCGATAATTTTTTAAAGTGACTTGAGCTTCAACTTCAGTCTTGATGCCGAAAAGCGACACGATAGGATATAATTTCTGCCTTAGGTTTTCATTGGGAAAAGTAATTAATAGTTTTCCCTTTGGTTTTAACACCCTATAAGCGCCGGCAATAAAATCGTTTAATTTAGTAATATGTTCAATTATTTCAGTCGCCAAAATTAAGTTAAAGCTGTTTGTCTTAAAAGGCAGGTCAGCCGCGTCAGCCACGCGCAGCGAGATTTTTAAGTTTTTGTTTTTCAGGCGCCGCCGCAGTTCCTGAAGCGGTTCTTCAATCAGGTCAATAGCGGTAACTATTGCCCCCTTTTGGGCCAATTTAAGGGTAATATAGCCGGCCTCGCAGCCGATGTCCAAGAGTCTTTTGCCGCGGATATTGCCTAGTTCCTGAAAGATTTTTTTAATTCGATAACGGGAAGGGATGCCGATTAACCAGTGTTGGTAGTAATGATCCATCGGTTCTTGTTGAAATTCCAATCTGGCCGCTTGTTTATCTGGCAATTTATCAGTTTTCATTTAGTCAAATCTTATCATATAATTAACAGATGGCTAAAACTAAAATATTGTTAATTGCAATCTTAGTTTTTTTTACCGGACTTTATTTGCATAATGCCTGGTTTTATTCACCTTACAGCGGTTACGATGCCGGGATTCACCAGATTTACACTAAAATTATTACTTTCGAACATAGAATTCCAGTTCCGGCCGACACCCCCGAGTCTTACAACCCGCCTTTGTTTTACTGGTTATCCGGTCAGTTAGCCCGGGCATTTACGCCGCTGTTTAATAATAATTTTCTTGATGCGTTGAAAAGCTGGCAAATTTTAATTGCTTTATTATTGCCAATAGCGGGTTATTTTTGGTATGACATTTTTTGCATCTTGAACCCGAAAAATAAATTATTAGGCCTATTCTTGCTGTTTTGGCTGTTGTCTTTGCCGGTCATCAATAAAATGGCGCCGATGTATAATCTGGAAACGCCCCAGCTGATCTTAAGTTCATTTATTATTTGGTGGTTTATTAAGTTTGTTTTGAAAAAACCTTCAATCAGACGAATGATTTATTTAGGTATTTTCTGCGGTGTAATTTTGTCCTTGAGAATTATGTCTGCTTCGTTGTTATTGAGTTTAGGTTTAATGATAGGGGTTTTATATTTGGCTAAAAGATTGTCTTTTAAACAAATGATTATTTACGGTCTGACGTTTACTCTGGTGACTTTAATTATTGGCGGCCAGTATTATTATTTTTACCGGGATAAGGGTGTGTTTGACAGCGGTGAAAATGTTGTTGAAAACAGCAAAACCCCATTTTTCCAAAGACAGCCAAAAAGTTTTTACACTGACACATTTTTAAGAACTTCGATGAGAACTCCTATTCGACCATATTTTCCCAATCGTTTTATTCCCATTTTTTATTCTACTTTTTGGGGTGATTATTGGAATTACTACTGCCAACGGCGTTTTCCCCTGTCTGCCGCAGAAGAAATTAAATTTAGCGAAAGTACCAATAAAGTTAAAATTTCTGCGGCCAGATTAAACCTGCTTGCTTGGCAAAATAGGATTAATTTAATCCCTTCTTTAATTCTTATTGCCGGAATATCCATCGCAGTCATCAAAACAATAAAACAATTCAGCCGGCGCCGGCTTTTAGACCAGAGAAAATTGAGCGAAGGTTTTTTGGCAATATTTTTCGTGGCAGCGTTTTTGGCTTTTTTCTATACCAATATTCAATTCCCCAATACCTATAAAGGGGATACGATTAAAGCCTCCTATATTCTTTTTGCCATTCCGGCCTTGATTTATTTTGCCGGTAAATTATTGATGAATTTTCGTCATCGCCGCTGGTTTTTCTACCCGCTTCTTCTAGTCATCATTATTTCAATGATCTTTAATTTACGATTTGACTTTTTTTAGCTATGAAATTATCAGTAATTTTGCCTACCTATAACGAATCCGGCAATATCGCTAAACTTATTTCGGCAATCAATAATCAGGAAGATTTAACAAGATATAAAAAAGAATTTATTGTGATTGATGATAACTCTCCTGACGGCACGGCCAATGAGGTCAAGAAACTCTGCCAAAAAAATTTTCCTGTTAAATTAATTATCAGAAAAAAAGAAAAAGGATTGGCCACGGCGATTTTAAGCGGTATCCGCCAAGCCACAGGAGAGATAATTGTGTTGATGGATACAGATTTCAATCACCGGCCGAAAGATATTATCCGTTTACTGGAGCCGATTAAAAAACAACAGGCAGATTTAGTCATTGGTTCCCGCTATATTCCCGGCGGTGGTATGCATATTACCGAAGCAAGCCGTTGGCAGTATTGGCTAAGTAAATGGGGTAATTATTTGGTTAACCGTTGGTTGATTAATTTACCGGTTCAGGAAAGCTTGAGCGGGTTTGTGGCCGTGAGAAAAAAGCTCCTGTCTAAACTTAACTTAGTCAGGATTTTTTACGGTTACGGTGAATACTGCATGAGGCTATTGTTTTTTTGTCACAAAGCAGGCTTCATAATTAGAGAAGTGCCGGTAATGTACGACCTGCGTCGCTACGGAGTCAGTAAAAGCTCCTTAAAGCGGATGGTTTATTATTATTTAAAAACGGCCTTAGAACTTAAATTTCATAGGCCATAATTATTATAAATGCCAAACATACTTATCATTACCGAAGATATTGTCAAAATTCAAACCTTAACTGGTTTATTAGGCCAACTTTACTCTTTTATTTATATTAGTTGGTTAAGACTAAGATTAAAATTGATAATCTGTTTTTCCCCCGAAGCTCAGGTTTTAACCTCGGATGCTTTTAATAATATCCAAAAAAATATTTTTTATTATGGCCAAGAATTAGCCAATCTAAACTATGCGGCTAATCGCCAATTTTACTGGAAGATTACCAACAAAATCTTAGATGCATTAAATCGGAAAGAACTCACTGAACTTTTTGCCGTAAAATTAGCCAGCTATTTAACTTATAATTACTTGGTTTATGCTGATCTTTATCAGAAAATCTTTGATAAAATCAATCCCAAAAAAGTTATTATTCTCGGTTCTAGCCCTCATGAATTAATTGCCGAATTTATTGCCAGAGAAAAAGGGATCTGTGTAGTTAAAATTTCCTTGTTGCAATTAAGTTGGTTAAATCAAACATTAAACCACTTTTTTATTAACCGTGAATACAAAACCAAGATTGAACGTTTTTTGACTCAATCACAACACCCATTGCCGGAAATTTCCACTATAAAAAAGTCCACCCTTTTAAGTCTTGATTTTTATCGTCATTTAAAAACTTTAGCTCCGATTTACTCTAACCTTCAAAAAAAACATTCTCCGCTGTTAGTCACCGATATTCCTAATCTAGAATCGAGCCTGTCGAATTTAAATCTCAAAAATGCCAGAGCGGTTTATTTAGCTGGTTTTCTGGGAAAACGCCAAATTCTTAATGTCTTATCTCAAAAATCAATTAAACTGCCTGTGTCTGAGGCTCACCGCGATACTCTGCAAGACTTTCTATTTAATTTAAGCTTAAAGACAGCCAAGCCCTTGATTAGCAATAGTTTAATTTTAGCAAAACTTTACCAATTAGCGAGCCAAAAACTTTTTAAAACACTTAAGCCTAGTGGAGTTGTTATTGTTTCCGACGCCCGGTTGATTGAACTATCATTAGCCCAGCAAGCTAAAAAAAATCATACGCCCTCGATTATGGTATCCCCAAACGCTATCTTAGACGCGACCCAATTAAATCCTTATACTTCTACTGATAAGATAGCGGTTGTTGGTAGTTATATCCAAGATCAATTAATTAACATTGGCGTGCCTTCAAAAAAAATTCACATTGTCGGCGACGCAAGAATAGAAAATTATGATTTTCTCAAGAAACATCTATCAAGAGAAACAATCTATCAAAAACTTCAGATTAAGGACTTATCTAAAAAAATTGTCTTATTAATTTCCTTTCGTTCCAACTGGTACATTCCCAAACCAGAGAAGGAAATGTTTATCAAAATGGCCAGTCAAGCTGTCGCTGCTAATCCCGATACCATATTAGTTATCAAACCTCATCCCACAGAAAAGCGCTATCGCATCATTGAAGAATTAAACCAGTGGGGGATTAAAAATGTTATCGTATCAGACAATAATCAGTTAGAACTGATGGAATTATTGCACGCGGCAAACGTAGTTGTCCAAACCTGGTCAATGACAATTTTTGAAGCCATTATGATGCGCCGGCCGGTTATTGTTATCAATCCTCAGAATAAGAACTATGGATCTTTTAATCCCATTATTAAAACTGGCGGCGCTATTGAAGTAAAAAATCAACAAGATCTTAACCATTGGGTAAAGGTACTAGTAAACCCTAATGATTGGTTGGCTCAAAATCAACTATCTAAAGCCACAAAAAGTTGTGAAGAATTCATTAAATCCCCGGATGGAAAAACAGCCGAACAGATTACTAGCCTTCTTTTCTCAAAGGGGAGAAAAAAAACTTAAATTTCCCGGCCATATATTTTCCGGAGTTTGGATAAAGGTGTAGTTATTATTTACCTTATTTTCTATTATTTGGGTTAAATTATTATCAGACACAATCTTTAATCTATTATAGTCTAGTACTATTAAATCTGCTTCATTTAGCCATTCCGCCATCATGGCTTGATTCCAAAATCCAAGTTTTCTGATGGTTAGCGTATCGTTTGAAGGTTTATAAAAATTTGTGTGGTTGATTAACGGATAATAGCTGACTTTACCGGCCAGATATAAACTAATCGGTTCAGCCAGCCAGACTATTTTTTGCTTATCGGCCACCAGCGGTCGTAAGGCCCGGGCTGAACGGTCGAGCTCGCTGATAGTGTTGGGCCGATCGGGTAACTGAAACAAACTGGCAAAGGGTAAACCGATTAGGCTTAAGACGAGGAGAAAGGGATAGTATTTGATCTTTTTGTTTCCCAGCCATCTGGTAAAGATTATGGCTATCAGCGGAAACGAATAAGCAAAATAAGCAATGACTGCCCGGGGGCTTAAATTGGCGGCCGACCAAACGTGGGCAACAAAATTGGTTGCCGTAACGACAATTAATAAACGCCAGCGGCTATCCTTCGGCCAAATCTTTCCCGCCTTGACGGCACGCAAAAGCGCCAGAATGCCGACCAAGCCGAAGCTGAAAAATAAACCACCGAACTCTTTAATCGCTTGCCAATACTGTTTGAGGCCAAAATCAACGAATCGGTTTAAGCCTAAAACCGTTTTTTCTGCGGCGTTAACCGGCAGCAGCCGGCTGACCCCGGGAAAGTTTTTTAAGATATTGATGGTGCCCGGCCAGCCGGGAAGAAAGAATATGGCCAGAATGGTTAGACTGATTAAATAATTGATCAGTAATTCTTTAAGGTTTTTTCTGTAGATTACCATCAGCCAAAGCCAGTAAATAATTAAAGTGAATAGGAAATTCTCCCGAATAATAAAACTAAGACTGAAAGCGAGAGTGGCTAAGCGGTATCGGTTTTTAACCAAGCAGTAAAAAGCCATTAATAAAACTAAGGCAATGATTGATTGGGGGACGGCGGCCGAGTAGTACAAGATGGCCACCGGAGCCAGTGCCAAAAGCGGCAGCACTTTTTTTCCGGCCAAGCGGTAAGTGATCCATAATACCCCGAGTCCGACAAAAAACGATTGAATCCGGGCTAGGAGCAGACTTGGCCCAAAAAAAGTTTGCCCTAAACCATACCAGAGAAAAATTCCCGGCATATGCTGGTAAAAAAACTCCGGCGTTGAGTAGTAACCGACTTGGCCGGTAGTCATCAGCCAGCCTTTAATTAAGTATTTAGCTTCGTCAATATAGGTAATGTTGTAGTAAATGCCGTAAATACCGATTATCAGCCAAGTTAAAACCGGAATGATAATCATTAATTTATTTTTCATTAAGCCTTGGCGGTTAAACCGCCATCAATTACCAGATTTGCGCCGCTGACATAGCTGGATAAATCTGAAGCCAGGTATAATATAGTTCCGGAAACTTCACTCTTTTTAGCCATTCTCCCTAACATGGTTTTAGCCAAGTATTTTTTAACAAAATTTTCCGGTTGATTATCAAAAATTCCCCCAGGTGTAACACAATTGACTCTGATTTTTGGAGCATAAAGAGAAGCAAAATATTTAGTTAAGGCAATTACCCCGCCCTTACTGGCAGCATATCCTGCCGCTACACCCATGGGCTTGCCGGAATATTCAGCGTTTTCATAAAGTGACCAATCCGGCCCGACTAAACCGTAAATAGAACTGATGTTAATGATCGATCCTCCGCCAGTCGGCGGATTCATCGCGGCACCGATGATTTGGCAGCATAAATAAGTGCCGGTTAAATTAACCTTAATAATCTGGTTCCAATCGCCGGCAGATTTGCCAGTAGCGCCGGCATTATTAACCAGCACATCAATTCGGCCATATTGGTTTAAAATCAGAGCCGTCGCTTTTTTGATTGATTCTTGGCTGGTTACATCTAAAATGATTTCCGCATCTTTAATGTCCGTTGCTACTACTTTAGCTCCGGCATGTTTTAATAGCTTAACGTGTTCCGGGCCTTGGATGCCGCTGGCGCCGGTAATCACTACTACTTTTCCGGATAAATCAATAATCGAGCTGGACATAACCCTCCTTTAGTAAAAATTCGGCAAATTTAAAATCCATTTTTGTATCAATATGCACCGAGCGCTCGATCGGCATCACTATCACCTTAGTTTTATCGGTAAAAAATTTTCCGGATTCAATTATTGCTTTTTTTATCACATAAATCCCGGCATTTAATTGGTAAACTTTAGGGGCGTCCTGCCTTCTGATGATTGGTTTGTCTGGTTTAATAAGCAAAAATTGCCAGTAATCGTTGTGGCCGATTGTGCCCATAATAAAATAAGGATTATGCTCGGCTTCGGTCACTGTCACTACCGAGTCAGTTGCTGGTTCATTGATTTTTTCCAAACAAGCTTCGATATCTTTCACTAAACGAAATGGGGAAGTCGGATCAAGAAGCACGATTGTGTCAGCTGTTTTAACAGATAAAACATGCTCTAAAACACTAATCATCGGTGTTTCGTCTTGGGCCATCTCAGCCGGCCGGTTGATAACTTCGGCGCCATAAAACTTAGCTAATTGAGCATACTTGTCCGAATCAGTTGATACCACCACCTGATCAATTTGTTTACAGGCTAAGCTAACTTTAATTGACCAAGCCATCAACGGCCGCCCGCCCAAAGGACGAATGTTTTTGTCTTTAACTGATTTTGACCCGCTCCGCGCGGGAATGACACCGAGAATCATAAGCTATTATATCTTAAGCTTGACACAAGGCTTACATAGTTTGTATAATTGATTCAATCATGAGGGAGAATACGACCCATAAACTACGTGTTTATGCGCGACGCCTCCCATTTTTATTAAGGTAAATTAAGTTATTTCTCTCCCTATATAAAAAGATTTTATAATCTTGAAATTTCCTCAATAATTTTGACTCGGAATAACGGTTAGGAATGATTAATTTAAACAGCTTGTTTTTTGATTTTAAATACTCAAGCAGGCAATGATAGTCGCCGTCGCCGGCCACGATGATCGCTTGATCATATTTGGGAAACTCTATTGCCGCACTGTGGAGCACTAATTCAGCATCAACATTGCCTTTAAATTTTCCTTGATTATCCTTGGTAGTCGGTTTAAAAACTAAGATATAGCCGCAACGGCGCAAGAACTCATATAGTTTTTGATTCTGTTGGATGAAGCCAATAAATAATAATGTTTTACTGACTTTAAATTTATTCCTTAAATAAAGATAGAATTTTTTAAAATCCAGTTTCCACCCCCGGTAAATAAGTTTTTTGTTTTTGTAAAGATTTTTGCTCGTACCAAGATTCAGATTTTGACTATCAATAAAAGCGTAGATGATTAGTTTTTTTTTATACTTCATACTTGATTTATTTTAGCAGCTTCGATTACTTCCAGCACTCGGCGGCCGTCGGCGATCGTTACTAATGGCTGTTCTTTGCCTTCGATAATCCGGACAAAGTGTCTCATTTCTTCCAAGTACATTTCATTATTGGGTTGAAAATCCCAACGCAGAGTGCTGGAGTCGGTGATTGTTTCGCAATAGCGTTCTGTTTTATGGCTGGCATAGGCAAGATGGATTTCTGCTTTAACTCCGGAAACAAATTCTAAATTCAGATCGGCCATCGCCTCGGTTTCAATATTCAGCTCCGGCGCCATTTGCAGTTTGGCTGAGACTTTCTTAACCGGTCCGAAAAACCACAGAGCATAATCAATTTCGTGGGAAAGATCCAAAAGCACCCCGCCGCCTAACTCTTTTTTAGCCGAATAGCTTTGGCGGTAATCAGTCTGCGGATGCCAATCCGGCAGCCAGCTTTGACAGACTATTTTTACCGACTGAATTTTCTCTTGGCTGATTTTTTCTTTAAATTCTCTCAAAGATCGGTCAAATCTTAAGCAGTAGCCGACTAAAATATTGCCTTTTAATTGATCAAGATCATCTAAATTATGAGACAAGGGTTTCTCAATAAAAACCGGCAGGTCCAGCCTCGTAAATTTAAGGGCGGTTTCCAGGTGGAAAGAGGTAGGATTGCAAACCAACACTCCCTCAGCTTTTTCAGGCGAGGGGACTATTTTATGGCCTAAGGCTTCTAAGTTGCTTTTATGTCTTTTCCCGATTGAACCTAAACCGACAATAACCAGCTTCACGTGAGTTTTATTTTGGCTAATAAATTTTTAATTTCCGCTTTAGTCATTAGTTTTTCCGGTTGGACGCCTTCTTCCGGCACCGGCTTTCCGCCTAGTTGTTTAAAATATTCAAAACTTTTTCTGACAACATCACTGCTGATATTCGGATAATCAATTGCTATCGGCAAAACATACATTTCTTCTAATTCCAACGCTTGTTGGGCTTCGGTTCTGGTCACGATTTTTTCATATAGTTTTTCGCCCGGCCGCTTGCCGATGAATTTTAGTTCGGTTTTCGCCCGGCCGAATTTTTCCAATACCACTTCAGCCAGATCAGTAATTTTTAATGCCGGCATTTTTAAAATAAAAATCTCCCCGCCTTGGGCCATTTCGGCGGCTTTAAAAATTAGCTCAACTGCCTGTTCGATCGTCATAAAATACCTGACCATGTTTTTATCAGTTATTGTCAAGGGCGCGCCTTTTTTTAACTGGTTGAGCCAAATTGGCAGTACCGAACCGGAAGAGTTTAAAACATTGCCGAATCGAACAGAGGTAAATATTGTTGGGGAACTGCCTTTAAAATAATTAGCGCCGACCGTTAATCTTTCTGCCAATAACTTGCTGGCACCCATGGTGCTGGTGGGATTGGCGGCCTTATCCGTGGAAATATTTACAAAAGTTTTCACCTGATTATTCAAAGCCGCCTCTAACATATTTTGCGTACCTAAAACATTGGTTTTCACCGACTCAAACGGGCTGTACTCATTTAAAGCCACGTGTTTTAAAGCGGCGGCGTGAAATACGATCTCTACGTTCTTCATCGCCCAGGCAACCCGATCTTTATCCCGGACATCTCCCAGTAAAAATCTTACTTGTTTATTATCACCATACTGCCTCATTGCTTCAAATAAGCCTGCTTCGTTGTTATCTAAAACCCTCACTTGTTTGGGCGAATGATTTTCCAGTAGTTTTTCGATCAAGACTGAACCGATCGAACCGCAGCCGCCGGAAACTAAAATTGTCTGTCCATCGATTTTTTGATTAACCATAATCCTATTTTAAAATTTTATTTAATGTTTTACAAACTAAATTAACAGTTTCTTCTTTCATCGCTGAATAAAAAGGCAGTGCTAAAGTTGAAGCAGAAGCAGCTTCTGCCACCGGGAAATCCCCGGATTTAAATCCGGACGATTTCATATAAGGTTGCAGATGAATTGAAGGCAGATAAGCCTTGCTGGGAATCCCGGCGGCATCCAACTGCTGGATTACTTTATCCCGCTGATATTTTTTATCTAACTTGATTACATAAACAAACCAGCTTCTCTGGTGATTCTGATCATCGGCTTTAAGTAAATTAACTCCGGGTATTTTTGCCAATCTTTCTTTATACCATTGGGCCGCCTGAAGCCTTAAGGCAAGCAGCTGATCTAATCTTTTCAATTGGCTTCTGCCCAAAGCCGCGGCCATTTCCGTGATTCGATAGTTGTAACCTAAATATTCATGTCTGAGCCATTGGATATCCGGCCCCCGTCCCTGATTGGCCAGCCCCTTGGTTAACTCATAGATTTTTTTATCATTGGTGGTTAATAAGCCGCCTTCGCCGGTAGTCATCTGTTTATTGGGGTAAAAAGCAAAAACTGTCGGCTGTCCCAAACTACCCAATTTTTTCCCCTGATATTTTGCCCCTAAAGCTTCGGCCGCGTCTTCAATAATCTGTAAATGGTATTTATTGGCTATTCTGATAATTTCCTGCCACTCGGCCGGATAGCCGAAAACATCCACTCCCAGAATTGCCTTAGTTTTTTTAGTAATAGCTGACTCAATTTTATTAACATCAATATTTAAAGTCTTTGGATCAATATCCACGAATTTTGGCACGGCTTTTTCATATAAAAAGCAGTTAGTCGAAGCCACAAACGAAAATGGTGTCGTAATCACTTCATCGCCGGCATATATTTCACTGGCAATAACCGCTAAATGTAAAGCCGTGGTGCCGCTGGAAGTGGCGACCGCGTACTTCACCCCCAGCCACTTAGCCATTTCCTGTTCAAACTTAATTGTTTCTTCACCTAAGCTTAAATTCCCGGATTTGACCACTCTGGCTACTGCTCGGACATCATCATTAGTAATCAAAGGCGGCCCTAAGAGAATCTTCTTCATTTATTAATTTCCTTTACCGGCACTCCGGCCACTACCGCATTGTCTTTAACGTCTTCTTTAACTAAGCTGTGAGCGCCGATTAAAGCATTTTTACCAATTGTCACTCCTGGTAAAATCACTGTGTGGCTGCCGATTTTCGCACCCTGCTTGATAATTACTTTACCCCTAGTATTGTCGATTGTATTATGGGAATAAATACTGCAGTGGCTGCCGATTTGGACATCGGCTTCAATTAAGACTCCAAACTTAGCATTAATATAGGTAAAAGCCCCAATATCCGTATTTTCTCCTAAATTCAGATTTTCTTGGTATTGGCACAGCCACTGCCATTTTGTCATGCCGTTTTGATCAAATTGAGGCCTTTGCCAGTGAGTAAATCGATTCATATTGTTTTTAAGAATTTTATCACCCTTTGGCTGGTTTTCCCATCGCCGTAAGGGTTTTTAAGGCGGTTAAGCCGCCAGCCCAGGGCCTTACTGATGGCTTTGATAATTTTTCCCCGGTTATAGTCCACGTCAATGACATTTTTCGCCCTCTCCCGGCCTTTCTGTCTTGGACCGATGTTGACCGCCGCTAAGTTAAGAGACGGAGCTTCAATTAAGCCGCTGGAACTGTTACCGATTAAAACCCTGGCCTGACCCAACAAATGTAAAAACTTCAACCTTTCAATAGTAGGGTAAGTTTCCATTAATTGCGGATATTGTTGCTTGAATTTTTCAATTTCGGCAATCATGCTCCGGCCGCCGGCATCGGCATTCGGGTAAATTACTTTCACCGGCAACTTAAATTCAATCACTGCTTCCAGGGTTTGCTTAATTTGCCAGACAGCTTCCTTTTCTTTGGCATCCGGGTGCTGGAGGACTACCAGGCAATCTCTTTTTGCTGCCACTGGCAAGTCTTGGATTTGATCCAATCCCGGCGCACCGACGACTTTAATTCTTTTTTTATCTACTCCCATTTTGATTAATCTTTTTCTGGCTAGCTTTGAGGCAGTTAAATGCCAGTCTGCCAACATACTGATGGAATTTCTGGCCTTATTGTCGACAGTGGTCGTAATTTCCCCTCCATGCAGGTGAATCAGTGGAATATTCAAGTATGCTGCCGCCAATGCCATTGCCAGTTGTTCGCCCCGGTCACCCAGGACCAAAACCAAATCCGGCTTAGTTTTGTCTAAGGTTTCAACCAACTGACTGAGAGCCCGGCCCACGAAACGGGCCATGGATAAACGGCTGTCGTCTTCATAGGTAGCGTCAATAATTTTTACTTGGGGGAATTCAGCTTTAACTTTGTTAATTGTTTCGCCGAACTCTTTCAGTAAGTGCATTCCGGCAGCCAGTAAAATTAATTCCAGTTTATTGTCTGCCTCTATTTCTTGAAGGATTTTTTGCATCAAGCCGAATTCTGCCCGCGTTCCGGTTAAATAACAGATTTTCCTCATGAAGCTATTTTAGCACACTAGAAGTCAGTCGCTTGGATTTGGGTATCAGCCTGAATATCTCGTTTTGCCGCCTTGCCGATAATTTCTTTGATCATTTCCGGGGCTAAACCGCCTTTGGCCGGCCGTTTAATCGTCAGCATGGCGCTAGTGATTTTCGTCCCGGCCGGAATGTCTTGGCTGGCAATGACTGCTTTCCTGGCCATCTCGGCAATCGTTAATTCGCTGGGAAATGGTTCTTTTTTACCGCTGCCTAATAAATTGGGTACCCGCCGGATTCCGGCAACCATCTCTTTTAATTCTTGCGGTTCCAGCGAGTTTTTCTGGTCCGGCCCGGGTAAATTCCGGTCCAAAGTGAAATGTTTTTCAATTACGGTGGCGCCGAAAGCAGCGGCAATAAGCGGTGCCACAATCCCTTCGGTATGATCGGAAAAGCCGACCGGATAATCCGGGAAGTGTTTCTGAATATCCTGCATGGCTAAAATATTGGCTTCCTTGTCCGGGCAAGGATAGTTAGTGGTGCAGTGAAGGATAATTATATTTTTATTCCCTGTCGTTTCGATAGTCTCAACCGCGAATTTAATTTCTTCAATTGTGGCCATGCCGGTAGATAAAATAATCGGCTTTTTGGTTTTCCCTAAATATTCTAAAAACGGTAAGTTAGTCAAATCGCCGGAGCCGACTTTCCAAATTTCTACCATTGGCTCAAGGAACTTGGCGGAATCAATATGGCCGTGCGGGGTAGACATGAACATGATGCCGGCTTGGTTGCAGGCCTTGATTAGACGGGGATAGACGCTTTCTTTTAATTCCAAGGGCCGTAACAATTTCCATTGATTATCCTCGCCGACATTTTTTTTCTGGTAAGCGGCAGTCGGTGAGAGTTTGGTC
>Ga0210019_1003013_pt1 | contig 15793 bp, 18 predicted proteins | sample CryGeyCG2114_020_2_FD_183969 | JGI IMG/M metagenome (GOLD analysis project Ga0210019, IMG submission 183969) | Groundwater microbial communities from aquifer - Crystal Geyser CG11_big_fil_rev_8/21/14_0.20 (SPAdes) (version 2) | ecosystem: Environmental > Aquatic > Deep subsurface > Groundwater ...
ACTTTCTCCTGTACAATTTATGGTGCAGTGGCAGGAGCAAAAGCTGCTGCAGAAACAACTGCAAAACCAATCCATTAATCAATTACTTAAAATGCCTGCGGAGTCTAATTTTGGGTGGCATTATACATTTATTTGCATTATTTTTGAAAATGTGCTATTATTAAATCCATGGAATTAGATCAATTCGAGGAATTAGTGGATAAAGGGATAGCGGAAATTCCGCAGAAATTTCTCAAAAAACTGAAGAACGTGGCTGTTGTGGTTGAAGATGAGCCGAATCAGGAACAAACAAAGAAATTGAAACTGCGAAAGAACTATACGCTTTTCGGCCTTTATGAAGGGGTGCCGCAGATAAAGCGCGGCGCTTATTACTCGGCTTTGCCTGACAAAATCACTATCTTTAAAAATTCAATTGAGCAATATGCGCGGACGTCAGACAAAATAAAAGAAATCGTAAAAAATACCGTCTGGCATGAAATTGCCCATCATTTTGGTTTTGGCGAGGATGAGTTAAGAAAAATAGAGAAGAAACGCAATTTGAAGCAATAGAAAGGAGGGCTTAAAATGGCTATATCGGCAGTTTTTAAGAAACATTGTTTGGCAGTAGATGCTTGCGGCGACCTAGATGACCTTGATTGCATAGTTGAACCCGGCCGGGATAAAAGAAAAGGACCGAAAAAGGAGACGCAATTAATAATTGACTTACCGGAATGTCCTCCCGAGCAGGTCAGCAAATTAGAGGCGAAAGTTGAGCAAGTCGTCGAAAAATACGGGGGATTAATAGTTCGTTAATCATTAGATAGCGACTATTTTATTTACAAAAGGCTGATTATTAAAAATCAGCCTTTTTTCTTTCAAAAACTTACCTGTGAATTAAAGGGCTAGCCCCGTTAGAAGTTCATCTGGCATGGAGGTTACAAGATAGCTTCTAGCGAATCGCCTGCGGCTTTATTTGTGAAAAAACCAGCATGTGGATAAAAACTTCTAACGGGGCTGGCTATTTACGCATATTTATGTATAATATATGTATAATCATTAAGGAGGCATTTAAGAGGTCGAATATGGCCCAAGATTAAAAACCCCGTTTGGTCGGGGAAAATGGGTCAGCGAACATAATTTACATAATCAAATAAACATATTTTATATGCCAGGTAGTAGAAATTCGACTGACCCGCTTTTGTGGGATAAAAACTATGTCGATTTTACTATTTGGTACCGATAGTGCGAATGAAGGCAGGCAATTTTTCTTTTAAAAGAGCTTGTCGAATTTTCACTACCTGGTATGGCAGAAGAAAAAAATGAGCCAGTAATAGCTTACTGTGTTAAATGTAAAGACAAAAGAGAAATGCAAGACCCCAGAGAGGTTTCAATGAAAGGAAAAGGGGGCGTTGAACGTCGGGCAATGACCGGCATATGCCCGAAATGCGGCACCAAGATGTTTAGAATAATGGGCAAGAAATAGTAGTGCTCCAATAGCGATCCGAATTATCCGAATTCTCATCCGAATTATCCAAATTTAAATTCGTAGCATTCGGATGCCATTCGTAGATTCGGATCGCTATTTGTTATGCTATCGCGACTTTTGTATCATTTTTTAAGCTATCCCCATTATTTAATCTACGCAGGGATTTTTTTATTGATGATTTTTATGGGAGAGGAACTGTTGCTGATAATCGGCGCGCTAGCCCGCTTCGGTTTTATTGATTTTTGGGACGCCGTTTTCTTTGCGCTGCTGGGCACATTTTTTGGCGATATTTTTTGGTTTCAGCTTGGCAAAAGATACGGGGAGAATTTTGTTTCAAAATACGGACGATGGCTTTTCATAACCCCTCAAAGATTTAATAAGCTTAAGCAGATGATTACAAAAAATGGCGGGCTTTTTATTTTTCTTTCAAAATTTATGTATAACTTAAACCATATCAGTCTGGTGGCAGCCGGCACCATCAGGTTTAATTTCAGAAAATTTCTGAAGTTCCAGATTTTTATAAGCATCGGTTGGGTTCTAGCGTTTATATCTTTAGGCTATTTCTTCGCCCATAATTTAGCAGGGCTTAAGCACGACATAAAAGTTTTTGCGATAATGATGGTTCTTGTTTTTGGCAGCTTTATTTTAATAGAGAGATTCGTTGAAAAATTGATTGAAAGCAGGGTGATGGGGAGAGGGGATGGGAATGGGAATAACTTATCCCCAAAATAGCAGCGCAAACCCTTGACAAGCTTGTTGAATTTGATAAAATGTTAAATAAGGAAAATATGAATATATTAATCACCATATTAAATAAAGGAAGCGGATAAAAACGTTTGATTTTTCGTGTCGTTCGGGCAACGCCGCTTCTTGAAAAGGCGGTTTTTAATTTCTTTTACAGCCTGCGCTTATTAGGGGGAAAAAATATGAAAAGGAGGGAAAAATGGCTCGCAAACAAGGATATGTTCGCATTTTAAAAAGACATGATAGGTATATCGCGGAAATTATAAAGACAGTCTATGGGCCGGAAGAAGATCTTGAATCTTTGTGCGAAATCTTAAAAAAAGAAGGTATAACGAAAAGCATGTTTATACGCGATGATTCAATGGCTTTCATTTTTACGGATGCTGAAATGGAAATTTTAAGAAAATGCATTTCAGAATAAAAATGTGTGACCAAAAAGGTAAAATAAAATAGACGGGCGTCGAAATCTGACGCCCCTCCTAATAAGCGCAGATTGGCGGCAGATGATAAGTCTGATAAGACAAATAAGACTTATCACTTGCTGCTAAGGGATTGTAGCTTAAAAACTGAATATTAGCAGGTATAACCCCGTATTGCATTGGTTGTTACTATATGTAAATGTAACGACTTTTAAACGGGGTGAAAAATTGAACCCCGTCACAAGTTGTTTGTGAATGGGGTAAATAAAGAATCAAAGAAAGTTAATGGTTACTTAATTAGTCCATCGCGCTTCGCGCTTGAAGCGACACCGATACACGGACTTCACCCGGATTACCCGGATGAATTTATCCGTGTCATCCGGGTGTTTAATCCGGATTATCCGGGTCGCTGGCGAGCGAAGCGAGCAGAAATTTAGGCAGATGGCTAAGGGTATATGGTGGATGCCTTGGGATGTTGAGGCGATGAAGGACGTGGCGTGACTGCGATAAGCCTCGGGGAGCTGTCTAGCAAGCTTTGATCCGGGGATGTCCGAATGAGGAAACTCTTTACGGTAAAACCGTAAAACTGCGCCGCAAGGCGCGGAGTCAACCCGCTGAAGTAAAACATTCTAGTAAGCGGAGGAAAAGAAACAAAGTTTAGCTTATTGTTTATGGCTTGCAGCTTATGGCTTTTGCTATTTGCTATTCGCTATATACTATTTGCTAAATCATTCCCCTAGTAGCGGCGAGTGAAAAGGGAAGAGCCTAAACTCTCTAGAGTTTCTTTGAAATTTTAGAGAGGGTTGAAAGGTAGTAACGTTCTGGAGCCCTTCGACAAGCTCAGGGTAAACCCTATGAACTTGGCGATGGGTACCAGAGGGAGATCACATTATAAAGCTTCGTTAGCAGAAGCCGGATGGAAAGCCGGCGCCAAAGAAGGTAATAGCCCTGTAAGCGAAAACGGTTTTATGCTCCTAGTTATTATTCTTGAGTACGGCGGAGAACGACAGCTCCGTCGGAATCCGGCACTACTATTGTGCCAAGGCTAAATACTCAACATCACCGATAGTGAACTAGTACCGTGAGGGAAAGGTGAAAAGTAGCCCGATGAGGGCGGTGAAATAGTACCTGAAACCACATACTTACAACGAATCACAGCCGCCGTGTCTCACTTTCGTTCGACACAGCAAAATGTAAAGTTCAAAAATCAAAATGTAAAATTAAGGTATGCGCTTCGCGCATAAAATTTTAAATTTTGCATTGTCATTTTTCATTTTGATATTTACATTTTAAATTAATAAGTGGCGAGCGATAGCGAGGCACGTGCGGTAGTGGTGTGCTTTTTGCAGAACGATCCAACGAGTTTATGCGAGTTGCTCTTTCTAAGTCCTTCGGGACGCAGATACAGGGAAACCGAGTGTTAAAAGCGCGTATACGCTACTCACTTTCGTTCGAGCGTTTTCCCTACGAAACTACGAAAAATATACGAAAATACGAAAGTAACCCCACCCAACCTCCCCTTAGGCTAAGGGGAGGAGAGGAGGGGTTATAAATTTCGTACTTTCGTAAAAAATTCGTAAGTTCGTAGGGGAAGCGACGAGCGGGAGCGAGGAGCAAATGCAGCCCGCATAAGACCCGAAGCCAAGGCGAGCTTGCCATGACCAGGGTGAACCCCGACGAAAGTCGGGGGGAGGCCCGGACCCACCAGCCGTACAAAACTGGGGGATGAGTTGTGGTAAGAAGTGAAAAGCTAATCGAGCTTGGTAATAGCTGGTTCTCCCCGAAATAGTTTTAGGACTAGCCGGGCGTTTTAATTCCGGAGGTAGAGCACTGAATGGGTACGGATGGTTTTTCCTACCGAGCCCAATCAAACTCCGAATGCCGGAACAATTATCGTCCGAGTAAGACAGTGGGGGCTAAGCTCCATTGTCGAAAGGGAAACAACCCAGACCATCATCTAAGGTCCCTAAACTAAGCTAAGTGTTTACAAGGAGGTGGGATTTCTTTGACAGTTAGGAGGTTGGCTTAGAGGCAGTCATCCTTTAAAGAGTGCGTAACAGCTCACTAATTCAGAGATTTCGCACCGAAAATTTACGGGACTAAGCTTAGTACCGAAGATATGGATTATCGCTCCTCACTTTTGTTCGGAGCACAGCGACACAGATATCCGGATTACACCCGGATTATCCGGATAAAATTTATCCGGGTCATCCGGATGAGTCATCCGGGTTGTCAGGGTCGCTTTGAAGCGACGAGCAGTAGCGAGGAGCGATAGTGGTAGGGGAGCATCCTGCACCGCTGTGAAGGTAAATCGCGAGGTTTGCTGGAGCGTGCAGGAGAGAGAATGTTGGAATAAGTAACCGCAAGACCGGTGAAAGCCCGGTCCACCGAAAGCCTAAGGTTTCCTTGGCAATGTTGATCATCCAAGGGTTAGCCGGTCCTAAGTCTCAGGCCGAGAGGCCGTGATGATGGACAGCAGGTTAATATTCCTGCGCTTTCTTGTTTTTTCAATGGAGTGACGCAGTTTAAAAGTCTGAGTGAATTATTGGATTTTCATTCTTGGTTTTGGAATGTCTGGCAGGCAAATCCGTCAGAATAATTTCCGAAATTGAGAATAGGTCGTTTTGACACGGCCAATTCGGGCGAAGGAGCTGCCGAGAAAAACTTCTAGAGTTAAAAACAAGAGAACCGTACCGAAAACCGACACAGGTAGGCGAGGCGAGAAGCCTAAGGTGAACGAGTGAATCCTCGTTAAGGAACTCGGCAAAACAACGTGTCGTAAGTTCGCAATATGACCTTCCCCGACCCGCAAGGGTTTGGGGACGCAGCTAAAGACCCCAGGCGACTGTTTATCAAAAACACAGGTCCCTGCAAACTCTAAAAGAGGAAGTATAGGGGCTGACGCTTGACCAGTGCTGGAACGTTAAACATGCCGGTATTTTTTGTCGCAAGATGGGAAATGCTGAGCGTGCTAAGCGCCAGTGAACGTCCGCGGTAACTATGAAGTCACGGGTTGTAGTTATAAAATCTAGCTAAATGCGGGAACATCTGAGTATCCGGCAGTACTAAATCGTGAGTCACGCGATAAGTAACAATCTGTCGGTGCAGACAATCCGCAGGAAAGACTTGATCTAAGGTCTAATATGGCAAATAAATCTAATTGGCTGAACAAAATTCCGCCATCAATTGGATATTATATTGCTGGTTTTACAGATGGCGAAGGAAGCTTTAATGTTTCCATGAGAAAAGGCGATGGATATAGATATGGTTGGCAATTTTGTTTCAGCTTCTGCGTATCTCAAAAAGACGAAGTTATCCTTAGTCTTTTGAAAAGATACTTAAATTGTGGCCGCTTAAAACAGAGAAGGGACGGCTTATGGTATTATGTCGTGGAAAATCAAAGTTCATTGTTTGAAAGGATAACTCCCTTCTTTAATAAATTTGGTTTTCTCTCGGCAAGAATGAAAAAGAATTTTTCTGTTTTTAAACGGATCCTATCAATTGTTCAATCTGGCAAACACATTGAGCCGGATGGAATAAAAGAAGTTGTCAAATTAAGAGAAGAATTAAATGAAGGAAGAGGACGAACAAGAAAATATAATCAAAGTGACGTTTGCTTAGATCAAGAATCCTCAGAGACTATATGCTAGACCCGTTTAGTCAGCGGGATGATATAGTCCGATCCTATAGGCGACTATAGGGGCCATTCAAAATGGCTAGAAAACATCAAATGAACCGTGTTAAAGTAGGAAACTGCTTTAGTAAAATTTGGCTATATGCTGGAAAATCTGGAGTGTCTGATGATACTCATCTATCTTGCTCCTCCTCTTTTTTAAAGAGGAGGGTGGGAGGAGTTAAATTCTAATTGAACTTAACTCACCCTAACCCTCTCTTAAAATAAGAGAGGGAAAAGAAAAATAGATAAGTAACAATTCTTCAGCGTGTCCCGAAAGGAATGGGACGCCAGACAATCAGCAGGAAAGGCTAATTATTGTTGTGAGATTTAAAAAATATACCTGCGCTTATTAGGAGAGTAAATAAATTCTTACGGAGGTGAGAGAATGAACTCTATAATTATTTTGAAAGAGGGCGATAAGTTTATTGTGGCCGAAGAAACGATGAGAACTGATATAACTGGAATTGAACATTCAATAATGGTCCGCAACGGTATTCTTCAGCACGAAGGAATTAAAGTAGAAATAGCGTTCCTTAAAAAGGAGAATCTCTTGTCCGAAGACGAGATTAAAAGGTTATCGGACAAAATAGACCAAAAAGTGTGGTGAAAAAAAGGGGTATCAAGTATTTTAAGATGTCCCTCCTAATAAGCGCAGGTGTGAAATTCGTAACAATAATTAGAATCCTCAGAGACTATACGCCAGACCCTTCACTAATTCGGGGCTTGCCCTGAGCGAAGTCGAAGGGAAGATATAGTCCGAACTTTATAGCGATATAAAGAGTTGCCCCGACACAAATTCGGGACAGATTAACACATTTGAGCGAAATTCCTTGTCAGGTAAGAAAGTTGCCTGTTTCTCCGGCAACGGAGATAACAAATCCGGCTTATAACGGTGAAATCCTCGCCAGAGCCTCGCTTCAAGGGCGGGGCGACGAAGACAGGACAATACCGTGGGAAGTCGCCGAAGCACATAAATTTTATGTGCTTCGGTTGACCCCGTAACGACTGAAGTCGCCAATAACTATTGGCGACAGAGATAGTAGATGCTATAATAAAGTTATTATGACTACTATAATATGCCGGCGCTAAATAATTCTAAAAGAAATATTGCTGAATATATTACCGGTTATGTCGATGGTGAAGGATGTTTTAGTATTTCGTTTTCAAAACGGAAAAAACTTTTGATTGGTTGGGAAACAAAACCCAGTTTCGCCGTAGGGCAAAACTATGACCGGTCAGAAGTCATAAATCTACTAAAACAATATTTTGATTGCGGAAATATCAGACGAGATTATTCAGATAAGACATTAAAATACGAAGTCAGAGGCATTAATGATCTTATTAAGAAAGTAATTCCGCATTTCAAAAAATATCCTTTGCTGTCAGGCAAGAAAAAAGATTTTGAATCTTTCGCGAAAATTTGTGAAATGATTTCAAGAAGAAAACATTTGGAAAAAGTTGGATTAGCAAAAATTGTCCGGCTTGCCTACCAGATGAATCAAAGCGGTAAAAGAAAATATCAGCAAAACGAAATTCAAAAAGAATTATTATAGATGAAGATATAGTCTACGCCATAAGAAATTATGGATAACGTGAAGTTCTGACGCGCATGAAAAGCGTAACGACTTGGGGACTGTCTCAACGAGGAGCTCGGTGAAAATGCAATCCCGGTAAAGATGCCGGGTACCTGCAGCTAGACGAAAAGACCCCGGAAGCTTTACTGCAGCTTGGTATTGTGTCTTTCGTTTAAATGCGTAGCGTAGTGGGGAGGATTTGAAGTTCTGGTTTCGGCCAGGACGGATCCGCCAATGAAACACCCATCTTTTAGACGATTTTCACTAATTCCCTATTTTAATAAAATGGGGGAGACAGTGCCTGGTGGGCAGTTTAAGTGGGGCGCTTGCCTCCAAAAGAGTAACGGAGGCGTTTATCAAGGTTGGCTTGGGCCGGATGGAAATCGGCCTGGACGCGCAAAGGCATAAGCCAGCTTTACTGCAAGACCGACAGGTCGCGCAGTCGCGAAAGCGGAACTTAGTGAACCGACCGCAATACCATTGCAAAGCAATGGAAGCACGAAATTCAAAGCACGAAATCCGAAACAATATCAAAATCCAAATGACCAAAATTCAAAACCTAATTGTTTTCAGACATTTGAATTTTGAACATTTGAATTTGTTTAGGATTTAGAATTTAGGATTTTGGATTTCCACTGCTTTGCAGTGGTTCTTCGTAGGAAGGCGGAAGATCATCGGCCAAAAGCTACTCCGGGGATAACAGGCTGGTAGTATCCAAGAGTCCATATCGACGATACTGTTCGGCACCTCGATGTCGGCTCATCTCATCCTGGGGGTGAAGAAGCTCCCAAGGGTTTGGCTGTTCGCCAATTAAAGAGGTACGTGAGCTGGGTTCAAACCGTCAACCAAAGCTGTTTACTGTTAGGCAGCTTGGCGGCCTATGGCAGCAATGCCGTAGAGTAAAAACCAGTTGGGGAAGCAGAGTTCTATTATTTCCCGTTTGTCATTCCGTGCTTGACACGGAATCCAGATTCTTCGCCTCCTCTTAAGATAAGAGGAGGTTGGGAGGAGTTATGAATTATAACTCACCCTACCCCTCTCTTATATTAAGAGAGGGAACTAACCTGGATTCCCGCTTTCGCGGGAATGACACGGAATATAGGATTGTGTTTTCTCAACTGGTAAAAAATCGACTCATATCGGTGAAGCCCGAACGCGTTTACAACCTGAACGCGAGGGTAATACCGAGGGAAGTCTGAAATAATTTAAATATCAAAAATCAAAATGTAAAATTGCAGTTTAAAATTAAAAATTTTAAATTTTGTATTGTCATTTTGATATTTGCATTTTACATTTTTAATTTATTTTCATGACCCCGTAGAGACTGAGTCCCGTAAAGTGCGGGACGAGAGTCACATTGGAAAATGTGACTAACACGTCGATCATCCATAAATAGGATGATGGTATAGTCCATACACTTAGTAATAAGTGACAATTATGCGTGAGACAGGTTGGTCTCTATCTGCTGCAGGCGTGGATACTTGAGGGGAGTCTTTGATAGTACGAGAGGACCTCAAAGAACATACCTCTGGTGTATCAGCTGCACTGCCAAGTGCACTGCTGAGTAGCTATGTATGGAACTGATAAGCGCTGAAAGCATCTAAGCGCGAAGCAGACCCCAAGATTAGGTATCGTAGATTCCTTGAAGACTACAAGGTTGATAGGCTCTAGGTGTAAGTCCGGCAACGGATTAAGCCGAGGAGTACTAATAAATCATCCATCTGCCTAAATTTCTGCTCGCTTCGCTCGCCAGCGACCCGGATAATCCGGATTAAACACCCGGATGACACGGATAAATTCATCCGGGTAATCCGGGTGAAGTCCGTGTATCGGTGTCGCTTCAAGCGCGAAGCGCGATGGACTAATTAAGTAACCATTAACTTTCTTTGATTCTTTCCTTTGACGCGGCGCAAATGCGCCTTGTTCAGGATAAATTAAATTCCCGCCAATTGTATATTTTGGTGGCGATTATACTGGTGTTGTCCCACCTGTTCCCATTCCGAACACAGCAGTGAAATACACCAAGGCCGATGATATTCGGGTTTCCCGGAGAAAGTAGGTAGTCGCCACCAAAGCACGCAATTGCGCGGGATTTTTTGTTGACAAAAATATTTGCGGTTTTTTATTTTGGCGGTATGCGGTATAATGTAATTAATGGCTTATCGAATCCGCAAACAGATTACTATTTCAATAATCGTAATTTTATTTTTGGCGCTGGTTGGAGTGGGAGTTTATTATGTTTTTTTAAAACCCGGGCCGACTTGTTTTGATGGAATAAAAAACCAGGACGAGGAAGAAATTGATTGCGGGGGAAGTCAATGCGTGTCTTGCGAAATAAAAACATTGAAAGAAGTTGAAGTCGTTTGGACGCAGGTTATCCCGCTCGTGCCCGGCGTTTATGACCTGGCGGCAAAAATCAGAAACCCCAATCCCAATTTTGGAAATCCCGGAGTTAAGTATGAGTTTCAGTTAAAAGATAAAAGCGGCCAGATTGTCGGCAAAAAATCCGGAATGACTTTTATTCTGCCAAATAGCACCAAATATATTATTGAAAATAATTTTCAGGGCCAGGGCCAGATTGATTCGGTCCAGATAAAAATTGATACGGGAGAAAATTTAAGCTGGCTCAAACTTAAAAATTATCAGACACCTGATATTTACGTAAAAGGCAAAAAATTTGAGATTCGCAATGAAACAAACTTTTTTGCCGAGGCATCGGGTGTTGTTAAAAACAGCACAACGTTTGGGTTTGATAAAGTAGATGCAGATATTGTGTTATTTGACAGTAATTCAAAATTAATCGGTGCTGCAAAAAGTGAAATGAGGACACTGAAGGCAGGAGAAGAGCGCTATTTTTCTGTCCGCTGGTTTTCGCCAATCGCGGGAGAAGTTAAATTTTTTGACATGCAGGCCGAAACAAATCTTTTTTCTGACGATAATTATATGCGCGTTTATGGAGTACCGCAGGAACAATGAATTTTGCATCCCAATTAAAAAAATTTGACTGGATTTTAATCGGTGCGGTTTTAGTCCTTTGCGCTTTGAGCTTGCTGACCCTTTACAGCATAAATTACGGGAAACCTGGCTTTATTTTTTTTCAAAAGCAGGTTTTTTTCGTTATTTTGGGGCTGGCTGCAATGGCGACAATAAGTTTTTTAGATACAAGAATTTTCAAAAATTACCCTTCTTTTTTAATTGCGATTTATTTATTGGTAATTGCGCTTTTAGTTTCCACTTTAATTTTCGGCAAGATAACCAGAGGCACTTTAAGCTGGCTCAAAGTGGGTGAAATAGGCTTTGAGCCGGTTGAATTGGCGAAGTTGGTTATAATTTTGATATTGGCCAAATATTTTTCGCTCAGGCATGTAGAAATGTTTCGCATTCGTCATATTATTGCATCGGGAGTTTATGTCCTTTTGCCTGCCAGCCTGATTTTGTTTCAGCCTGACCTTGGTTCCGCGATCATCCTTGGGGCAATATGGATAGGTCTTGTAATTTTAGCCGGTATAAAAATCAGGCATTTGGTTTTAGTTTTGCTTGTGGCAGGCTTGGTATTTGGGTTTGCCTGGACAAGCGCTTTGAGACCCTATCAAAAAGACAGAATTTTGACCTTTTTGAACCCTCAGCGTGATCCTTTCGGAACGAGCTACAATCTCATCCAGTCAAAAATTGCTATTGGCGAGGGCGGAATTTTTGGCCGCGGTTTGGGCCAGGGAATCCAGGGCCGGCTTGATTTTTTGCCGGAAAAACACAGTGATTTTATTTTTGCCGCCTATGCTGAAGAATGGGGATTTGTCGGTGTGCTATTTTTACTCGGCGTATATTCAGTGATATTTTTCCGCCTGATAAAGATTTCTTTAAAAAGCACAAATAATTTTTCACGCATTTTTTCAGCCGGCGTGTGTCTCATGATTTTTGCCGAGGTTTTTATAAATATCAGCGTAGCGCTCGGCCTTCTGCCAATAACCGGAATTTCCCTGCCATTTGTCAGCTATGGCGGCAGCGGCCTTTTGACTCATTTTTTAGCATTGGGAATTGTCCAGAGCTTGGTAGCAAAAAGGGCTTGAATTTTTATGTTTAAGCTGCGGAACATAATTTACAGTCAATTAATTGTAATTTAACGTCTTCGACTTCTTGTTTGTTTCGTTTTAATTTAGCGTCGATAAACATCATTAAGGTATCAATTTGCTCTTTTTTCTTTATTCTTCTTGCTCTTGTCAGTCGCAGTCTCTGTTTCCTTAAATACTCCTGCCATTTTTCCGCGATGGCGGCTGCTTTCTCCAGGTTCTTTTTCCAAAGAGCGTAGAATTCCATCGGAGTAAGATATTCCAACGCCTGATGCGGACGTTTAAAATTGTAATTGTTTTCCCATTTTCTTGTCGCTTCTTTTTGTTGTTGCAGGTCGTTGAACCCTCCCTTTTTTTCATAGTAGAGGAGGTATAGCCATCGGAGATGCTTTTTCGCGTCTGGTGACAAGTGATGGTTGTTCGGGTTTAATCTCTTTTCCGCTAATGTTTGCATAATGTTGGTTGAATTAGTTTTTACTAATTTCAGCCAATCATTAACCGATTTATTTTGCAACATATTTTAATGCCCCAGACTGTAAAGTGTACCATAGGAGAGTGCATTTAGTTGACTTTTAAGATAATTGGTAGTAGTAAATAAAAATAAGGAAAACTTTCTTCTTTAACAAAAAAAATAAAAAGCGAGGTGATAAGTTATGGAGATAGAATGCCCTTTTTGGGCGGTTTGTGGCGGAGCACCAGTACATCAGTACTGGGCGCAACAGACTTTTCTGCCTGGAGATCCGCGACGAAATTACATTCTTGTTGTATGTGTTAAGGATAATGAAATCAGATATTTAATCTGCGGGCATTACCAGCTCAGGATTAAACTGTTGGGGGCAGAGAAAAATGAAACTGAATGATATTTGGAAAAATTCTTATCTTTGGTTAAAGTACAAAAAGTTAAGTATTGTAACCTTTTTGGTGCAGTTGGCAGTCTGGATTGCTGGCGGAATAATTATTGTGTTTCTAGAAACCAAAGAATTTTACGAAAGGAGGGTTAAACAATGGAAGAATTGGCGCAAGAAAAGAAAAAAGAAATTATTGTTCTCGCTCCTTACACTTTTGATCCCTTGACAAAAATCTTAAGAAAATGGGGTTTGCTTGTCAAAAATTCTTGGCTAAACATTGAGCCGAGCCAGGAAGAAGTTGATGTTGCTATTGCTGCTATAGAGGAAGCAGCCGATATACTCAAACAGAGACATTTTTAGCAAAAGAATTTTGTGAAAAGAGGACGAAAATGGTTTTTGTTTTAGTCCAATGTTTGACGGGCTTATTTTTTATGTTACATAGTATATAAATTCGCAATGGGCGAAAATCAGGCATAAAGGAGGGCGATATGCTGCGAATTTTCTGTTTGATGACCAGCGGCAAGCCGCTGACATCTGAGATTTCCGACGTTCTTTTAAAGATTGCCTGCCAAATGGTTAAAGAATCAAAGGATACGCAGAAGGGGTTGGTTTTTACCGATTTCCGCCGGGCGACCCTTGGCTCAATTTCGGGAATAGTTTTTTTGGCTGAAATCAGTACAAAGGCCGGCGATACGTCCGTGTCCTACATTGTGAGAACAGAGGATATACGCATATTTGAAGAAGGAAGGGGAGTCTGGATTAGAGAAATGCCACAAATGGCAAAAAACGCCGCAAGGAATTGAAAAAGGAGGTGAGGGAAATGTTCCTTTGTCGTTCTGAAGAAAAGAAGTATTTTTTAAGCGATGATCCTTTTTCGGAAACAAATTGTCAGAGTACCAAAGAGCTTGAATTAAGTGTTGAGGCTGAGAGTTTTTTGGAGGTCCTGACCGCCATAAATCAAGCGGCTGACTCACAAAAGATGGCCGAGGCCCTTGATGAAATCATTACCAAATGCATCGAAACGGCGGAAAAGCATTTTTAAAATAACATTTGCGTCAGAGTAAGATTCTATCTTGCTCTGGCGCTTTTTTTATTTTCCTGCCCCCGCTGACAAAATCCAAAACATTGACAAAATGCCGATTTTCGATTAAAATAGTGGTAAATTAAGTGTTAGTTTTTTGTATCTTAAAAACTAAATAAAAGACGAAATCGAAGATGGAAAGGGGTGAGAAAAAATGGGAAGGTATAAAGAGAAAGATACGACAACTATACTTGACAGGATGCTTCCACCTGCTACTTGCGGTTTTGAGATTGAGGATAAAAAAACAGGCAAGGTTGGAAAAGGCGCTGGTTTCACAAAAGAAGAAGCTAGAGACAATGCTTGGAAAGACCTAAAATATGGAGAGGGGTCGAGAGGTGAAGAGACGACAAAAACTTCATCGCCAAAAGAAGAAAAAAGAGAAGAAAGTAAGAATAAAGTAAATTCAAGCTCAAGCGATAATTTTGACTACTACGAAAACCCCAGGAGTTACAAAATCGAAGGATGGGGAGAGAAATCAAAAGATGACGGAATGTTGGGAATGATCCTTTTTATTCTTTTCGTTGTTGTGCCAGTAGTATTCATTGTCTGTATAGTAATCGAACAGCTCGACAAGGGAGGCTTGGTATATAAAGGAACAGCTAAACATTTAGAACGGGAAGTCTCCTGGGCGCCAAAACTTGAAAATAAAAAGGAGAATATTCGCGTCGCTGCAAATTTGAATAAAACTCTCGCAAGATGGATCGAGACAAGTATATTACCAAGATACAGAAAAACAGAGATAGATAGAGCGATGCCGTTTCATTACTTTGATTATAATAGACGAGGTAGTCACATTACGGCAAAAGTGGGAGTTCCTTTCAGAGTAGATGGCTGTTTTACATATTGGGGGAATTTCCTATGTTATAGTTCAAATAATGGAATTACCTGGAGAGTGCAGTGGATAGACCAAGATAGTTATACTGCCAGAGCGCTCTTAAAACTGAAATAGGGAAGTTAAGAAAAAAACAAATAAGCTCGCATAGCTAATTAGCCGCATGGTTCGCCCAGCGGCTATTTTTTATGTTAGAATGATTTATAGAAAAATGTGTCCCTCCTTCGCATAAATGCTACGGGCAGGCAGGCATCTCTTCATCTGGGTAAAAAATTCTTTTATGAAAAAACAGATTACATTGCAAAATAATGAAGTATCTTATACTCTCAAAAAAAGCAGGAGGGCGCGTAGGATGCGCCTGGCAGTGTATTGTGACGGGTCTGTTGTTGCCATCATGCCGCATGATTTCCAAGAGTCAATCGTGGAAAAATTTATTCATGATAAAACAGGATGGTTATTATCAAAAATTAACTTTTTCAAGCAATTTAAAGGCCAGCCCATTGCGCATCATGGCAAGAGAGATTATTTAAAGCATAAAGACAAGGTGCTTTTGCTCGCCAAAGAAAAAGTGGCTCATTTTAATGAATTTTTCGGATTTAAATTCAATAAAATAAATATCAAAAACCAAAAAACCCGCTGGGGGAGCTGTTCCAAAAGCGGCAATCTGAATTTCAATTACAAAATATTATTCCTCCCGGCCATTCAGCGAGACTATGTAATTATACACGAGCTTTGCCACCTCAAAGAATTAAATCACTCCGGCCTTTTTTGGCGCCTGGTGGCAGAAACTTTTCCGCATTGGGCAGAGGCAAAAAAAGAGTTGAAAAACAGCGCTTTAAATTTATATTAATTTTCTATTCCGGCTCCACCCAGATATTTAAGATTTGGAAGTATGAAATTAAGAATGATTTGGATAAAGTAAAAAAATTCTGAAGTAGTACATAGTCTAATTCGCCCCAGTAGTAGAATAAATTTACTACGGGGCGGACACTTTAGAAAAACGCAAGCCAGAGGCAGTCGCCTCGCTTCGCTCGGCGACCAAATCATAAGGAATTTTAGGCTCAAAAATCAATTGGCGGTTTTGTAA
>Ga0210019_1003014_pt1 | contig 15779 bp, 14 predicted proteins | sample CryGeyCG2114_020_2_FD_183969 | JGI IMG/M metagenome (GOLD analysis project Ga0210019, IMG submission 183969) | Groundwater microbial communities from aquifer - Crystal Geyser CG11_big_fil_rev_8/21/14_0.20 (SPAdes) (version 2) | ecosystem: Environmental > Aquatic > Deep subsurface > Groundwater ...
GCAACTGGATGGTCTGCATGAGCGGGAACACATCCCCGCCACGCTTCCGAATCCAGCCAGCATCATCCGCGCATATACAGCCATGCAGGCGGTCGATGTTGCTCACGCGGATTTCAGAACGCTGGAGCAGGCCATGCGGACCCTTAAACAGATCCTTGATCTGCTCTAGGCGCACAGCGTACGCCCGTTCCACGGTCACCCGTGCCTTGCATACGACACACACGACTGCGGACTGATCCATCACTTCTGCACGATACTCCTCGATTTTCTTAGCCATTAGAATTCTCCTTCTGGCTAAATTGTGAACTGCTTTTGTTTCTTTGTTTCTCTTCCCTGCCTTCCAAAATTTGAAATTCAGAGAAGAGAGGTGAAGGAACACAAATTTGAATTGTGCTCCTTCCCGATTTAATCTAGTATCTGGCGGACACGCTTCCGTCTGCGTTCAGACGGAAGGAGGCGACCCGCGTACAGGCCGCGAGGATGGACAGGTCATAGAGCACCTCCTCCTCCAACAAAACGGAGATAGCTGATTCATCCGGCTGACTAACCGGCGAACTCACTCCATCCCACCCCCTGACACCACTCACTGGACAGCCGGTATTATACCGACGACGACGGGACAATCCGCGCATGGGATTTCCTCCTTGTAAGAGTAAAAAACACTTTTTATTTTCCCAGAACAAATCCGGAGGCCAGGGTGGGGATAGGGTTTATATAAATTTACCCTCCCAATATAAACCCTGAAGCTAGAAGGCAAATCCATACCGCGCAAACGCAATATGGTCCTAAAAGGTACCGACAGCATATACCTCCAGATTTGTTCCGAGAAATTGGTTTTCAAAGATAAGAAAGCATTATAGCATAAATTAAAAGACCTGTCAATTATCATTAACAGGTTTTAATCAAATTTTGGCTAATATTAGGTTAAAATCAATCAATTTTTCTCAAAAACCACGCCAAAACCAGTATCCTTTGTAAGCCCCCCCTCAAAAACAGTTAGCCCAGGCCCTAAAGTACGCACCTCGCTATCTCCAATCCCCTTTTGCCAAGAAACCTTCCAATCAGATGGATATTTCAAAGAAACAGAATACGCAATAGCGCGCGCTCCTACCTGCTTTTGAATAATAAGAGAATAACCTGACATAACATCTGGATTCATCATATCAAAAGGCCCAACCTTAAACGGCAATTTATACTTCACACGCGCGAACAAAGTATTTCCAGCATCAACCTGAAGCCAATTTCCAAACACGGTTTTGCCGAATTCCTGCGTAACGCGGGTGCCTGACTTTTCATCAATAATCACCTTGCCCTCAATTTGATCAAGCTGAAAATCGCGCGCAAAATAACTTTCAGCAACCTCATACATATCAAGCGGAGGCGGCTTAACACCCTCAAAAGAAATAAGTTCAGAACCCTCAGGCGCGTACACTCGCGCGTAATCAACATTATTCACTTTTTCAAACACATCGCTTGGATCTCCCTCATGACGACGGATAATTTCCAAATCAACAAGCGCCTCGCCTTCATCAGAAATAGTAACTGTATAATTATATGTCTGATTAATCACACCATCTGTTTTTCCTCCGCCAATATTCGCGTGCACAACAGAAAGATAATCCATGCCAGAAGAAAGCATGGTCGGCTCCCAGAGGCGCGCTATAAACTGATCATTCACAGATGAATCCCTAAAATAGAAAAGCAAATTTTTTTCCTGTATTTCTGATTTTACCAAAGATAAAATTTTTATAAGCTCTGCTCCATTCGCGGAAAGAATCCTATCTAAAACTTTAGGAACTAATTCAGCAACATATTTCTTTGGCTGATTTTCTTGTTTGTCATAATTCAATTCAACTTCTTTCTGCATTTCATCAATAACATTTTCCGAATTCAGAATTACCCCATATTCCGGAAAATCAATAGGCCCAAGCGCCTCAAGCAATTTCACAAGAGTAGTGGCTTGCATGGCAATAACTCCGTCCACGGAAGAGTGCCCGCTTTTTTCTATGAACCAGGCTACTTTTTCGGCTGAAGTAGGCCAATCAGGATACCAATTCGCATCCTGCATTTCCCAGCGAGCATTCAAAATCTGCAACGGCTTTGGAGCTAAAATGCTTTCTGTAAGATACCCTTGAAAATCATAAGCCCCGCCTTTTGGGATTTCTATATTTTCTATTTTGCCATTGCGCACGTCAATGAACGCCAAAGAACCAATGAATCCTCCGCTAGGCCTGAGTTCATTATTATTTTGGAACAAAACCGCGTAACGCTTTTGTTCTTGAGCGCCTAAGATAATAAGAATAGAATCAGCAAAAGAATTAAAATCTTTTATCGCGAGTATGACATCAGGCAAAAGAGCGCGCGATTTTATGAATTTTTCCCTGTATTCTTCAGGAAGATTTCCAGAATCAATCGCGCTTAAATGATTTTGCGCGCTTTCAATTTTAGGCAAAGCATTGCTTAAGCTATTTTTCATATTCGCTACTAATCGCGCGATATCAATGTCATCTTCACCTTGGCCAATAAAAGGGCCTAATGCTTTAGAAATCAATTGCCCTGATTCTGCCAAATCTTCTCCAGCGCTTATGGCGTGAATTCCATCCTGGCCTTGAGGCAACACATTTAAAATGCCTTTCACGAAAATATTCAATGAATCAATATTTTCTTTTGCTTGAGAAAATTTCTGGCTAGCTATTGCGAGCTGAGCATCTGCTTGCTCAATGCCTCCTTGGGCTATGGCATTTTCAACACCGGAAAATGACTCAAATCCCTCTTTTGTGGCGCCAAGAACTTTTCCTTTTAATACGCGCATGCTCTGAGGCGCGAGATAAAGAAACTTTACCGGCAAAATCATTGTTCCGCCTATAATAATAACCACGAATATTCTTCGATAAAAATGCTTGGGAGGATGGATAAAAACTGAAAAATAATTCTGCAATCCTTCATATACCGCGTTTCCAACAAATAAAATCCCAGTTCCAATAATGCTTATAACTCGATATACTGTTAAAAAGAAAATCGTAATTAATTTTATAGGTATAACGATTAATCCTTTCAAAACCGCGACAATTATAAAAATTGCCTGCTCTATCGCGAATGAGGCGCCTTTTCCAACTGCCATTCCTCCGGAAATTGCCCATTTATTCGCGTATTCAACCAACTTGAGAATAACTTGAAACGCGAGCAAAAAACCTAAAGGAATTGACAAGACAAACTCAAAAATCCATCGAGCGATTGCTTGAATAAATCTTAACGTGAATCCCGCGAAAACATGATGAAAATTCTTTAAATTAATGTTCTGCTTTTTTGGATTGCTTGATTTTTGCTTTTTGCTTCCAAGTAAATTAATGCAAATGCTTTTTGCTCCTGATTTGTACGCGCTTGAAGCGCTCTTGCGCAAGCGCTCAACTTCTTTTATCCATTCTCCTGAATCGCCTTGAACTTGTTTTTCCGGATATTCTGCTTGTTCCAAATTTATTGAAGGCATTTGCTCGTCTTTTAAAAGACGCACAACATAAGGCGATTTTTGATGATCTTTTTTCTGCACTTTGATTGCTTTTGCCACTTGTTCAATTACTGCTTCGCCGATTTCATTCAGCTTCTCATCTACTTTGTTTACTACTTCAAAAACGGTGTCAGGAGTCGTTTTGTTCGCAAAACGACTCCTGACACCGTTTTTGCCGTTTTTATTTCCATTTAAAGATGAACCATACGCGTCTGTAGTAACCGCGTTTTTGGAAATAGAAAAAACAAAATCCTGTTCCGCGTCTTTGGGATTTTTCTTTTGGCGCAATGATGAATTTTTTATATCACTTTTTTGTTTTTTTGACATGCATGGGGATAACTTATTTGTTTTTATTATACCATAAATCATCCCTTTCGGAAAAGAGATTCATATATATTTGATGTTTCTTGCGCCATCTTATCCCAAGAAAACTGCTTAGCTCGCTCAATGCCCCTGAGAGCTAATTCATTATTAATAGAGTGATTTCCTGCTGCTTTATTTATAGCCCTAGCCATTGATTCAACATCCTTTGGATCAAAATAATACGCGCTGTCTGACATAATTTCAGGCAAGCTAGATGCTTGACTGCAAGCGACTGCTGTGGCGCGTTGGGATGCTTCAAGAGGAGGCAATCCAAAACCTTCGTATAATGAAGGAAACACAAAAAGCTTTGCGCCACGGTATAATCCGTCCAAATCCTTGTCTGTAACATGATTTGTAAAAATAATATCCTGCAGCGCTTGTTCATCATCCACCGCGTGCGCGACATACTGCTTTAAGCGCTTATAAAATTCATCTTCCCTGCCAACAAGAACTAATTGCCAATTACGATTGTATTTTGCCCTTATAATCTTGTACGCGTCAATCAATCGCTCCAAATTTTTGTGCGGATAAGCTGCTCCAGCATATAAAAGATATTGCTTTTTAATGCCAAACTTTTTAGAAAGCATTTCAGAAAACTGGGGCGTGTTCTGCATTTTCTCAGTTCCAAGAATCATTTTTTCAACGCCAGGATAGCAAACTTTAATTTTTCTCTCATCAGTTCCCAAATGCCGAACAATATCGCGCTTGGTAAATTCAGATACCGCGATAATAGAGCGCGCTTTTTTAACCGCGTTTTTAAGTATAATATGATAAGCCATTACTTTAAGCTTGTATTTCCAATTAGGCAGGTTAGTTGCCCTTGAATCAGGAAAATGATGCACAATTAAATCATGAATCGTAACTGCAAAAGGAACAGGACAAAAAATCGGAACATTCAAATGAGTAAAATGCATAATATCAACCTTTGATTGCTTGATGAACCACGGCATCATCATCTGCTCTTCAATGGAATAATGCTTTGCATCAGCAACAACAATCTTAAATTTTCCTTTATCCAGATTAATTTGTTGAGAATCTTTCTCGCGCAAAAATAGCGTGTATTGATTATTATCCTTTATTTTTGACAATCCTAAAATAAGTTGCTCTGTGTAGCGCCCAATCCCTCGGTGATATGTGCCAAAAAGACGTGCGTCAATTCCTATATTCATAATAAAATTTGTACCATCAGAAAATTATACAGATTCAATAACTTTTAAAGTATTTTGCGCGCATCTTTCCCAATCAAATAAAGAAACTCTAGACAATGCGCGAGCGCTAAATGATTTTGACAAAGCATCATTATTCGCCAAAGACCGAATCGTGAACACTAGCTCATCAATTCTATAAGGATTCACCAAAAGCCCAGCGTCTCCAACAATCTCTCCTAAAGAAGAATTGCCAGACGCTATCACAGGAGTTCCGCAAGCCATAGATTCCAAAGGAGGAAAGCCAAATCCTTCATACAAAGATGGATATACTGAGATTTGAGACAAAGAATATAATACAGGCATGTCAATAAGAGAAGCATTGTTTATAATATGTATTCTATCACTAAACAAAGACCTGCGCATTGCTTGTTTTAGTTTTCCAGTTTTCCAGCCCTTATGCCCGACAAACAATAATCTCCATCCAGAAACTTCAGTAGTATAATCCAAAGCCCATTTTGAAAACGCCTCAACAGTAGCAATATGATTCTTGCGCGGCTCAATGGTTCCTGCTTGTATAATATATTTTCCTTCTGGCAAAGAATATTTATTCTTAATTCTTTTTAGCGTAATGCTGTCATGTATAGGATGAAAAACCTTGTCAATGCCGGAATGAATTGTCTTGATCTTTTTTTTATCAATATTATACATGCGCGCCACATCTTGACGCGTGCTTTCTGAAACCGCGATAATCTTATTTGATCTTTCGCACAATTGCTTTGGATTCATAATTTTGTGCCAAGCTCTTTGGCGAGCTGTAAAACATTCAGGGAAAATTTCAAAAGAAACATCATGCATAGTAAGCACTGATTTTGTATTTCCTGAAAGCGCGCTATACATCATAGAAGGGAAAAATATAACATCAGATCCTCCAATAAGATAATCAATGTTAGGCCATTTCGCGAATTTCAAAGACGCGTTCAAAAACTTATTAGGAAACCTGTATTTATAAAGCCGTATATTTTGATTTCTAGATAATTCATCAATAAGGCGAGAATCACTCTTTTTATACTGATTTAAAAATATCTTGATTTTATGCTTTTTTGCCAAAGGAATAAGATGCTTAAGAACATTTTTAGCATACACAAAAACACCCCCCTCTCCCTCCTGTAAAACTCTTCCATCTATGCCTATTATCATAATTAATTATTGTCATTGCGAAGGAGTGAAACGACTGAAGCAATCCCAGAATTCAACACCGGATTGCCGCGTCGCCATGAGTACATGTCTCCTCGCAATGACACTACCTTTCCATATACTTCATTTCAACAAACGACTTTAATTCAGCCATAAATCTTTGCCTTGAAAACTGTTGAGCGTGCGCGCGAATGCGCTCATTATCCCATGTCTCGCGGTTAAACCGAATCACACTATCAGCCAAACATTGCCAGGTCTGCTCCTCAAAAAACGCGCCAGTAATTCCATTAATAACTGTTTCAACAGCTCCGCCTGAATTATACGCTATAACAGGCGTTCCAGCAGCCATTGCTTCAACAGCCGCGATTCCAGCGTCTTCCTCTTGAGGATGCAGAAAGCCCCTAGCCCCAGCAAGCAACCTTTTTTTAACTTTTTCCGAAACAGCGCCAGTAAAAAATATTTTATTCCCGGCAATTGATTCTAATCGAGCTCTTTCTTCCCCATCCCCAACAATCACCAGATTCATATTCAAGCGATTAAACGCCTGAATAGCTAAATCAATTTTTTTGTACGGACGCAAACGGGAAACAATAATAAAGTAATTTAGCTTTTCAACATAAGGATATGCATCAACATCAACTGGAGGATAAATAACATCTGCTTCTCTATTATAATACCTTTTTATCCGATCAGCCACAAAATGAGAATTCGCTAAAAAGAAATCCACTCTTTGGCTAGCCAAATAATCCCACATTCTAAGGCGGTTCAAAACAAATGGAAGAATATATTTTATAACAGCGCCTCCTCCGACTTCTTTTAAATATGTATTCGCGTCGCTCCAAAGATACCTAGTTGGAGTATGACAATAGCAAATATGCAAAGCATGGGAAGGCGCGATTGCGCCTTTGCCAAACGCGCTTGCGGACGAAAGGATCACGTCATAATCAGACAAATCAAATGTCTCTATAGCAGTAGGCATCATTGACAAGTACCATCGCAAATGCGAAAGCGAAAGCGGCAATCTTTGTATGAAAGAAGAATGAATGTCCAAGCCATTAAAAAAATCTCCAACTTTTTTCTTGTCATGCACAAGAGTGTAAAGCGGCGCCTGAGGCCATAATTTGTGCATATCCAAAACCACCCTTTCCGCGCCTCCAATTTGATTTAAGTGATCATGTATTAAAGCGACTTTCATACAGCATTCTTCCCCCGAATCATCACCCATGGAGTTCTTAATAATATAGAAACATCAAGTGAAAAATGCCAATTCTCAATATAAAATAAATCCAAACGCGCTTCCTCATCAAACGAAAGATTTGACCTTCCTGAAATCTGCGCCAAGCCAGTAACTCCTGGCTTAATATTCAAAAGACGCTTTTGATACCCAGAATAGAGCCTCACCTCTTCTGGCTCATGAGGCCTTGGGCCAACCAAGCTCACATCTCCCTTAAGAACATTTATAAAATTCGGAAACTCGTCAATGCTCCATTTGCGGATAAAGCCACCAAACCGCGTAATGCGCGGATCATGCTTCATTTTAAAAAGCGGGCCATCGCCTCTTTCATTGAACATTGAAAGATGGGTCTTCATTTTATGCGCGTCTTTAACCATTGACCGAAATTTATATAATTCAAATTTTTTCCCGCCATCTCCAAGCCGGATTAATTTAACAAACACAGTTCCTCGGCTATCCAGCTTGATAATAATCGCGCACAAGATAAATACAGGAATAAGGACAATAAGAGCGGATAAAGATAAAATAATATCCATAACCCTTTTCACAATCCTTCCCCATCCATCCAAAGGAGTGCGCTTAATATGAATCACTGGCAAGCCACCCAAATCATTTATTTCAACATTGCTCCTATTTGCTTCCAAAATATCAGCTGAGTATGAAAAATCCATATGATGCTCTTGGCAAAATTGGTACAGCCCTGATGCTTCGCGCCTGCCATGGTTCGGGTCTGCCAAAATCACAAGGTCAGCGCCATTGTGCTTCGCGATGTTTGATAAAGATCCCATTGACGCGTCATCCAGTTTTCTGAAATGCCTAATAACCGAGTATCCTGACAAAGGATCTTTCTTTAAAGCGTTCGCGAGATTATACGCGGTTCTGTCATCCCCAAAAATAATCGCGCGCCAAACGCCGATTCCTTTCTTGAAAAACGAGCGCTGAATTGAGCGGATAATCACTCTGCCTGCGAATACAAACACAATGCCTGAGAGCCATCCAGCCAGAACCAAAAATCTGGATCCGAATAATTCATGCCTAAAAAAAATCACCAGCACAACCGCGACCAAGCCCATAGAGCATCCTAGAACAGTTCGGTTGAATTCTTCTATAAGCCGGCGCGAGCCGATTCTGTACATTCCTGAAATAGCAAACAATGGAAGCCAAATAAAAGACACAATCGCGACAATGCTTATATAATCAAATAGTCCTATTAAAAAAACCGGCGGCCGCAAAGCCACCAAAAAGGTGTGATACCGGATAAAATATACTGCTAACCCAGCTAAAATAAGCATGAGAAAATCCGCTGGAATAAGCAAAAATGAAAATATAAGTTCTGATCTTTTCATGTAAAAGGTACTTTAACACCGCAACAAAAACAAAACAATCTTGACATTTTTGGCAAGTTCTGGTATCATCCATTTATTGCGCATTTACATTGGATAGGCAGATCAGGCAATCGCCCGCCGATTCGGCGGGAGGAAAGTCCGAACACTAAATCACGCAAGTGATAAAAGCAGTCGATAACTCCGACCAGTATAAAAAAGTGATCAAAACTTCTCGAGAGTTTTTATCAGTTTTGAAGCTAGGGCAAGTGCAACAGAAAGTACACAGCCGATGATTCGTCTTTGACGAAAACAGGCAATGGTGAAACCGCGGTGTAAGAGACCACGCGTTTGCATGGCGACATGCAAAAAGAGGCAAACCCTGCTTTAGTGAAAGAGCAAATTTGGTAGCTCGTTACTACGGTCCATAGCTTTATGCGAAGGATGGTTAGAATCATACAGCAATGCATGATCTAGATAGATGATTGCCACCGGCCCGCCGATTCGGCGGGCTGGACACAAAATTCGGCTTATCGATTTGCCTGTCCAATGTAAAAGCGCAAAAATAATCGGATAAACAATGGTTTAGCCGATTATTTTTTATCCAGCGCGTCGTTAACTAACTCATCGGCGCGCTTATTTTTTTCTCTTAAGACATGTTTTATTGACCACTTCTCAAACCAGCTTAACAAATTCCAAACCTTAACAAACAATGGCGCTAAGTCCTTATTTTTTACTTTATACTCCTGCTTTAATTGTTTCACGATTAACTCACTGTCCATGGCAATTTGCACTTCTTTCGCGCCCAAATTCCGTGCCTCTTCCAAAGCGCGCACCAAAGCAGTATATTCTGCCTGATTATTCGTGGCTTTTCCAATATATTCGGAAATTTCTTTTTTGACTGCGCCTGATTCATCCGACAAAACAGCCCCAATCCCAGCTGGTCCAGGATTTCCTCTTGATCCGCCGTCTGTGTGTATGATTAGTTTCATAATTATTTTGCTTTAATATCCACAATCTTCAAATCCACGCTTCTTTTTCCTTTCCAGGTATTCACTGCTACTTCATATACTATATCAACCAAATCACCTTCATTCAATATCGCGTCAAATTTCTCGCCAAAACCGAAAGCAATCGCGGATAAAGACAGGCCATTTTGTCCAAAACGCAATTTCATGTGTTTTCCATCAGAGCCAACCAAAGAAACTGATTCAACACGCACACCAAAAGACGCGAATTTTGGCGTGGGATTGCCAATGCCAAAAGGCGCTAAGGCCTCAATTCTCTCTGCAAAATCAAGCGTGATTTCATCAAAACATAATTCCATGTCCACGCTTATTCCTTTAACCAAGTCATTTTCTGACAACACACTATCCGCGATTTTATTCAAAGACGTTTTGAGTCCATCAAGAGCATCTTCGGATTTCAAAGTAAAACCGCACGCGCCCTCATGCCCGCCAAAGCGCGTTAAAAATTCTGATGATTTTTTCAAAGCATCAGTAATATTAAATCCTGGAATGCTTCTTCCAGACCCAGTTAATCCTTTTTCAGCGCGTGCAATCACTAAAGATGGGCGATGAAACTTTTCAGTAATTCTACCACTTACCAATCCAACCACACCTGGTTGCCAATTATCCCCAATAGCGATTAAAACTTTATTTGATTCAAGCTGTGTTTCAACTTGTTCAAGCGCCTCTTTTAGAATCCTGCTTGTCTCTGCCTGGCGGGTAGTATTTGTCATGTTCAATGTCGCGGAAAGCTCATTTGTAATTCCAGGATCTAGCGACTCCAAAAGATCATAAGCCGCGTTTGCGTGCTCAATCCTGCCTGCAGCGTTTAGGCGCGGGCCAATCAAAAAACCAATTTCATAAACTCCAAGAGGAGCGCCTGCTTTTCCCATTGCCGCTATAAGAGCCTGCAATCCAAGACGCTGAGTTTTATTTAAGACAATAAGCCCATATTTAACAAATACGCGATTCTCGCCCCGCAATTCCATCATATCAGCGACTGTCGCAATCGCGACTAAATCAAGCAACCATTTTTCATGTTTTTCACCCAAATCAAATTCGCGCGCTAATGCCTGAGCAACTTTGAACGCAACCCCGACAGCTGCCAAATTTTTGAATGGATATTTCTCTTTGGAAAGATGCGGATTCAAAAACGCGCACACATCCTGTGGCAATTCTGATGGCTCTTCATGATGATCGCAAATAATAACATCAAGTCCGCTTGAACGAGCGTGCGCCACTTCTTGCACATTGCTAGTGCCACAATCAACTGTGATAATAAGCTTTGCGCCTTGTTTTACGATATAATCAATTGCCGCGTTATTCAATCCATATCCTTCTTTTTCACGATGCGGAATATATACATCAACATTTTCAATGCCAATCGCGCGCAAGGTCTCAACCAAAACAAGGGATGAGCACACTCCATCCGCGTCATAATCTCCATATACAAATACTTTTTGTTGTTTTTCGCGCGCCTCACGGACTCTATCAACTAATTTCCGCATATCGCGGAATAAAAACGGATCAAGCAAATCCTCATACTTCGGATTAAGAAACGCCTCAATCTGATGCATTACCCCCTCTGTGTCTCCCGCTTCATAAGGGGGAGAAGGTATGATGCCGCGATTCAAGAGCAATCGCAAAATAACCCGGTCAACTCCGGGATATTTTGCTAAAGTCTTGTCATCAATTTTTGAAAATATTTTCCAATTAAACATTCTTTGTGGAAGATAATTTTTTGTACACAAAAGCCATTGCAATCATAGTAGTTGGAATAGTTAGGAATAATCCAATTCCCAGAGCCAGAGCGCCCGCGAGATTGATGAGCATCATTAAGAGCCAAAACAGGATAAGATTCCAAACAGAGCCATTGGTCGCGGCCCAGGATGCTTTGAGCGCCTTAATAGGGCTTTTGTCCTTATCCACGATATAGTATTGATAGAACTGAAGCCGAGTCGCGAAAATAATGCCAAACACGATTACAAGAATAAATCCAACACTGTCTGCTAATCCAGAAATTAAATTAAAACGAGACAGCACAAACAACAAAATATACCCAGATGCCACTATCAAGCTATACAGCAAAGTTGATAAAAAATAATCAACAATCTTATTTGCTTTCCCAAATAAATCCGCGAATACCGATTTCGCGTTGTTCGTAAATTTGAGCGCGATATGTATCAATCCGATTGAAATTACAAGCTGGATGACCCAAAATACGATTCCCATGATAAAGAAAAACACAGTCACAATAGTTGGCAGCTCTACCTTGTCAAACGCGTCAAATATCAAAGCTGGGATATAAGAAACCGCCAGAATAAACAATATGAGACCAACAAAAAACCAAAAGTTTTTTTTCATTGTATTCCATCCAATTTTGATAGCTTGTTTTTTTAAAAATTTTTGTTGAGACATATGTTTTTATTATTTTTTATCTTTTGTATTTTCCAAAGAATCTGAATCTTCAGGATTCAAATTCAATCTCTCACGCAATTTATTTGTAGACCGACCAATTAAAATCGTCACTACCACGATTATAATAGTCACCATAATCGCGTACATGAACTTCACCAGCAAGCTATCTGGCTTGCCAAATATGTTTATTTTCTTGAACAAATCCTGAATCGCGCTATTCCACGCGAGCGCCGCGACCAAGCCAAACGCGGCAGTTGCCAAAGTTGATATTTTTTGCAGAATTTCCAAGCGAAGGCGGTATTTAGACATATAAAATTCCTTTCTGGGCTCCAATTTTTTGGATTACTGATTCAGCATTTTTAATTCCAAAATCCAAAGCCCCCTGAATATCATCACAATTTTTTATCAAGCGCACCACAAAGGCGCTCCCAAACGCGTCCCCAGCACCAGTAGGCTCAATAGCGCGGATTGATTTATCTGCTTTCGCGTGAATCATGCCAGAATCTGAATCTGAATAATAAGCCCCATTAATCCCATCGCTCACAATAACGCCCTTTGATCCTAAATCGCGTAGCGCGCTCAAAACAGAACCCATATCATCAAACACGCCAACTAAATCATATGCCTCATCCTTATTAACCAGAAAAATCTCGCATAATTTCATGTATTTTTTCAATTCGCTCGCGCCTGCCTTCAATTGCAGAGATCCTGGATTCCACGCGATTTTTATATTTCGATCTCGCGCAACTGAAAAAATATCAGATAATTCCTTTTTCCAGTTTTTTCCAGACAAAGCAGTAAGATAATACCATTTTGTTTTTTGCGCTAAACCATCTTTTTGATCAAAATTCAATAAATCAGACGCGCCACGCGCGACTAAAATTGTCCTGTCTTTCTTTTTTTCTCCTGATACTATTAAAGTAGAAAATCCAGTATGCGTTCCACTGTTTTGATGAACAAATTTCGCGCTGATTTTTTCTTTTTTTAGAACGCTTATAATCTCGCCTCCTGCTGTGTCGCAACCCACTGACAAAACTGATCCAACTTTTAACTTGGCGCGCGCGAATGTAACCGCCGTATTGATTCCTCCCCCTCCAACCGTGATGCAGGAATCCTTAACATCAATTTTCGCGCCAAATTCAAGAGCAAGCAATTCTTTGCGCCTTGGATCGCAAGCAGGATTTTTAATCACAGGAGCGTCCTTTGGATCTAAAAACAAAAATATGTCCCGTACAGCTGATCCGATTGTTATTATATCAAACATATTATTTTTTATTTTTCGGCAATATTCTCTGCAAAGGACCTTGGTATATGAGATATCCAGCCAAAGAAACAGCAAACGCGCCAAGAAGAATTATCAAGGCCAATATTGATGGGTTGCCTATATTCCAAAATCCAATAATAATTTTTTCTTGCGCCTGCCCAAGCCCGCCAACTCCATCGCTTACTGATAAGCTCACAATATATTCTCCTGATCCTGGAAACTTATGCGCTATATCTTTTGTTTGATCAAATTTGCCATCTCCAAAATCCCATAAATACAAAAATGATTCATTACCTCCTAAAGCGTCAAATTGGAATTCATTCCAATTTATTCTACTTTTGGCAATCATAACATCAAGCGCGTAATCTGCTTCTGATTGATCTGGAAAAGTATATTCTACTGGCTCAATCGCGTATTCTGACTCTGGCTCGCTTACTGGCTCTGGCTCTGGTTCTGGAGTTTGTGTTTGCTCAGAAGGTTTAGGCGCTACATATGGCTCTGGCTCTTGAACAGGCGCTTGAGCTGGTTCTGGTTCAGAAACTGGGCTAGACACCTCTTTGCCTGTAATATTTGGATTAAAAGGAGCAGGATCGTCTCCATTTAAAACCCCGTCATTGTCATTATCTTCATCCGCGTTATTGCCTATTCCATCTCCATCATTATCGTATTTTTCATTTGGATCTAAAGGAAACTGGTCTACTCCATCACCAGCGCCATCTCCATCTGTGTCTATTCTTGTCGGATCAGTGCCTTGGGACAATTCAACTCCGTCATCAACTCCGTCATTGTCATCATCCCAGTCATCTGCGTTGTATTGACCGTCTCCGTCTGTATCTAGGTCAACAATAAAATCATTAATCACAACGCTGTTATTTTCAAGCGTGGCATCAGCTGGCTCTATGTCCACAATGTCAACTTTTATATTATAGTATCCTTCCATTGGCGCCCAATCAATAAAAACCGCGTCATTCTTATACGCGAGAACTGATACTGGCTGTTCTCCTATTTTCACGTTATCAATAAAAAATCTAACATTAGCTCGAGCGTCATGCTGGGATGTGTTAGAAACCGTGACATAAATTCTGATAATTTCTCCTGCCAAGGGCTTTGGAGATGAAAAAACAATATCATCAAGCTGAACTGACAAATCAGCAGCTAAAGCCGCAACTGGTAGAAAAATAATAAGTGCGCATGCGAAAAAAATCCTTCTCATCATATGACTTATTATACTACATTATGATTTATTCAACAAGAACATCCTGAATCACGACATTCTCAAGCGGACGATCGTGCCCGTCGCGCTCAACCGCGGATATGGCATCAACAATATCCATGCCTTCAAGAACTCTTCCAAACACTGGGTGCTTATACGCTACTGGCTCTTTATTGAAATCCAAATAACTGTTGTCTGCTATGTTGACAAAAAATTGGCTTCCTCCAGTTCCTGCTCCAGCGTTTGCCATTGATAATGTTCCGCGCTCATTAGTGAAATCAGCGCTGAATTCGTCTTCTATGAAGTATCCAGGCCCGCCTGTTCCGTCATTATTTGGATCATCATCTTTTGATAATGGGTCTCCTCCTTGGATCATAAAATCTGGAATCACGCGGTGGAATGTTACTCCATCATAGAAATTCGCTTTTGCGAGCTTTAGAAAATTGCCAGCTGTGATAGGCATCTTTTCCAAAAACAATTCTATTTTTATGTCGCCCATATTTGTTTTAAGCGTGATGATCTGATTTTTTATCTCTCCGTCATCCTGAGCCTGATTGGATGACTGAGGATCGGTTGAATCCGCGCTATTGTCATTCTGGAGTGAAGGCGTACTCGTTGAAGCGATAGAATCTACATCTTGATTTTGTGGTTCTTGCATAGTATCTAATATTTGATTATTTGTCTGGTCCTGTCCAAATGTAGCGACTATAGAATTATTATTATTTTTTGATAATGCGTCTTCTTGTTCCTCTTTCTTAAGCGCGCATCCAGAAGCCGCAAGCGCGACTATTGATACGATAAGAATGATTTTGATTTTTTGCATATTTTTTCCACGTCATCCTGAGCGAAGCGTACTCGCGGAGCCGAAGGATCTCGTCAAAAACGCTTGGGCGTCGTTCACGAGATTCTTCCCCCTCGGGCATACTCCGGGTCAGAATGATGGCTTTAATTAAATATAACTGGTATTGATACTAAGTCATGCACGCTTCCGTCTTTGGCGCTATAGGAGAACACTTCTAAAAAGCCTGTCTCTGTAGTTGGCGCGTCAAATAAGATTAATTCTCCGAATGAACCAAATTCTCCCATATCAGGCGCGTTTGCCATTGCGGTT
>Ga0210019_1003015_pt1 | contig 15778 bp, 10 predicted proteins | sample CryGeyCG2114_020_2_FD_183969 | JGI IMG/M metagenome (GOLD analysis project Ga0210019, IMG submission 183969) | Groundwater microbial communities from aquifer - Crystal Geyser CG11_big_fil_rev_8/21/14_0.20 (SPAdes) (version 2) | ecosystem: Environmental > Aquatic > Deep subsurface > Groundwater ...
CTATAGTTGAGGGCAAAAAGGATGTTTGAGTTCGATTACCACATTTATATGCCATGGGGCTCCTCCTTGTTTTGCTTTACAAGATGATTGTAGCATGACAAAAAGCTACAATCGACAGTTTTATCGTCGATGATTAGTGTTTCTGTCGTCGACATTTCAAACTATCTCCTTTGCCCATTTGACCCAGTCTGTCTGCTGGAGAGGGGCGTTAAGAAAATGTAGATGCTAAACCAGAGACCGGGGTGAGGTGGGCATTGACTTTCCTTTATCTCCTGTGCCACAATATCTATCGGAGGTACTTATCATGTCAAAACCAATGGTTATGGTAGTAGATGACGAAGCTGATGTCGCTAATTCAATTGCCAATACAATAAAAGATTCTGGAAAATACGAGGTGATTGTGGCTAATTCCGGCCAAGAAGCCCTAGATAACCTTAAAAAGCACAAGGTCATGTTTGGCCTGGGGGGCAACCACATCAGGTTAATCCTTTTAGACATAAAAATGCCACAAATGAGCGGCCTTGAGGTACTGGAAAAAATCCGCCAGGATTTTGGCGAAGATATCGGCATTTCCATGCTCACCGCCTGGGAAGACGAAGAAAAATGGGAACGCGCCACCTCTGGTTTTGTGGTTAACTACATTAAAAAACCGTTTAAATCAGAAGAGCTCATCGCCACAATTGATGACTTTTTTGCCGGTAAAGAAGGGATGATGGTCCTTGACACTTTTGAAAAGCACATCAGTAAGCGGGAAAAATTTGAGCAGGAAAAAAGGGAAAAAGCACAAGCTGGAGAGATCAGCGCTTAAAAAGTTACCTTAAAAGTTGTCCATTTTCCTTCTTCACTAACAATTTTAATATCGCCCCCCATCTCTTTAATAATCCGATAAACAATAGATAAACCTAGCCCAGTTCCCTCATGCCTGGTGGAAAAGAAGGGATCAAAAATTTTCTCCCGCAGCTCTTCCGGTATCCCCTTGCCGGTATCAGTCACTTCAGCAATAACCCTCCCCTCTTCAACATAGGTTTTCAGGGTCAAGGTCCCATTCCCCTGCATCGACTCTGTTGCATTTTGGATTAGATTCATAAACACCTCTTCAATCTCCCCCTGGACCCCTTTAACCAGCGGGACCGCCTGAAAAGCCTTAATCACCTTAACATTTTTCAGCGAAACAAGTTGAAGCGCAGATTCTATTGCCTCATTCAAATTAACTTCAGATTCTTCTTTAGGTTTTTCCTTAGCCATACTAAGCATCCGCTGCACAATCCCGGCAATGCGGTCAACGTGACGCAGGACCAGGTCGCGAAATTCGGGATGATCTTTAAGGCGCTCGGTTTCGGCGCGGATAACGGTCAAGGGATTCCTGATTTCATGGGTCACCCCGGCCATTAGGGTACCCAGAGAGGCGAGGCGCTGGGAGCGTGAGAGCTGGTTTTCCGCGGCTTCAAGATCTGCGGTAATTTTTTCGTACGAGCGGGTGTGGTCAAGGGAGATCGCGGCCTGGTTAGCCAGCACCTCAATCAATTTGATATCTTCGTCAGTATAAGGGTCTTCTGATAATTTGCGCCCCAGTACAAAAATCGCAATGAGACGATCCTCAAGCATACAGGGGACAATCAATTCGCGCTCGGGATTGTGCGGATCAAGAATCGGCTGACGGCTAGCAACTAAATGCTCAACCAATTTATCATTAAGATCAATTGCCTCACCATCAAACATGGGTAGAAAAGTCTGTTTATCATAAATAACATAGCGTTTTGAAGGGACTTCTGGGTTGGTAAAATGCTCGGGCAGAAAGACCCGAGGATTGGATATTTCAACTACGTCAGTAAAGGTCTGGTACATTATCCCTAAAATAGTGGCTAAAGAGAGCTTCTCCCCTACCCGGCGGCTGGCCTCTGACAGGGCTTTATAATAATCATATTTACCATGTAAAAACGCCTTGTCAGTGCTAGTCTGGAAAAAGAGCCGCATTTTCAAATAATTATGACCAACAAAAACCCCATAAATAAGAACCGCCAAAATTAAAGGAAGAGATAACCCTGTCGCGACATACGTACTAAAGAACCAAACAATGCTAAAATAAATTGCGCCAAGAGAGATAATTGTCAATATTTCCGCAAAGGTTCGGCTGATTACAACAGAGATGTCCATTAAGCGGTGTTTTACTATTGCATAAGCAGTCAAGCCTATTAAAGCTAAAGTAAAATAAGGACCAATAGAAATAAATCTTGTTTCACCTAAAGCAGGAAGAATTAAATTAAAAATGATGCCAAACATAAAGGCGAAAAACAAGCCAGTTGAAACACAAAAAAGCTGTTTTCTCTCACTTCCTTTAGAAAGCAAGCTCTTTTTAATTAAATTTAAAAAACCCAAAACTACATAAAAAATAAAATATAAAGCAAAAAACGGATATGCCTCACCCCAGATAGCCACAGGACCATTTAGCGCAACACCGCTACTCTTAAGAATCAAGTTAGTTGGCATCAAAGAAAAAAACACAATTGTTGGCAAAGCCATCAAAACAGCCAAAGACGCAGAAATCTTTCCTTCAGGAAAAACCAAACTAAAAAACAAGAAAAAATAAGCAATTAGAACAGGGCCAAAGAAAATATACTTCCCCCAAAAAGCCACCTGCCACAAATCATTCGCATTCCAGAGCATAAACGAAGCAAAAGACCAGGCAGATAGAGAAAAACAAAAAAAAGCAAAAGAAATGCCACTCTTGCTTTTTAGCTTTTGGATAAGCACATATATCCCAAGAAATATCTGCACAATAAGCAGCAACCCAGGTAAAAGCAAGTTCAAATTCATTTTCATGGCTAGCTTATTATATGGCTTGTTGGTTTATTCGTCAAACTCGGCTCAATGAAATCTACCTGAAATTTTTCTTTTTTAACGCGGATAAATAACTAGGAAGAAGCAGGTCACAAGGATAAAACTAATGAATATACTAAGGAAAAAAATTTTATTGGTTGGCGGCTTAGGACACACTGATTTGTCCGGTAAGGTACCACGACCAGGCTTACTGATGTTGCGCCAAGCAGCCAGGGCAGCTGGGCATGACGCTGAAATTGCCAATTACTCAACCTCATTAATGGACGAGCTCTATCCACCGCAGGTTGTTGAGCGGATCGCCACCATGTACCATCGCAGTATCAAGCCTATTGTGATGGACGGCCAAAATCCTTGGCTAAATCCTTTAAAATTTTTCCGCCTCATCTCAGACCTTAAAAGCCTCAAAACAATTGCCAGGGAGCTGGCAAGCATTGAAAAAACTGTCTATGAAAGAGTTGGCCATGAAATCAGCCGTCAGGTTACAACAGAAAACCTGGATGCGGTTGGCCTCTCTCTCTACCTGGGGGGGAGCACGATTGGTTCAATTATAATAGCTGATATCCTGCGCCAGGATCACCCTGATCTGCCAATTATTTTTGGCGGGCCGCAAACCACTCATTTTGCAGAAACTATTTATCAAGAAACCCACGCCCCTACTGCCCTGGTCTTGGGTGAAGGCGAACTGGCCTTGGTTAAAATCCTTAACAACTTAAGGAAGGGAACCATTGCCAATCTTGACCAAATACCAAATATCACTTACCGTACTGAAGACGGAAAAATTATCAGGACATTAAGGCAAAGACTCCCTCATCAAGAATGGATTAAAGCTTCATGTGCTTCCTATGAAGAAGAAGATTTTTCAGGAGTAATGAGGTATGCCTTTATTGAAACTTCCCGCGGTTGTACCTATAAATGCCATTTTTGCACGCAACCACTCCTTAGTGGGTCAGAGATCCGCTACCTTAAGCCGGCCAAAAACATTGTTGATGAGATGATCACGATCAATGAACAATTTGGCATTGATCACTTTGAATTTGTCGGTAGCAGCACTCCTCAAAGCCAAGCTGAAGAAATCGCTGATGAGCTAATTAAGCGAGGGCTTAAAAACAAATTCAAATGGGTCTTATTTATGCGGGCCGTAGATGACCGCTCCAATGCCCCCTCAACCCAAGTTTTAATGAATAAAATAGCTGGGGCCGGCGCCTTATCAATTTTCTTTGGGGTAGAAGCCGCAGACAACGCCACCCTTAAGAAAATGGGGAAAGGCTCAAAGATTGAGACAATTAGAGAAGCAATGAAAGCCTCGGTTGCCGCCGGGATACAAACTATTGGCAGCTTTATTTATCCTTATCCCGGCATGCCAGCTAACGAAGCTGATTTAATAATCAACTTTTTAAAAGAAGTAATGCCTCTGTCCGCACCAGCGCAAGCGCTTGGCTTGCTGCCCGGAACATATGATGCTGATAATGCCGAACAAATTGGTTGCGAGATTGTATATCCTGATCCAGCTGACCGACAAGCATATCTGGCAGGGGAAAAAGCCAAGCCCACGATAACTAGCCCTGAAATATTAAGGTATCTGCTCACCTACCCTTTGATCCTCTCTCTGCCAATGAAATTCTGGTCAGAGCTCCCCTATAAAATTAATGGACTAACCTACCAACAATATATTAGTGCAGCAAATAAATTAACCAATAGAATTAGTCGGCTTGGCATTTTGACCGGATTCTCACATAGCCATGCTCTAATTGCCGATACAATGAAAGTTACGCCAGAAGAATTATCAGAAAGAATGTTTTATTGTGCTTTAAGCGGTGATCCGAAAGAAACACGAAAACAAATTAATCTCTTTAATGTTTCTTCAAATCACAATTGCCAGCAGCCACATAATATCTAATCATTTACGTTTTCCCCAACGAGCTTTGTAAAATTCTTTTAATGGATAATAGATATGGACATAAGCTTTAGTCATAATCTCCCGCCAAAGTGTAAAATCACCTGCAAAAATATAAGCATCATGCTCATTCAAACCAGGAATTAAGCTTGAATAATCTTGGACCCTTTTCGAGGTATAAGCATCTCTTTGAACATTTTTCTCATCAAGCTCCCAACCCATCTCCTTAGCAATATATTCAACCATATGCTGGTATCTTTCCAAATTCTTCTCACTCACCTTTGTTACTCCAAAAAAGTGCCGATTGCACGCCTCCCAAACCGCTCGGCTTTGGGTCCTAACTACCATTGGCGCCGGTACAAAAAGGCGCTTAAGGATGGACCAACCGCGCAAAGAAGCTTTAACTGCCATTTTGGCCGACAAAATCAAGTCGTAATTCAGTTTAATCATTAAGCCACCACGTCTGTGGTCTGGGTCGACCATCGTCCCCCACAACATGGTCAGTTTTTCGCGTTTGCCTTTTTTATTAATATAGCCGTCAAAATATTTTGAAGTGCCAAAAGCCACCACCTGGGTGCCATCACGCACTGTTTCAGACTCACTGACCAAAAAGACGTGCTCTTCCATTTCCTCCCTTGGCGGAAGTGCGCCAATAGCCTTTTTTGCCACGCTGCAGGCATCATCAATAACTAATGCTCTTATTTTTTCGTAATTTAAAGTTGGATTTCCTTGTCGTTCAATGATTAAGCGCAGAAAAGGCTGCATCTCGCTAGACTGGTGGTACTGGACAGCCCTAAAAGGCCCACTGCCAACAGCTTTTTTCTTCCCTCCTGGAGGAGCCGGCGATTCAACAGGAGTTGGCATCTCTGCCGGCAAGGGAGTTACATCCAAAGCATCAGCCAAGCTAGGCCTAATGTCTTTAAGGAAAATTTGAGAAATCAGTCGAACATGTCGTTTTCTTTGTTGGTTCACATTGGCCTTTTGCTCTCCATAAAAACCAGAAGGATCAGGCAAAAGAGACTTTATTTCAGGCGCTGGCTCACCTACTTGCGGAACAAGCTTAAAATTGTGCAAGGCCACAAGGCCAATTATACGTCGAGGATTTCTAGTGTCCCGCAGCCTAATATACATTAGCTCCCGCCGACAACCTTCTATCTTTCCTCCTGTTCTTTCAACCCCCTCGGGGCCAATGGTCTTGGCTTTATAACCTGCAACCACCCCAGCATCAACCTCAATCTCTTGGTCATGAAAAGTTTGCAAATCATCAATATCAACCACAAAAACATCTTTTTCACTAGGGTTTTCAGCCACGCTTCTTTGCGGCTGATGAAGCCTTGCCACCCCACCATGCCAGCGAGTATCTTCATCAATCAATTTTTGAAAGCCCGGACCAGTCTGCCAGACATATTTGCGCCATCTGCCCCCCACTAACAGGTAAGTAATAATATTATCAACCCCCAAATTGCTCAAAGGCGTTTTGATCGCCTCAATAATCTCTTCTACCCCGGCAGATTTTCCCAGCGCCTTTAACACATTATCAATAGTGTCCCCAACATCTATTTTCTGAACGAGGGCTGCGGTCCCAGCTGTCATCTTTTTTGCGTCACTGCTTGTTTTGTCAGCTTCAAATAATGGGGCATACTGCCAAATATAGTTGAGCCGCAAATAACCTCCTGACAAGCACTCTAGCCACTTTCCAGCAGGAACTTTGGAAAAATCACGGCTGGCAAAGTCATTAATTTTTTCGGGGTTGCCAAAACTTACTCTAACCACAACGTTTTTAGCAGCAATTGCCGCTATTTTACCCATCACAAAATTATATTGTTCTGGTGGAAATTTAGAAAAATTTATCAGCGTCGGCCTGAAGGTTTTACTAAGGCTCCAATATTTATAGCGGACTTTGGCCTTTTCCAGATCCTTGTGCACATCTTCAGGGGTCCGAACTTGCTGCAGTTTTACCTGAGTTGAGGAATCCTTGCGCATTCGTGTTGATTCTATTAACATCTCAATATATCTTCGACCCTTTTGCGGGAAAATTTCACTTAATTTTATAGGAAATGATTATTTGGTGCGGAAGACCTGGGCAGTGAGGCCAATAGACTCAAAACGCTGCGAGGAAAAAAGCTCGAGCCCCGCCATCATCCCCTCATCAATACTCGTATCATCAACCACCTCGTCCTGGTACGGGCTCGTCTCATCTAAAACAAGAGCTAAATAATATGTTTCGCCATCGGCCGGCTCAAGAGGGCTGGTCCCATCCACTACTTTCCCCTCCCAATCCCTAAGATGGAACTTAACTCCGTCAAGGTTTAAGTGCTTTAAATTAAACATGACCAGTTTAGTTGAATCTTGCGGTACAATTTGCTCGAAATAATCTAAAACATTAACCAGGTTATGCTCGGCCCTTTCAGGAAAATAGGCCCGGCCCAAGGTTGGCAGAGAAATAAGTGCAGGGAGCAGGATAATAACCAGTAAAAGTGTCCCATACTGCTTATTTTTGGCAGTCAGCCAATCATAGAGATAAATCACTACCCCGGAAAAGACAATAAAGATAAAGGGGATAATAATATACATCATCTGCGGCGCTTTGGTGGAGATAGTCATGGTCAAAAGAAGAAGCACGGTCCATATGTATATATATAATGTATTCAGCCCACGGTATTTACCGGCAATCATCGGGAGAAAGAGTGAGGCCAGGATAAAAATCCCCAGCCAGGGAGAAAAACTGATCTGGTTAATAATAACCAGCGGGTAGTAAAGTAAGCTCTGCCAAAAGTCAGAAATAACCGTCCCGCCAGAATACTTAAATATAGAATTAAAAAGGAGCAAGACCTTGCGGGAAAAAGAAAAAGAGAACCACAAGCCCCCAAAGAACAAAAAGACCAGCAAAACTATCATCTTGCGATAGCTCCACCAGATAAAGTGCATTGCTTTATGCTCACCGTGGCGCTCAACTTTAAAAGCCACTAACGCCAGTGGCGCAAGCTTTGACAAAGTCATCACCAAAAAAGCCGGGATTAACAAATAAGCATACAAATAATTGACATAAAGGGAAAGGCCAAGCATGATTATAAAAGCAATATATTCAATCGTCAGTTTCTTTTCTTCAGAAACAATATAAAGGTATGCCGCCAACATAAACAAGACCGCACCGAGCCCCTCCAGCATGGTTAAAGCAGCATACTGCAGCATCAGCGGCGAGGCCAAGGCCAAAAGCACGGCTAAAATCCCAACCCGCTGGCCGCGATTATCACAAACATTATTGTCACACAATTTATGAGAAAATAAAAACATCAAAAACAAAGTTGCGGCAAAAAGGAGCAGGCTCATCAAACGGGCAGCAATATAATTTGCCCCAAAAACCAGGAAAAAGAGGGAGAGGAGCCACGAATGCATAAATGGCCAAACCAATTGGCGGTTAGTATCATAGATAAAACTGACTAGGTCAAAAGCCCTGATATCGCGCCAAATCCAAAGGCCGTACATCGCGTGTTGGGCTTCTTCGGCAGTAAACGCATCACCAAAAAATATCCGATTGACAAAGAGAATTATTAACGCCAAAATTGCTGCGCCAATAGCAAAAAATAAACTCTTTTTTAGTAGGTCTTCTCTCAAGGCAGATTGATTATAACGCTTCAGCCTTGTCAAAGTCAACCAACAATAGTATTCTTATATCATGCAGGTCAACCAAGACGCTAAACAGATAATAACCACCTTAAAAACCGAAGGTTTTCAGGCTTTTTTAGTCGGCGGCGGGGTTCGTGACTTATTGCTTGGCCAAACACCATCTGAATGGGATATTACCACTTCAGCCAAGCCTAACGAAGTGACTGCTTTGTTTGCCAAAGTCATCCCCACCGGCATTGACTACGGCACAGTCACAGTTATGCTTAATGGACACCCCTTTGAGGTGACAACCTTTCGCTCCGACGAAAAATACGTTGACGGCCGACATCCGTCCAACGTTAAATTTACGGGTGATATCCACCGCGACTTGTCACGCCGTGATTTCACTATTAATGCCCTGGCTTATGACCCGATAACCAAAGAACTTATTGATGATTTTAACGGCCAAGCAGACTTAAAAGAGAAAATCATCCGCACCGTTGGTAACCCGGTCGAGCGTTTTTCAGAAGACGGCCTGCGCTCGGTGCGAGCCTGCCGCTTGGCCGCCAAGCTTGGTTTTACAATAGAAGAAAAAACCTTTGCCGCAATTGCCCAGACCTTAAACATCACCGCCAAAGTCGCCCTGGAGCGCCTGCATGACGAGCTGGTAAAAACGCTCGCCAGCCCCAAGCCCTCAATCGGTTTTGACTTGATGCAAAGATCAGGGCTGCTCAAGCTTATCCTGCCGGAGCTGGAGAACTGCGTTAACGTTGAACAGCCGCCGGAGTTCCATAAATACGACGTCTTCTGGCACAACCTGGCAGCTTGTGACGCGGCGCCAAAAGATAATTTGGTTATCCGCCTGGCCGCCCTGCTCCATGATATTGCCAAGCCGGCCTGCAAGGTTGAGATGCATTTTTATAACCACGACAAAGCCGGAACTCTCGCAGTAGAAGAGCTCCTCTGGCGGCTGAAATTCAGCAGCGCGGAGATTAAAAAAATTGCCAACCTGGTGGATAACCACATGTTTAATTACACCCAAGATTGGACCGATGCCGCGGTACGCCGTTTTTTGCGGCGGATCGGCGGGGTTGAAAACGTGGCTGATCTCTTTGCCCTGCGCCGGGCTGACGTAGCGGCCATGAAGAGTAACCTGGGGACACAATATTTAGGCGAGCTGCAAAAGAGGATCGATAAAATTGTTGCCGAGCAAAACGCCCTGCAGATAGCAGACCTTAAGGTTAACGGAAATGATATTATGAAAGAGTTAAAGCTTACCCCCGGGCCAAAGGTTGGAGAGATCCTTGAAGCCCTTTTGCAAAAAGTGCTGGATGAGCCTAAATTAAATGAAAAAGAAACCTTACTTGAACTGGCCAAAGAAACGGAGAAATGAGTTGAAACGCGTTACGCACTTCGCATTTCGTTTCACACTTCTCCTCCTCCTAACGCTCTTCACATCTAGTAGCTATGCAGAGCCAATCCTCATTAACAAAATAGAAGCTAAAAGAGACAGGGGTTTCGATTACCTGGACATATACTCATCAAGCGACGCCCCAGCCAAGGGACTTTTGCTTGAGAACCAGCTTATCCTTGAGTTTCCCGGCGCCAAGATCTCCTCAAATATTACTATCGAGAAACGTAAATCTACCCGCATCCAAAATATTAGGGTAAGTGGGTCTAAAGTAATTATTGACCTAAAAAAAGGGATTGATTACGACCTGGTCTCGGTCTTTGGCCGAGGGAAAACCGTGGTCGAAATCTCTGACCGCCTGGATGAGGCAGAAAAGATCATCGCTGCCTGGGAAAAGCGCAATTTAGCCCTCGTTGGCGCCCCTCTTAAGAGCAAAAAACTTACTCCAACTTTTAAAGGTGGTTTAAGCGGCAAAGTGATTGTGGTTGACCCGGGCCACGGGGGGAAAGACCCTGGAGCAGAATCAGTTACTGGGGTGCAGGAAAAAACCTTAACCCTGGCCACGGCCCAAAAGCTGGCCAAGCAACTAAGCGCTTTGGGGGCAACTGTTTACCTGACTCGCGATGATGACTCAACCAGCAACCTTAAACAGATTGTGGCCTTTACTAATAAGATCAAGCCAGCTCTCTTTATTTCAGTCCACTACAATTATTCATCTATTAAAGATGTGTCAGGAACAGAGACCTATTATTATTCCGGACAGAGCCGGCCTTTGGCCGTAGCGGTACACGAAGCCCTGACCCAGAGCCTTGGCAAAAAAGACCGCGGTTTGCGACGGGCCATGTTTTACGCCATCCATCACGCCGGGGTTCCGGCTATCCTGATTGAACCTTTATACCTCTCTAGTTATAATGATGAGAAGCTGGCCAAAAGTGCCGACTTCCAGGAGAAGATTGCTCAAGCTGTTGCACAAGGGGTGAAAAACTATTTCCGAGTTAAGTAGGATTATTAAGGTTGGGGTTGAGGGGATTTTCCCTAGGGCCGGCAGCTCAAATAACGTAGGCAAAGTCATTCCGGCTTCCCCAATCGGCATCTATGATTCCGGGGTTGGCGGGCTAACAGTTCTTTCTCAAGCCCAGCAAAAACTCCATAACGAAGATGTTATTTATTTAGCTGATACTGCCCGAGTCCCCTACGGCAGCAAATCACCAGACGAAATAATTGCCATCAACCGGGAAATTATACCCTTCTTAATTGACCAGGGTGCAAAACTAATTATCATTGCCTGCGGCACCTCCTCTGCCATTGCTTATCCGGTTTTGAAAGATGAATATCCGGTTGAACTAATCAATTTAATCGACCCCGGCTCCCATGCCGCCTTGGCTGTCAGCCAGACCGGCAAAATCGGGGTCATCGCTACCGTCGCTACAGTTAATTCCCATGCCTACCAAAATAAAATCAAAGAATTAAACAGTGATGCAGAGGTTCACGCTAGCGGCTGCCCACTCTTTGTCCCTTTAATTGAAGGGGGCTTTACAGAAGGTGATGAGACTAAAAAAGTTGCCAAGGAGTATCTGGCACCTCTGCTCAAACAGGGGATTGATACTTTAATTCTGGGCTGCACCCACTACCCTCACCTTAAGAAAATAATCCAAGAAATTTGCGGGCCAAAAGTTACCTTGGTTGACCCGGCCAACGAGGCTGTCGAGGTAGCCAAACAAATGCTTAAGAAAGCCGGGACCCTTAAAGCCAGCAACAAGCCAGCTAAATACACTTATTTTACAACTGCCAACCAGGCCCAGCTAGAAACTATCGGCTCCCGCCTGCTCGGCAAGCCGATCACCCACGCCAAGGAGGTAAAATTATGTTCGAGTTAGCAGTAGAAGATTCTTTTGACGCGGCCCACGCCTTGCGCGGTTATGACGGCCCTTGCGAGAACCTGCACGGCCATACCTGGAAGGTTAAGGTTTTCCTCCAGGGTGATAAATTAAACGAAATCGGCCTCTTGGAAGATTTTAAAAACATTAAAAAACATCTAAAGACAATTTTGGATGAATTTGATCACACCAATTTAAATGATTTGGCACTTTTCCAAAAGATCAACCCGTCGTCTGAAAACCTGGCTAAAATAATTTATGATAAGATGGGAGTTAGCCTAAAGGGGATATCCAAGGTAACGGTTTTTGAGTCGCCGACAACGTCAGCCAGTTATGAGGTGTAAAATGAAAAAATATTTAGCGCTTGGCCTAATAACTCTCTGCCTCCTGCAAAACGCGGTTTTTGCCTGCAGTGATTTTATAATTCACGCCCAAGATAAAAGCATGGTTAACGGCCGGTCAATGGAATTTCCAGTGGATATGAAAGCCAATATTTGGTTTGTCCCCCGCGGCCAACAATTTACCAGCTGGACCAACACGTACGCTTTTTTGGGCATTGACGCTTTTAACATTAAGGACGGCTACGTTGACGGCCTAAACGAACAAGGCCTATCCTGCTCCGCCCTGGCCTTTGGCAAGGTAGACTACCAGCCGGCAGAGGGCAAATTTGTCACCTGGAAGGATTTTCCCGGCTGGGTTTTGGGGAATTTTGCCAATGTGACCGAAGTGAAAAATGCTCTCTTAAATATCAATATCGCGGATTACTATGTCAAGCAAATCAAAGGGAATATGGGCATGCATGTCGCGGTCCACGATGCCGGCGGACAAAGCATAGTGATAGAGATTATTGATAAAAAAATAAAAGTTTACGACAACCCCCTGGGAATTATGACTAATCGCCCTGAATTTGACTGGCACCTGACCAACTTAAGAAACTATATCAACCTTGATCCTAACGATATAAAAGAAAAAAAACTCAATGATTTGCGCCTTGAGCCAACCGGGGTCGGTAGCGGGATGCTCGGCCTGCCCGGAGACTGGACCCCTCCATCACGCTTTGTCCGCCTGGCCTTTGCCCAAGCCAATATCATCCCCCCAAAAAATGCCAATGCAGCCGTTAACGCGGCCGAACATCTATTAAATATCGTTGATATCCCAAAAGGGGTGATAAAAGAACAGCCCTTCCCTCTGCTCCCCCTGGCGCACATTTATGGCTACGCCCAATGGGTAGTCATAAAAGATTTAACCAACAGGGCAATATATTATAAAACATACGAAAATACCGCCTGGAAAAAAGTTGACCTAAAGCAGCTGATAGCCAAAGGGAGAGAAAAAGCTTCTTTTATCAAGATGGCTGACGAAAAACCAAGCTATATTGATGTCAGTAAAAATTTTTAAAAGGGGGGCTGTCACGCACAGCTCTTTGCTCAAAATTTCAGCTATTTAACCATCTGCTTAAGCAAATTAACAGCCGTAGATTGATCCAATCTCTCAAGGTTGGTCCGCTTAATCATCAGCTCTCTTAAGAAATTATGGAGCAGCAAAGGGTCGCGCAGGACAAAGGTGCGAAAATCGGCTAATAAGGCTTTTCGCAGGCTGGAAAGTTCGCTCCAATTATCCGCTAGGATCTTATAATGATGGGCGTATTTTTCAATCATCACCACATATTGATAAGTATCAAACTGCAAACCGCGGACTTTTTCCATGTTTAAACGAAATTGGCCCGAGCGGCGGTTGGCAATCCCCTCTTTGACCAAAAGGTTCTCCTCATGCGCATTTAATTTTTGGTTGTTCTTTATTTTATTGGCAATGACAATATCTTCGGGCAAGCTATGGAGCTCTTCATCAGAAAGTTTTAGGCCATAGTAAAGTTTATACGCAGCCCGCTCGCGCAGCTGAATCAAATCTTTGGTCGGGTCTTTAGTAAACTCATAACAACTTTTGTACAAATCAAAGTTTGCGCTGTATTTAACGCAATCCTCCAATTTATCGCGGGGCGCTGCCAAGACCTTGATTAAATCATTGATCAACTGACGCTCTTCCATGATTAAATCACCTGATGAGTGGCTTAATTCTGGGTGCAAAGTCTTCCCATCCTTGGTTGTTTGGACAGTATAGAGGCCAAAGGGGTGGCTCCCCCACTTAACCGACTCCACCTCACCACTGGCATTTTGCACCGGGTCATAATAAGTATACTTTTGCTCTTCTGGTTTTGAGTTGATATCTTGGGCCACCGAAGCCGGGAGCTCTTTCCAGTCACCTTTTTTGGTTTGGAAGACCCATTTCCCTTTGCGTTTATAAATCAACCCCCCCATCGGAATAATGGTCGTGTCACGATAAATATTTGACAGATAGTTTTTTTCTTTTTTAAAAACATAATAGTCTCCTGGGGTGCTGGGATAAGCGAGATGATCTTCAAATATCGGCTGACCAGCCTTATCCCGGCTCTGGACCAAATACATCTTCTCCTCTGGCCCGCTGCTTATTGCCAATTTAGCAAAGGGTTCATCTTTAAGATAAATTACCCAATAGCCGGCCGCGGGATAAACAGCAACCTTAACATCAGCAGACTTGGCAAACTTTTCTTTAAGCGCTGTCAACTCATCCTCAAAATCAACCAGGTTGGCAATCGGCTGAATATCTTTTAATTGTTCTTCAGTTAGTTTTTTGTCGTAGCCATAAATCGCGACCTGCGCGCCAACCGGCAAAAGGGAATATAAAAAGTAGCTGTTGCGCGGGGAAACATGCAAACAACCGTGACTCTTGTAAAGGTTCCCCAAAATCTCATTTAAAAGCAAGCCAAAATTGAATTTATTAAGCGCATCTACTGAGGCCAGTTTTAAATCTGCGGTCGCTTGCAGGACAGTGAGCATCTCTGCTTTTTCCCGCTCGGAAAAGATCGCCATTTTTTCGTCAGGCTTAAAAAATTCGTCAATAGAATCACTCTGCACTGCCTGAACATAACTAGGCGATTTTACAGTTTTGAAAACTAAACGCTCGCTTAGCCACTCTTCTAAAATATTTTGGCGGTTGGCCAGGGAGCGGATCCGCATCTTGTCAAAATCCTCGCGCAGCTTAACTCTGAGTTCCTGCCAAAACGACCAGTCTTTTTTTAGTTTTTCATACCAGTAAACCTCTTTATCAACAACTAACTGGTTAAATCTTAAGTTTTGATAAAGCCCTAAACTTGCAGCCCGAGCTTTTTTATCGCGCGGCAGGCGGTTCTCCACGACTTCGGCATAGGCGGCTTTAACTCGCGAATCAGCCTTGGCCAAGAGCTCGGCTTTTTTAGCTTCTTTGTTTTCTGCCAGTTCTTTATAAAAAGAGAAATTGTGGTTTTGCGAAATTAAGCGATCAAAATTGTCATCCCCCGGCATGGTTAAAATATGGACCAGATCTTTCACCAGCATTATCTGCTCATACAGCAAGACCCCCGAAGCATAACCCATCTCTGGATAATGGTTTTTGTTGTCAACTGTCCAGAGCATTACATCGACGCCAAAGTCGTGCCCAGCCCACTTGGCCCCCCGGATCTTGCCAGCTTGATCAAAATTAATATCATAATAATCATAACTCTGCTGGCCATAGGGCTTTTCCAGGTCAGCAATTAGATGTTTAGGGAGCTTAAACCACTTCTTTTGCTTTTCGTAAGTCCAACCACCTTCCCCCTTAATTATCCAGGCACCAAAAGGGACAATGGTGTTCTGGTAATAAGCGTTGCTGATGTAATGGTCGGTAAACCTTAAAATTCGATAAGTTCCGGGATCAGTCGGGGTAGTTAACATAAAATCCCACTGGATCGGCTTGGCTTTTTCTATCCCTTGCGCCATTAAATAAGGCTCTTTCGGCCCGGCTAAGGCTTTAACCAGGGCATAGGGCTGGTCAGCGACAATAATAACCAGGGTGCTCATCCCTGGATAAGCCATTAATTGGGTTGGCCCCTTTTTAATAATTTCGCTGTGGCGTTTTAGCTCTGCCTCATCTTTTGTTAAGTCAATCAAAAATGGGAGATTTTTAAGCTCATCGTTTATCACCTTGTAATCTTTGACATATAACGGCGTCCCAGGCTTAACAGTTTGCGACAAAAGATAAATATCAGCCGGGGTAAAGTGGAGACAGCCGTGGCTGTCGTAAACAAAGCCCAAATAATCG
>Ga0210019_1003021_pt1 | contig 15746 bp, 12 predicted proteins | sample CryGeyCG2114_020_2_FD_183969 | JGI IMG/M metagenome (GOLD analysis project Ga0210019, IMG submission 183969) | Groundwater microbial communities from aquifer - Crystal Geyser CG11_big_fil_rev_8/21/14_0.20 (SPAdes) (version 2) | ecosystem: Environmental > Aquatic > Deep subsurface > Groundwater ...
TTGCGGAATTCCCCGAGCAAAAAGAATCAGGCGACGCTTTGAAATTTGGCAGCTATCAAATTTTGGAAAATGAAGAATTTTTCAACAAGACCAAAAATAATTTAATTTATCAAAAATTTGATTTTATTAATGTCAATCTTTCGGAAATGAAATTGCAGTTCTATAAGGAAGGCCAATTAGCGAAGGACTACCCGATTTTGTCAAAAGGCCGGGAAGGTTCTTGGTGGGAGACGCCGGCCGGGTTATACCAAGTTGAATTGAAGGAAAAAAAGCATTTTTCTTCCATGGGCCGGGTTTGGATGCCCTACAGTTTGGAATTTCAGGGAAATTTTTTTATCCACGGCGAAACTTATTATCCTGACGGCACGCCGACTACCAACAGATATACCGGCGGCTGCGTCAGGTTAGCCACGGCCGATGTCAAAGACCTTTATTCTCGGGTAAAAATCGGCACCCCGGTTTTGGTTTTTGACAAAAAATTTGAAAAAGATAATTTTATTTATCAATTTAAAAAGCCTGAGATTTCGCCGAAAAATTATTTAGTTATTGACCTCAAAAACAATTCCGAAATTTTAGAAAAAAATTCCGAAGAAAAAGTTTCCATTGCTTCCATAACAAAACTAGTCACCGCTTTAGTCGCCTCTGAATATATTAATTTAAGTAAAGAAATAACCATTACCGATAAAATGCTGGTGGGAACTTCTATTAAGCGTTTGGAAAAAAACAAAAAATATTCGGCCTTTGAACTTTTGCATCCTTTGCTTTTGGAATCTTCCAATGAAGCGGCTGTCGCCTTAAGTTATTTTTTGGGACCGTCAAGATTTGTTCAACTAATGAATTTAAAAGCTAAAGCCGTTGGCATGGAAAATTCTTTTTTCGTTGACCCGGCCGGTTTAGGCCCGAAAAACATTTCTACTTCTAAAGACTTAGGGATGCTCGCCAGATATTTATATTATAACCGCTCCTTTATTCTGGACATCACAAGAGACAAACTTTATGATTCGTTCTTTAATAATGAATTTAAAGGGAAACTGAAAAATTTGAATCATTTCGCTGATAATCCCGAATTTAAAGGCGGAAAGATCGGTTTTACCAACGCAGCCGGCAAAACAATGCTTTCTATTTTTGAAATTAATATCAATGGTCAAACCAGACCAATAGCTATAATTGTTCTCGGCTCCGAGGATGAAATAAACGATACTCAAAAAATTTTAACTTGGTTAGAAAAAACCTTTTAATAAAATGCTTAAATCAAAGAAAATAATTATTTTTCTCTTGGTCATTTTAATCTTTTTGATAATAAGCGGATTTTTAATATTGAAATCGAAATCTTTGAGTTTCTCCGTCGGAGAAAAATTAAAAGTTGGCGCCACAATTTTTCCTTTATACGATATTATTAAAAACATCGGCGGAGATAAGATTGTAGCCGTTTTAATTTTGCCTTCCGGCGCCAGCCCCCATACTTTTGAAGTTACTCCCGAGCAAATTAAAAATTTAATCGGCGCTAAAGCCATTTTTCAAATCGGCCACCAAATTGATAATTGGATAAAAAATGTTTCTCAAGCTATTCCTCAAGCTCAAATAATAACCGTTGATAAAAACATTAACTTTTTAGCTAGAGACGGCGAAATTGACCCCCACTATTGGCTATCTTTAAAAAATGGAGAAATCATTGCTCAGAATATCCTGGCAAATTTAATTTCTTTGGACCCTTCAAATAAGGATTACTATCAAAATAATTTCGTTCATTATGTCCAAAAATTAGAAGCTCTGGACCAGGCGATTAAAAACGACCTGTCTTCTTTAAAAAGCCGCTACCTTCTTACTCTTCATGATGCTTTTTATTATTTTGCCAGGGATTATTCTTTGAAAGTGGTTGGCAGTTTTGAACCCGGCGGCAAAGAAATTAAGCCTCACGAGTTAATTGACTTAGAAAAGAAAATAAAAGAATATAAAATTGGGGTTGTTTTTTCCGAACCCCAATTAAGTCAAAGCCTTATCTTGCCTTTTTTCCAAGATTTAAAACTAAAAATTTTTGTCCTTGATCCTTTGGGCGGAGCCGAGGGCCGCGACACTTATCTTAATCTTTTAAAATATGACGCTCAAACTATTAAAGAGGCCTTAAATTTATGAACGCCATTGAAGTTAAAAATTTAACCGTTGTTTTTGATAGCCAAAAAATTTTGGATAACATTTCTTTTCAAATTGACGAAGGGTCATTTACCGCTGTCATCGGTCCTAATGGTTCGGGCAAAACCACGCTTTTTAGAACCATTTTGGGGTTAATTCCTTTTTCTGGGGAAATAAAAATTTTTAGCCAAAGCATCAAAAGTGAAAAAGTCAAAAAGCTTATTGGTTATGTTGCTCAACATTTTACTTTTGATCAAACCTTTCCGGTAACCGTGGCGGAATTTTTGTATTTAAATTTAGCCAAAGAAAACAGAAAAAGCGCCCAAAGAAACATTAAACATGCTTTAGAAGAATTGGACATTGATAAATTTTCCAATAAAAAAATAGGAGAAATTTCCGGCGGCCAGCTTCAAAGAGTTTTGGTTGCCAGAGCCATTTTAAACACTCCGAGAATTTTGCTGCTTGATGAAGCGGCGGCCGGCATTGATATTGTTGGTCAAAAAGAATTTTATCACATTATCAAGCATTTAAACGAGGACCGTAAAACCACTATTTTAACGGTGTCCCACGAAGTTAATTTTGTCCATTCCTACAGTCAAAGAATTCTTTGTCTTAATAAAAAATTATTTTGCGACGGTTTGGTAAAAGAAGTCTTAAACGAAAAGAATTTAATCAAGTTATACGGAGAGCATTCTTTACATCGCTTTCATCACCACGAAGAAGATTCTTTGCCTCATTTTCATCACCACGAAGAAGATTCTTTGCCTCATTTTCATCACCATGGCTAAATTTTAATTATGAACTTTTTGGAAATTTTCCAATATTCATTTTTCACTCGCGCCTTAATTAGCGGAATTTTTCTGGCCGCTCTTTTGGCAATTTTGGGAATTTTTGTTGTCATCAGAAGAATGTCTTTTTTCAGCGACGGCGTTGCTCACGCTTCTTTAGCCGGTATTGCCCTCGCCGTGATTTTTTCTCTTAATCCGCTTTTAATTGCCATTATTTCCGCCGTAATTTTCAGCCTTTTTATTTATTTTTTGGAAAAGAAAACCAATCTTTCCTCCGACGCTTTAATCGGTTTAATTTTTACTACCGGCATGGCTTTGGGTGTGGTTTTAATCAGTTTAAAAGCCGGTTATCAGCCGGACTTAATGAGTTTTCTCTTCGGCAATATCCTTGCCATCACTCAATTGGATTCTCAAATAATGATTATTGTTTCTCTTCTTTTGCTTACCCTTTTAATTTTTATTAAAAATGATTTGCTTTTGGCTTCTCTTGACCGGGTCGGCGCTTATTTAAAAGAAATCAAAATCAGCAGACTGGAAATCGCTTTTTATGTAGTTTTGGCCGTGGCCATAATTTTAGGAATTAAAATGCTGGGCATTATTTTGGTCAGCGCTCTCCTTTTAATTCCGCCTTCTTCTGCTAAACTGCTTTCCCGGTCTTTTAAGGGTTTTTTTTGGAAAAGTCTTTTAATTTCGGAATTAACCATAATTTTCGGTTTATTCTTTTCTTTTTATTTTAATTGGCCAACAGGCGCGACCATAGTTTTGACCGGCGCCGTCATTTTCTTTTTAATTTTGCTGCTGAATAAAATTGGCTTTTCTTCCAAATTCAAATAAAAATTATGGCTAAAATTATTTCTTCCAAAAATATTAAACCAATAATGGTTGACCTTAAATACCCTTCCCGAGCTTACCAGTATCCGCGGCCGCTTATAAATCTTAAAAGAGCCGGCGCTGAACCTCCTCGCAATTTGACTCGGCGTCCAAAAAAATATTGGCGAACAGTTATTTCTCTTTTAATTATTTTTTTGTTGGTTCTGGGATTTATAGGTTTTTCTAATTTTCAAAAAATTAAATCTGAATTTTTAAACGCCAGCCGGCTCATTTCCGGAAATTTTTCTTTTTCTTTTGAGGCCCTAAGAGGATTCCGTCCCCAAGAAGCCGCCCAAAATTTAGAAAAAAATCAACAAACATTTAACAACCTTCAAGACCTTTTGAACAAATATCATGTAGAAGAAATAACCAATTTGGCCGGCGGAGCCGTTCCGGCATTAAAACAGTTCGCCAATTTTCTTTCCGCGGTCTCGGCTTTAAATATTAAATTTTTAGAAATGACCCAAATTATCAACGACCTCCAGTTAAACGGCCTTAATTATTTTCAAAATAACGGCAGCCTTTTGATTCAAAATATAAAAACCTTAAAAGAATTGACCGAATCTTTGATTCAAGAGGAGGAAAAAGCCAAAAATGCCGCCGCTAGCCTTAAAGACATTTCATCCTCTTTTTCCCAAATCAATCAAGAAATTTCCAGCCAATATTTTAACTATTTGCCCGATTTTTATAGTCTTAATGAATTTTTGGCCGGTCTTTTAAAAATTCTTGATTCTCCTCAGGAGCACCATTTGCTGGTTTTGCTTCAAAATCCGGCTCAGATTAGACCAGCCGGCGGTTTTCTTCACAGCTTTGCCGATATGAGCCTTTCTTCTGGCCAAATAGCCAACATTAACATTGAAGATGTTTTCAATGCCGAAGAAAAATTTCAGCAAAAAATTATTCCTCCTCAACCTCTCCAATTTATTACTAAAAATTGGGGGCTGGCTCAGGCTAATTGGTTTTTTGATTTTCCTCTTTCGGCAAAAAAAACAATTTCCTTTTTAGAAGATTCCCGGATTTATTCTCAAAAAAATATTAATTTTGAAACAGTTTTGGCTTTAAATCTTGAGGTTTTGAAAAGTCTTTTGGAAATAACCGGTCCGATTAATATTTCGGAATTAAAAACGGAAGTTAATAATCAAAACTTTTTGACAGTAATCCAAAAAGAGGAAAGTGTCCAAGAATCAAAAGGAATATTAAAAAGGTTGATTCCTTTGATTTTAGAAAACCTTCAGAATTTAAATCAAAATCAAAAACAAACTCTGAGCGAAAGAATTATCAAACATATCAATCAAAAAGACATTATGTTTTTTGCTCAAGACCCGGATTTGGAGCAATTTTTCCTTAAATCTAACATTGCCGGTTCAATTTACGAGTTGTCGGGTAATTTCTTCGGCAGTTATTTGGCCGTGGTCAATGCTAATATCAACGGCGGTCAAAGCGACGCTTTTGTCAAACAAAAAATCAATCTTAAGGTTAATTTAGACACCGACGGTTCGGCTCTTAATAATTTGAGCATTGAAAGGGAAAACGAAAGCGCTTCCGAAGCCAATCAAAATTTCATTAAAATTTTTACCAATCCCGATTCTCAATTCCTTTCTTTAAAAGGAAATAATATAAAAAAGGGCGGCTATCCTTTTGATTATTTTGGGGCTGATTATAAAGTTGATTCCGACCTTGAAGCTATTGAATCAACGGAAGTTTTTGATTCGGATTACAACTTTTGGAGTTTTAAAGAAGCGGGCAAGAAAATTCTCGCCGCTTGGTTTAATGTTCCGGTTGGTCAAACAAAAACTCTCAGTTTAAGTTACCAAATTCCTCCAATGGAAGATTATAAAATTGTTGCCAAACCGGTTTATCATTTTATTTTTGAAAAACAGTCCGGAGTTAACAGCGGCCTGAACATTGTTTTTAGGGCGCCTTTTGGTTATCTCTGGGAAGAAAATAACAATTCGGTTTTTGTTTATCAAAATAATAATCCTGGCAGCAGAATTATTTTAGACTTAGCCCTTGTTAAACGGCCCTAATTTATGTCTCACATCCGTAATTTTTGCATCATTGCTCACATTGACCACGGCAAATCAACTTTGGCTGACCGGTTTTTAGAAATAACCAAAACCGTTGAGCCGCGCCGGATGAAAAATCAGTATTTAGACCAATTGGAATTGGAAAGGGAAAGGGGAGTAACGATAAAAATGGCGCCTGTTCGTATGGTTTATAAAGCGCAGACAGATATGGACAAGACGCGGACAGACGCGGACAATAAAATGGAAGCGCAGATAGATACAGACAAGACGCTATTATACGAGAATCTTACTTATAAAATTCGTGGAGCTGTTTTTTCAGTGCGAAAGCAACTTGGATTAGGACACAAAGAAATTATTTATCAGAAAGCATTAAGAATAGAGTTTAAAAAGATTGGACTCAATTTTGAACAAGAAAAAAACATAGATGTTTTCTATGATAAACAAAAAGTTGGCGTGTATAGACCCGACTTTATTATCGAAAACAAGATTTTAATTGAGTTAAAAACACTTTCGTTTATCGGACCGCAAGAAGAGAAACAAATTTGGAATTATCTTAGAGGCACAAACTATGAATTAGCGTTATTGGTAAATTTTGGTCCAAGAAAAGCAGACATATATAGGATTATAAATCAATCTCGTGAAAACAGTCCGCAACTGTCTGCGTCAAGTCCGCAACTGTCTGCGTCAAGTCCGCAACTGTCTGCGTCAACTCCGCAACTGTCTGCGTATATTTTGAACCTGATTGATACTCCCGGCCACAGCGATTTTTCTTATGAAGTTTCCCGGGCTCTGGCCGCTGTGGAGGGAGCGATTATCCTGGTTGATGCGACTCAAGGAATTCAAGCTCAAACATTAGCTAATTTCAGAATGGCCCGAGCCGCCGGCTTAAAAATTATAGGAGCGGTCAATAAAATTGACCTCTTCAGAACGCCGATAAACGCGAACATAGACGCAGATAAACGCGGATTAAAAACGGTTGTAGGAGAGTTGGCGGATTTAATCGGTTGTCAGCCGTCGGAAATCTATAAAGTTTCCGCAAAAACAGGGGAGGGAGTAGAAGAACTGCTAAAAGCCGTAATTGAAAAAATACCTCCGCCCGCTCCTAGTCAGCAAGAATCGGCATTGGGCCGAGCTTTGATTTTTGATTCTTTTTATGACAACCATAGAGGCATTATTGTTTCGGTGAGAGTTTTTGACGGCGAAATAAAAAAAGAAGACGAAATTTATTTAAAAGCGACAAAAGTTTTTTCTAAAATCAAAGAGTTGGGTCATTTTTCACCCCAATTAAAAGCTGACGAAGTTTTAAAAACCGGCGCCATTGGTTATGTTGTTGCCGGCATTAAGGACCCGGAAGAGATTAAAATCGGTGACACCCTTTTTGCTTTTAAAAATCAAGAGAAGAATTTAATTTTTTCCCAGCCTGGCCTCGCGGGTTATAGCCAGCCCCGGCCCGTTGTTTTTGCTTCTTTTTATCCGGAAAACAGCGATGATTATGATTTATTAAAAAAAGCTTTTCAGAAATTAAAGCTTAATGATTCTGCCTTAACATTTGAATTGGAACAAAATGAACTTTTAGGTCGGGGATTGAGAATTGGATTTTTAGGACGATTTCATTTTGAAATCACTGCCGAACGTCTCCAAAAGGAATATTTTGTAAAAATCATCAGCAGTTTTCCTTCGGTGGCTTATCGGGTAAAGACCTTAAACGGTTGGCGAATTATCAGCAAGGCCGAGGATTTGCCTCAAAACTTTTTAGAAATTCAGGAACCGATGGTTGATTTGGAAATTATTGCTCCCAGCATTTATTTAAATAATATTTTTCCCTTGGAAAGGGCTTACCGCTTAACTGACATTAAAATTATCAGCCAAAAAGAACAAATTATTATTCGCGCTAAAATGCCTTTAAGGGAATTAATAAGTGATTTTAATGACAAGTTAAAATCAGTCACTGAAGGTTTCGGTTCTTTTAATTACATTTTGACCGATTGTCTTAAGGCGGATATCGTGAGGGTTGATTTTTTAATTTCCAAAAAATTAATTCCTGGTTTAAGTCGTTTTTTTATTAAGGTTGAAGCCGCAAAAGAAGCCGGAAAAATAACCAAGCTATTAAAAAAACTTTTGCCGCGGCAGCAATATTCTCAATCCATTCAAGCGGTTATTAACAATAAAGTTGTCAGCCGCGAGGACATTCCGGCTTTAAAAAAGGACGTTGCCGGTTATCTTTACGGCGGAGATAGAAGCCGAAAAATGAAACTTTGGCAAAAGCAAAAAAGAGGCAAAGAAAAGCTGAAAGAAAAAGCCGCCGCCAAAATTCCAGCCGAAGTTTTTAAAGAACTTTTAAGAAGATAAGATTGATAATTTAATAAATTTCAATCATAATAATTTTATGAAATTTCTGGCAATCTTGGTGATAATTTTGATGGCCGCTCTTTTAGGAGGGGGGGGCTACAGTTTAATCAAAAAAAATCAGCAGTTAAAAAGCCAAGTTGACGAACTAACTTTAAACTTTAAAAAACTTCAAAACGAAAATTCCTCTTTGGAAGGTCAAATAGAATATTTTAAAAATCCCCAAAATCTTTTAAAACAACTGAAGCAGCAATTTAATTACAAAGAGTCTGGCGAGGGATTGATTATTTTAGTGCCCCATTCAGCAACTTCCAGTCCCTAAGCAGTTAGTATAGTGACAGTACATTACCTTCTTCCCGATTTGTCTAAAAATTCAAGCTCGCATAGAATCTTTAGGTACAAATCGCAATCCCAGATAAATTTTGCGGGCATCGTATAGTGGTAGTACGTGACCTTCCCAAGGTTAAAGCGTGGGTTCGATTCCCATTGCCCGCTCAAAACGGACCGCGAAATTTACATCGGGACCAAGGTGAAGGCGCCGGTTCGATTCCGGTATTCCGCTTAAAACCAAGCAAAATTGTTGCGGGACCAAGGTTGAAGTGTAGGTTCGATTCCCATTGCCCGTAAGCCCATCCGCAAAATTTACAGCGGGACCAAGGTAAGGGTGGGTTCCCGCCCAACTTATGTTGGGCGAGGCTCGCCCCTAAAAGGGGCGGCGATTCCGGTATTCCGCTCCACAATTTGACTTTTGGAGAATCGACCGTTTTTTGTAGGCGGTATGTGGCATGAAGCTCTTGTCCACCAGCGAGTTGGTCAAAAATCAGTCGCGGCCGTATCAGTTATTTTACTTCTTTTTCAATTTCCTCAATTTCTTTCCTCACAAATTTCTCCGCATCGTCTAAATCTTTTTTCAATTGCTTGATAATTTTTTCTTCTTCCTCAGTCAGCTCACGCTTGGTGCGAGTCTTCTCAAGCATTTTAATTTGTTCTCGTATATCATCTTTCAATAAATCAAAGGCTTTATGAATAACCAGTTCCGCTTCAGTCACTTCTTTCCGAAGACGCTTCCTTAAAAGCGAGAATTTATGCCATCCATGCCAGATAATAAAGATAAGCATAGCAATAAGCGCAACAAGCGGAACAGCTATGGCCAGAAAATTAATCGCCCAAGTTCCGATACGAAAAATTGCCGGCCTTGCTATCGCAATAGTTAATTTCTCGCTGGGTAAACTTCTCGTTCCTCGCACATCAACTACTTCTGCCCATAAATTATAAACGCCGTCGCGCAACTGACCATCGGTCATAAAAACAAAATTTCCATTTTGATCGCTGTTAACAGAAAAACTTTTTGGCTCGTCTTTTTCTCTCTGCAACCAAATAATTACTTGAGAATTGAGATATTTGGTTTTTCCTTCTACTTTCAGTGCTTCGCCGCTTGCTAATTCTCTTGGATAAATAGTAAAAATTGGACTCTCTAAGGGCTCAATGATAAAGTCCTCAATAGCAACAGTATAATTTCCTGCTTTATCAAAAGCTTGAACTAAAATACTTCTTTTGCCCGGCGCCTGAAGCGGCAGAGTATAGGGAATATTTTTGACAATTTCAGGAGCGATAGCAAAAAAAACTCCTTCGCCGATTTTAACTTTGTAATAATCAATTCCGGAAAGAGAATCAGTGGTGTCAAATAGCACGGTTGGTCGGGGATTGTCAGTCTCTTTACTGTCAACAAATTTTATTTCAAAAGGTTCTGGCGTCTGGGTGTCAATCTGGAATCTGAAATGAGCAATTGCTCCCCAGCCTTTATCATTCTTAAATTGCGTATGGAAATAATAAATTCCATCTTTTAAGTCAGTAATTTCTTTTTCCGAAATTGCCGGTTCATAAACCACTCTTGGCTGGCTATTGGGATATTTGTCGTACAAAAGCCGAACAGCCACAGCATCAGACGGCACCTGCCACATAAATTTTGCTGTATTTTTTGAATACCATTTGTTTGGGTCAGGATGAGTAGGGGAAGAAATTTGCGGAGCCGCTGGCGTATCCAGCGTAATGGATGGCGTAGTGGCTTCAGGAACAGATGGGCCAGCATAGCCCAAATTAAATTGCGCATTTCCCAAACTAGCTAAAATGTTTGTTCCTTTGCCGTCATTGGCGAGTACCGAGCCAGAAGAAAAGTTTAATATGGCAAGGCCTGCCGCTTTTATTCTGAAATTTATGGTAATGGTTTTCCCGGCAGCGCCCGTGAATCCCGGATTAAGAACAATTCCTTCAAAATTAACCATGCCGGCATTGTTGGAAAATGACGGCTCTTGCACCCATAAGCTGAAAATTGAGCCGGTTTTTAAGAGAGAAGTTATTTCAAGTTTGTCCGGCGGAAATGAAATAACGCCAGAGGCGACATTCATTGTTTGGTCAGGGCTGGAAACATAAACACTTACAGAGAACTGTTCTCTGACATTATATGAACCGATGGAAGGAGAAAAATACAGAGAGGCAGCATGAACGGATTTCGCCAAAGCAAAAGCGAGTAATATAGCGAGACCAGCAAAAAACAATGTTTTTATATTCCTATTCATGCCTAAATTTCTAATATCTAATTTCCAATAAAATTTCTAATTTCTAAATTCCCAATTTTTTATTCATTCGCGACTTCTTAACAATAGAAATAAATATCAGCTGAAGTTCGTTTGCTTCTTTCTAAGGTTTCCGAGCCTCGTCTTTTAACTCAGGCACTGTTTTGGCAATCATTCTCAGCCAATGTTTTGATTCTTTGGCTTCTTTTTTACAAATGCCTAACTTGTGCTCAAAATCTTTTCTTGATTCAGCGCAATCTGCTTCGCAATAATTGGAACCTATACTGGTACCTGCCCGCACTAATTGATCTATTAAAGAAACTGTTATCACGTTTTTAGGAATTTTCTTGGCAAATTCAATAATAGCTTCACCGAATTTAGCCGTTCTTTCCTCTAAGTCGTAGATTTTATCTTTTTTGTCATTGGTCATTTTAGATTTTTATTAGAAATTGGAAATTGGTAATTAAAAATTAACCATTGCGCAATTTCAGCTTTTTGCTTTTCTTCCATCGCCAAAATAACGCTACTGCAATGGCTATCGCTATAATAATTATAATCCAATTTTCATAATTTTCATACCACTTCATCGGGTATCTTGGCTCAAGCAGGGCAATTCTTTCATTTCCAGCTTTATCCACTGCTTTGACATAAATATAACTTCGCAATTCTTGGTCTTTCAAAACATACGGGCTCTCCGCTTCCGCCCAACTTTTCGTGTCTATTAGTTTTTTTATTCGTGTACTTTCGTGTATGGCATAGGCGGCTACGCCGGAGCCTTTATCCTGCGTGGCAAAGACTAGGAAGTATTTCCCATTAAATAGTTCGGCGTCTTTAGCAATTTCCGGTTTAAATATCTCCGGCGGCTCTGTATCCGGCAAGGCCGTAATCCGCGAAGGAACACTAATACTTTCGCTAATAACCGCTAAAGATAGAGAGCTGGTTGTAAGATTTGCCGCTGTTCCTTTACCATCGTTAAGTAAAGTTTTACCACCGGTAATCTGAACTATTGCCCGGCCCTCTTTTTTTGCAGTAAACACCATTAAAAGAATTAAACCCCTTTCTCCTAAATAGCCGCCTGGTGTTATCCCGCTAAACCGTATTCCGCCTTTATTAGTGTTAATATTAGCGTCCATTTGTGGTTTATCTACCCAAAAGTTAATGATTGAGTTGCCATCCCTTATTTCTTTTAATTCCAAAAGGTCTAGCGGGAACACAATGTTTCCCTCAATAGCATTGATTTCTTTGCTCTCTGTATTCAGTATTAAATCTACTTTCAGCTGTTGATCTACGCCTACTTCTTGAACTTGTGAAATTAAATTAAGCTGTGCGGCTTCTGCGCGATGTAGCCCGCCAATTAATCCGCCAATTAACGCTAATATTAAGCTAATTGACGCTAATAAATTCTTAGCGTTATTTAGTTTTATATTAGCGGCTTTTAGTGGATTAAACGGTTTACGATCATTGCTATAAATAATTCGCCTAACGAATAAGCGAGGTGAAACGAAATTTATAAAATATGCCAATTCATATTCGCTGTTCCTAAGATAATCGTAAATTCTTTTTATCTCGTCTCTATTAACAAATCTCTCGGCTTTTATTTCTACAATTACTTTTTGTTCAACAATAAAGTCCGGTCGATATAATCCAATATATTTGCCGTCTTTTGGCGAGTAAATCTTTATCGCTTTTTCTTTTTCAAATAGAATTTCCCTTCGCTTTAGCTCTTCAGCAAAAGCGCTTTGATATAATTTCTCTTTATGTCCGGGCCCAAAATCTTTTCTAACCTCAATAGCCGCCCCGTGTATTTGGTATGATAACTCCTTATGTAATAAATTGACTATTATTTTCGGCATATTTTAGCGTATATTAGCGATTATATTAGCGTTTTATTAGTGGGTTATTTTAGTGTATATTAGTGCTAATATTGGTGTCTATTAGTGGATTATTATCCTGTCCAGTAGTATGCCATAATACTAAAATCCACCAAATCAATTTTCCCGTCGTTATTTAAATCAACAGTTGCCGGCGGAGTCGGCCTTTTATACCAATAAGCAACGATAGAAAAATCAACGAGGTTTACTCGTCTGTCGCTGTTCAGGTCGCCTTTAGTGACTACTTTAGGTAATTCAGTTGCAATATTTTTTGTGCCGACCTTAAAACTTATGACATTACTAAAACTGCTTATTGCTTGATTACCAATAGACGCTTTTGACTTTGTGTAGTGGGTTCCATAATCAACAAAACTGGAGTCAAAATTATACAAATAAATTCCGTCTTTATCTGATACTGTCTTGCTAAAAAATTCTTCTTCAGAGCTTACAGAAATTATTATATCAGCTTGCGGCGCGCTTTGGCCGAAAATCGCGATGTTATCTCCGCGTTTTACTTCGCTTTTATCAACGGCGATTGTCGGAGCAATAAAAATGCCGCCCACATTGGTGGTGGCGCCCGATGTTATACTCACAGGAAAAGTCAAAAGAGAAGAGCGATTGCCTTTATTATCTTCCGAATAAACGCTGAAAATATAATTTCCCCCGGAGATGCCGGAAATGCTTACTTGGAAAATAGCGTCCGCGCCGGCAATGGTGGTAGCGGCAATTTGAGCGTCTTTCAAAAGCGTGACCGTGCTTTTAGGATACGCTCGGCCGGAAAAAATAACACTCGTTACTGGCGCCGGAGGAGTATAGAAACCGCCGCCGCCTCCACCGCCTCCACCGCCACCGGAAGTGCAGGCCGAAGTATTAAAAGTACAGCTGGAATTACAGCTTAAAGTGCCGCCTGTATAACCTAAACCCGTACAGCTTTGACCATTCAAATTAGAGCCGTCACATTGCTCGCCGGTCTCCAAAACTCCATTGCCGCAAACCGGATTGACGGTGGCGGTGATATTAACCGAAGCAGCGGAAACTACTCCGCTAAAAAACACTAATAAAAAACTAAGTAACGCTAATAAAATTAAGTATATTAAAAGCGAATTGCAAATTTTTTCCATTATTTATTTCTGTAACCTCCATTTTTAGTGTCTATTAGTTTTATATTAGTGTAAATTAGTGTTTTGGCTACGCCTAATGATCCACTGATTGTATTTTTTAATTCCTTTTGTGGCGATGAACAAAATCGCCGCGAGAATTATGACTACGATAAGAACCGTTTTCCAAGGAAAGACAATAAAGCTGATGGTTCTTGTAACATCATTTTGTTTCTCGCCCCAACGCAGAGTTAATTCCGCTCTATATAATCCGAGGGCAAACGGCGGTTTATCAAATTTCTTGGTAACATCCAATATTTGGCTATTTTCCGGAAAAATAATTCTTTCTTTAGAGTTGACGTCAAAAGCCGCAATCGCCGAACCAAAGATATTTTTTATCAAAATCTCACCCCGTGGCTTTAAATAGGTATTGCCTTGGTTTTTAAAATTAACAATAAAATCTTCAGGCGCCTTGAATGTAAAAAACTTTCCATTTGACAGGGAGAATTCAATAACCTCGCCTTTTTCATTTATTTCGCCGGAAACCTGAAGAAAAACTAAAATGCCGGCCCGGGTAACAATGGCAACTTCTTTGGCATCCGGCGACGCCGTCCCCCACCAGATAACCGCAAAATGACCGCCGGGCGGCGCGTTTTTGGGTATTTCAATAGTAAAAGGAACCTGTTTCTGCTCTTTTGGTTTCAAGGTAACGCTTTTGGGAAGATTAAACCAGCTCGCCAATTCTGTTGGTTCGCCAGGCAAAAATTTTTTCTCGCCATTTACTTCGGTAAATTTTTCAAAAGCCGACCAGAAAGTTTGTTTAATGGCATTTTCATTGATAAGAACGAGTGTATCTTTAATTACGGTTCCCGGGTCAGCGTGGTATTCAATCTTTGACGGTCCGACCGTAACCGCGTAAGAGCTATCAGGAGTAAGCAAAAAAACCGCCGCCCAAAAAAATAAAATTATATAGCAAAATTTCCGCATTTTTATAATCCATTAATTAATCCACTAATCCACGCTAATATTTAACTAATAAACGCTAATATTATTTTTTAGCGTAAATTAGTGCTTATATTAGTGTCTTTTAGTGGATTAATTAATTTCCTGTACACTCGTAAGTAATGGTGTCAGCGTAGCTTCCGGCCGGCGTAACACTGGCTACCGCGGCTTTGTGAGTAACTACTGTTTCACGATTTGAAGAAGCGGCGCTGGCTGAAGCGAGAGTTATACTAGACGTAGCTAAGCCACCTACCGTATCTCCGGTCTGGAGATAACGAGCGGCGATTGTTAAAGTCGCGTCTGAACCAGCCGCCGTGGTGGTTGCCTGAATACCATAGCCCTCGGTGCCAGCCGCAAGCGTAGAAGTGGCGCTAAAAGACGCATTAGGCGATTTAATCAAAGCCGAAGAGGTTGAATTCCATAATCCTGGATTTCCGCCGCCGCCCGCGTCCTTGACATAAAGGGTACAGCCAAGTGACGAGTTGGTGCAAGACATTGTGGTTGAAGCGTTTGGCGAAGAGGTTGCCACAGCCGAATCAATTAAGGTGCCAAAAGAGGTCGAACCGGTATTGGTAGAACAACTAATAACAGCTGTTATCGAAGCGCTCACCGTTACGCTTGAAGTTGCCGCCGTCGCCTGTTCGGGATAAACAAAAGTTTCATAAGTTGAAACCAAACTGTTCAACAGAAAAAATATCCCAATAATAATACTGCCGCCCACTACCCACACTAATGTATTTTCACGCATAATATTCTATTCAGTTTTTATTTTAAATTGTTGCGACCTTTTAATATAAGTATATTGACTAAAGGGGAATAGAGCAATGGTCTACCTGTGGATAACTTTCTTAATTATTAACGGATTAAAGAATTAACGAATTAGCGGATTAACAAGCTAACAAAGTTGAGCGCCCAACACTAATAATTCTTGTTCTTGTTTTTCATAAAGGGCAATAAATTTATCAAGTTTGGTAAAAAGTTCGCTGAAATTATTTTTCATCCAACGAACATTGTTTTCAACCCTTGTCAATCTTCCTTCAAC
>Ga0210019_1003022_pt1 | contig 15745 bp, 11 predicted proteins | sample CryGeyCG2114_020_2_FD_183969 | JGI IMG/M metagenome (GOLD analysis project Ga0210019, IMG submission 183969) | Groundwater microbial communities from aquifer - Crystal Geyser CG11_big_fil_rev_8/21/14_0.20 (SPAdes) (version 2) | ecosystem: Environmental > Aquatic > Deep subsurface > Groundwater ...
ATACGAAGGGCAAAACATTCTGTATTTATGGCGAAAAAATTAAAAAAAAGAAAAAGCATTTTTAAAAAGAAGAAAGATTTTGTATTGAGAAAATATTAAAGCAAAGTAAGAGTTTTAGTGAAATAAGGCAAATCCTGAATAGGAATTATCCGTAGTAGTAAGTAAGAAAGTCGTATATTAAATATATCAATGTCAGACCTTGATATTTGACTTTGATATTTCTTAGGAGCGTACTATTAGTCAGAGTTTTGCTCAAAAAAAGTTCGCGTAAAGGACATTAATACATCAAAAATCGCAGAAAAATAAAAAACAAAGCGTTGGTTTTGTTTTTTATTTTTCTGCGATTTATGATCACAAGTTACTAAATATTTTCTTCGCCCTTTGGGCTTGAAAATATATAAGTACTTGTTGACCTCGGCTCGGCTTTTTTTGCTCGTGGTGCTCGCAAAAATAGGCCTGCGCCTTCATAAATCGCCAAAGAGCAAAGCAGTTTGCTCTTTTAGAAAAATAAAAAACAAAGCGTTGGTTTTGTTTTTTATTTTTCTGCGATTTATGACCCTACAGAGAATTGAACTCTGATTACCGCCTTGAGAAGGCGGTGTCCTAACCGTTAGACGATAGGGCCAAGTTATTAAATTTTATTTTATTTACTTCCTAATGTCCATCTATGCGCCCAATGAGGACATCGCCTTTAAGAAGGCTTATCCTATTGCCTGTCTCGCAAGCTCAACAACGGCAATTTCCTCGCTGTGCTCGGAATCGGATGAAAAGCAAAGCAGTTTGCTTTTCATTCCAATAACCGTTAGACGATAGGGCCAAGTTATTAAATTTTATCTCAATTAACAGCTAAAAGAAAGTTGTTATTAATTAAAAATTAGGAATTAGGAATTTCAATCTTTCAATAAGTTGGACTTATATAATTCTTAATAACCTATCGCCTGCTAACAAATAATTAAACCGAAATTTTATCTATTCTGCCACTCTTCTTCCTGCCTTACCAATAAACGATATTTTTTTTCAGGATTTGCCATAATTTTCTCAACCACCTTTTCCATTCTCATTGATTGCGACCCTTTTATAAGCGCTATGTCCCCTTCTTCTATAATATCAATAAGTTTATCACCAGCATTTTCTGAATCCAAGCACTGAAAGATATTTCTTTTTTTCATTCCAACGCTATTTGCTCCCTGCGTTATGTATTTCGCGCGCACGCCTATTGTTATTAAAATATCGGCAATTTTTCCTATCAATTCGCCGACCTTGATATGCTCCTCCGTAGAATGACTACCGAGTTCCATCATATCACCAAATACGGCAATCTTACGGCCCAAGCAATCTATATTTTTTAAAGTATTAACTGCTTCAATTGAGGCGGCGGGAGATGAATTATAGCTATCATCTATAATATAAGAATTGCTTATACCGTCAATAATTTTCATTCTGCCTTGAGGGGTCTCATGTGTATCAAACAAACGCGTCATTAAAACAATATTCAAACCTTGCGATATGCCTACCGCTATTGCGGAAAGAACAGGATAAATATGTTGTTTGCCAAGAGCTCCGTTTATATTCACCGGAATACTGTTTCCGTTATAATCCACTCTGAAAGACATTCCTTTTGGTTTGTTATTTTCGTAAATTATTTTTTCATTGGACGCGACTATGTCTGAATTATTTGAAAATCCGTATGTAATAATTTTATTTTCTTTCGCGAGTGTTTTCAAAGTAAGAGCTCTTTTATCGTCATTATTTACAACAAATACGCCGCTACTTTTAAGTGTCTTCATAATATAACTTTTTTCAGCAATTACTTCTTCCGCTGATTTAAAAAATTCCACATGGACAGGTATGTCGGGCAAATGAGTCATTACGACAATATCTGCTTTTAGCCATTTGGAAATTTTTTCAATATCACCCGGCCTATCCGCTCCTATTTCAAGGACGAGCCATTTTGGATAATGATTTTTAAGGAATATGAGTTTTAATCCGCCAATAATATTATAAATCCATATAAAAATATCAGACCATCCGTTTGGAAGTCCAAGTATTGTAAGCGGAATTCCTATTTCGCTATTAAAACTCTTCTCGCTTTTACGAACAAAATAAACCGAGCTTAATACTGTAAATACGGCGTCTTTTGAAGAGGTCTTGCCTATATTGCCCGTAATAACCACGGTCTTGGGCTTATATTTTTTAAGCGTCAATTTTGATTCTAAAATAAGTAAATATATTATTATTTTTTTGAAAATCTGTTTTAACATAAAATATTATTATATATTTTTTAAGCAAATTTCACGAGGAAGGAAAAAGAAAGAAGAAAGAGAAAGATTTTATCGAGCGACTATCTATCAGGCGGTATTTCATAATAATTTATAAGAAAATTAACTATATCATAAAATGGATGCGTAAGCGTCTGTGAAGCGTATGGCGTTTCTTTTGGCTCAATAGTAAATAAAAATACAAGAAATCGCGCGTCATACGCCGGAAAATATCCAAAAAATGAATGTAAAAATTTATCATCAAAATATCCTCCATTATTCAAATCCGCGATTTGCGCTGTTCCTGTTTTTGCCGCAACCGTATAATTATCAAGTTTGACTTTTCCGCCAAGAAGAGCGTTGTCAACAACATTTACAAGCATTCTTGTAATTTCTTCCGCGCTTTCTTTTTTAATCACTCTTAATTCATCGTTAAATGATATTTTTTTTGAAAATCCTGATGTATATTTTATTTTTTTTACAATATGCGGATTTATAAGAACTCCGCCGTTTGCGAGCGCCGAAAGAGCTCTCACTGTGCTGATTGGAGTCATCGCAATTCCCTGCCCAAATGAAGCTGTCGCATATTCAAGGTCGCGCGGACTGTTAAGATTTTCGGCAAGACCAGCGCTTTCGTTTGGAAGGTCAATGCCGGTTTCATCTCCTATTCCGAACAATCGCATATAATCCGCGAATACTTTATTGCCCATTTTACTTACAATAAATGAGACACCAGTATTTAACGATTGATTTAATACTTCCTGCATAGAAACAGTTCCTCTGCCTTTGCCGTCAAAATTTGAAATTGTATAACCATTAAGTTTAATTTTTCCCGCGTCATAATATGTTGTTTCTGCCGTAATTGCGCCTGAATCAATACCCGCCGCCATAGTAAGCGCTTTTATAATAGAACCCATTTCATATACATTTTCAACGATTGGATTTGAAAATACTGACGCGTCTTCCGCCGACTGAAAATCGTTAAGATTAAATGCCGGTATAACGCCAATTGCGTATATTTCTCCATTCTTTGGGTTAATTATCACGCCTCCTGTAATCTTTGAGTTCCATTTTTTATTTATTTCTTTAAGTTTATTCTCAAGAAGCAATTGAACAGATGGTTCTATTGAAGTGATTATATCGCCTGAGCGGTCTTTTTTCTTAAATACAACGCTGTTTATATTAGCAAAAATTTCAGCAAAAAAATTAACATATAAATCACTGTCATTTCTTTCAAGAATATCATTATAGTAACTTTCCAAACCATATCTCCCGGAAAATTCATCTCCTATGTATCCAACGAAACCAAATGTATGCGCCGCTATTTCATTACCGGGATAAAATCGCCATCTGTCTTTATATACACTCACTCCTTTAATATCCATATCATCAATAACATTGGCTTTTTTTGCGTCTACGCGTTTTGCCACTTCTTCATATATATCTTCTTTTTTACCCGCGCGCATAAAAAATTTATCTTTGTCAATGTCTATTACTTCCGAGAGTTTTTCATAAACAATAAGAGGGTCTTTCAATATTTTCGGATTTATAACAATAGTAAATCCTGATTTAAGCGTAGCACCCGAAACTATCCTATTATTTTTATCTTCCATAAAAATAGTTCCTCTATCATAAAGATTATTGCTTGATTTTGTATATTGCCCGAGCGCTTCATCGCTAAATTCAACCCCGTGTATTATCTGCACAAAATATAATCGCCCAATAAGAGTAAAGGCGATTAAAAATACTAAGCCGGATATTATATATATTCTTAATAAAAATCTTTTTTTCACTTATTTATCGTGAATTACGAAACTCATCGCATACATAATTTTTGAAAGACATTGCGCAATGCGAACACAAAAGCATAATAAAAAATCAGCAGATTTTTATGATGTCTTGCAAAAATTTATGCCAAGAAAAGGTCTCGTAATTCATAGTTATTTACAATATAATCAATTTACCGCGTCCAGTGTTGTAGCCAATGACTTTCTTGTGACAAATTCTTTATTTGTTAAACTTACAAAGTCATTAGATTTCGCAAACTCCATATTGATAACATTTTTATGAGATATATATTCGGTCTCAAGACCGCTTATAGCGGAATTAATAAAGACAATATCATTGCCGACTTCTTCTCTGACAATAACATTAACGATAGATTTGCTTATAAAATATCCATAAAAAGCCAAAAGCGTTAAAATAGCGCAGACAAGCGCGACAAACATTCTTTTTTCAAAAATATTTATTTGTTTTGTTTTTATTTTCATCTTTTTGTATTTAATTCTTTTGAAATATTCGCAATTTCGCGCTTCTTGAACGGGGATTTTTTAAAATTTCATCTCTATTTGGAACAATTATTTTTTTTGTAATAATCGTCCCAATATTTTCTTCTTTTTTATTTCTAAAAAATTGTTTTATAATTCTGTCTTCAATGCTATGAAATGATATTACTGCCAATCTTCCGTCTTTCTCTAAAACATTCAAAGATTTGTTCAGACCTTCTTTCAAAGCGCCAATTTCGTCATTGACGGTAATTCTCAATGCTTGAAATGTCTTTGTCGCGAAATGTATTTTTTTATGCTTATACCAGTTTGGAGTCGCTTTTTCTATTATCTTTACCAAATCCATCGTTGTTTCTATCCATTTTTCTTTTCTTATTTCAACTATCTTTTTCGCGATTTGCCTTGAAAATTTTTCTTCGCCGTAAGCGTAAATAATATCCGCGATATTATTTTCTTCCCAATTATTTACTATTTCTCTCGCCGTTAAGTCCTCTTCCGCGGGATTTTCTTTAAATGTCATAAGAAGAGGTTCGTCTTTTTGAAAACTGAATCCCCTGCCAGATTTATCTATCTGATTTGAGCTGAAACCAAGGTCAAACAATATAGCGTTCGCTTTCTTAATACTGACTTTCTCTAAAACTTTATCTAAATTTCTAAAATTATTTTTTTGCAAAATAACTTTACATTTTGAATGTTTTAATTCTTTATCAGCTTCATCTAAAGATTTTTGGTCAAGGTCAATTCCAATTAGTGTTCCCTTCTCTCCTATTTGCCCGCAAATCTCTTTTGAATGTCCGGCTCCGTTTATCGTCGCGTCAACGACAATGTCTCCTTCTTTAAGATTGAGAAAATTTATTACTTCTTTTAAAAGAACAGGGATGTGCATATTACAAGATTCCTATTTCTCCCAGTTTTTCCGCCATATTATCCGCTTGCTTTTCAATTCTCTTTTTGTATTCATTCCATTTTTTTTCATTCCAAATCTCAACTCTGCTCTGCACTCCGGCTAATACCACCTTATCTTTAAGAAAAGCGAAATCTCTTAAGAAATCAGGTATTAGTATTCGCCCAAGCGAATCTATTACCGCCTCTACCGCGCCTGAAAGAATAAATCTGTTAAAACCCCTTGTGTCGGACTGTCCTATCGGAAGGTCGGCGAGTTTCTCTGATATTTTATTCCATTCGCGCGCTGAATATACAAACAAACAATTATCCAAGCCCCTTGTAACGACAATCTTCGTCCCAAGCTCTTTGCGAAACTTTGAAGGAAGAGATAATCGTTTTTTTGCGTCTATCGTATGTGTATATTCGCCAATTAACATAATAAACAGCAGAGTGTTATTAAATTGAAAATCCCACTTCATTCCACTGCTTTATAAGTATATAACATTTCATACCACAATGACAAAATACTTATCCACAGAAAAAATATCCGTATTTTATCGGATGTTTTTTAAAACTATAAATTATAAAACGCAAAAATTTATGTCCTAAGGGTCGCAAAATCTTTTTGTCTTCTAAATGTTTTTGCTCAATAGACCATAAATTTTTGTATTTCGTAATTTAAAGTTATTAAATCAAAACCAATATGTTATATATTTTACTATCATATATGATAGTATGTAGAAATTAATAAATTTTCATTTTGCGCTTATGTGATTAATGAGCGCGATATGTATGTGGGGTTAGGCAATAACAAAGACACTATCATATATGATAGTGTCTTTGTTTATTAATTGTAAATTATAAAACTTGGTTCTTAATTGTCGTAAGATTTTAATTTTAATTATTTTCTTTTCATTAGCGGGAATTCTATAATTTCGCGAAGATTGGACACGCCTGTAAGAAGCATAACAAATCGGTCAATGCCAAGCCCTAAACCCGCAGTCGGCGGCATACCATATTCAAGCGCCTCAATAAAATCTTTATCGTATTCTTGCGTTTCTTTGTCTCCTTTCTTTTTCATTTCCATCTGCGACTCAAAACGCTTCGCCTGCTCTATTGGGTCGTTTAATTCTGAAAATCCGTTTACAAGCTCCATACCATTTATAATTAAAAGAAACCGAGCCGTCTTTTCGGGTTCATCTTCTAATTGTTTTGAGAGAGGAGAAATATCAATGGGAATTTTTGTCACAAATGTCGGCTCTTTAATATCAATGCGGATTATTTTTTTGAATATCTCATCGGCAATTTTACCTTTTGAATGATATATCGTGGTATCTATATTATTTTTTTTCGCAAAATTCAAAAATTCTTCTTTTGAATTTTTATCATAATCAAGCCCTGTTTTTTCTTTAATCAATTTATCAAATTCTATATTTCTCCATTTATCTTTTGGAAGCGGTTTTCCAACGATTTCAGACACATTCTTTAACATATTTTCCGTAAAATCAATAAGTTCTTCCCAATCCTGATATGTATAATAAAGTTCCATCATAGTGAACTCTGGATTATGCTCGCGGTCAATACCTTCATTTCTGAATATCGGACCTATTTCATATATTTTCTCAAAACCGCCTATTAAAAGCCGTTTGAGATAAAGTTCTGGAGCAATACGAAGATATAAATCAATATCAAGCGTATCAAGATGCGTCTTAAACGGCTTCGCCATTGTGCCGCCAGCAATGGTTTGAAGCACGGGCGTGCTTACTTCCATATAATCGTTTTTTTCTAAATAATTTCTTATGGCTTTTATAATTTTTGTTTTTTGTATGAAATGTTTTTTGACTTCTGAATTAAGCGATATGTCTAAATATCTTTTTCTAAATCTTTCTTCTTTGTCTTTAATGCCGAAATGCTCAACAGGCCACGGAGCGATGCTTTTTGAAAGAACTTTTATATTTTCTGCCCGTATGCTTTGTTGCCCAGCTTTTGTAAGATACGGCTTTCCTGTTATTTCTATAATGTCTCCTATGTCAAGCGTCTCTGAAAGCAATTTAAAATTATCTAAATTTTCACTTTGAAAAAATATCTGAATTTTTCCGCTTTCATCCTCAATATCCGCAAAACCGATTTTACCATGAGAGCGAATGGAACGAATTCTTCCCGCGAGAGTGGCGTTATTTCCTTTATTAAAATCATCTAAAAAAACGGCAATCTTTTTGTTACGCTTGCTTTTAGACGGGTATGGATTTACTCCCGCTTTTTTTAATATCTCAAGTTTAGCAATACTATCTTCTCTGAACTTATCCGTATTATTTTCCATAATTATTTATAATAACATATCCGTATAAATTTTTACATATTTAAATTTATATCGGTATGTATAGTTAAACTTATCGTGTATAAGTCTGCCTATTTTTACGGTTTTCAGGCAGATTAGATTTATAATGATTGTATTGTGGCATAAACTCAATCGGAATATATTTGTTCTTGAAGAAAAACTTGAAGTCAGACTTCAATAGATTTTAATTGAAGTCAGACTTCAAGTTTCTTTAAGTTAAGTTTTTTAAAAAAATTTAATAAGTTTATACAACCTATCGTCTGTTAATAGACAACTTTGTTTTTGGGTCTATTTTATCTCATAATGGTTTTCACGACGCTTTATGTCATCTATATGGCGAGACAATGCTTCGGATAGAGCGGGTGATGTATCTATACCACTATTTTATCCTTCTTCTCTTTTTTTATTTTGGAGTTTCTTGTTTTTAATTATATTTTTGAAGAAAAAATTGCGAACAAATCCAAAAAATTTTACATAGGTTTAATCATATTGGTCGTCATAATCGCTGGGACTTACAAATTCTTCAGCCCGCTTTCCTATTATCAGTCATTGACGACTAAACAATTTGAAAAAAGAATCTGGTTTGACTTCTGGAAACTCAAACCGATAGAATAATTTTTTTATTTTTTTCTTTATCTTCCTTTATTTTCCTTATTTTATATCTTCCTTATTTTATCTATTTGAACGATAGGTAAAATAGGTCGCACATAGACACTTTATAACTTTTTTATTTTTATAACTTAAAAAAGTTTTTTAGAAATTCATCATTTTCAATATTCTTAGCTAAGATTTGCCTGACATATCTTTTTACGCCAAAAAATTCTAACACAAATTCTATTTCATTTTTACATTCAAATGGACAAACAAAAACACTTTTTTGAAGCGGGAAAAACTCCATATCTTTTAATTTAAAATTCAATGCTCTTCGCGCTTTTTTATTTTTTTCCGGTATATCAAAAATAATAATTCTCCAATATCCGTCCCACTTCTTTGGTCGAGTTATTTTTATATTTTCTAAATCATAAGAAAGAACTTTTTTCTTGCCTAATTCTGTTATCTCAATAATATCAGCACCATTTTTCTCATAAATTCTGACTAATTTCTTCTGTTTCATTCTTTCGACAGCTTTCAACATCTTTCTTCTTTCATTTGTCTGAGTAGCGCCAAAAAAGTTTAAAAGTTGAACAATGTTCGGCATAGCGAGTCCTGATATTAAAATTCCGCCAATTGCCAAGTTTTTCAAAATATTTTTAATAAGTTCCCCTTTCGAGTGTTTTTCCCTGATTGATTTTAGTTTTAGTTTGTTTTGATTGTTCTTCATAAAATAATAAGTTTTTTAATTATAACCTATTTGAACGATAGGTAAAATAAGTCATAGTAATATCATAATTTTAAGTCGTAGTAGTGTTATAATTTTAGGTTGTAGTAGTGTGTAGTAGTATTATAATTTTAAGATGAGATCTGTTATGCTCATACAAAAAAATTATTTTTGTAAAATAAAAATCTGTCCGTAAAATTATACTTCAATTTCTTCTCCTTTAAATTCTATATGAGACCCTCCACAAAATTGTGTCTGGCATAGTAGAATTAAAACACTATGAAAGACGATAAAACAACAAGAAATGATTATCATTTGAATCTCCTGACAGATTGCTTGATTATTTATTTATGATTATTAAAGAGTCTAAAGAAAAAAACTATATGAAATACCCGATTTCAAATTACAAATACTTTGCAAAAGTTACGCAAAATAGAAAAAAGCTAGATACAATTTATTAAACGGTTTCTTTAAAAAATTATATTGTCTTACTTTTTGGTTTGGAGTGGTTGAAGTCGCTTAAAAACTCAATTCATAAGTAAAAGTTCTTAAGTAAATAGTCGCTTTCTTGACTGTTAATTAAATTTTATAAAGATACCATAATAAGCTCATTTTATAATTCCGCCTCCCAAACATTCTTCCCCATCATATACCACTATAGACTGCCCTATAGCTATGGTGTTTTGAGATTTGTCAAACTCTATTTCATAATCATCAAGGATTGAATTTTTTATAATTTTACAATCTTGCAATAATTGACGATATCGGACGCGTGCTTTATATTTTTTATTTATATTTGGCATTTTTCCATTTATCCAGTTAAGAGCTTTTATTTTTATTTTCGTCTTATCTTCTCCCGCCAGTGAAATTGCCGTTATTGTATTATGCGATACTGTAATCGTATTGTTTGAAATATCTTTTGAAACTATATAATAAGGTTTATCATAAGCGCTTTTATCCGTAATGATAAATCCATGCCGTTGACCTATTGTAAAAAATACAGTGCCGTTATGATATCCTATTGTTTTTCCATTCTCATCTAAAACATTTCCCCTTTTTTCTTTAATATAATTTTTAAGAAAATCCGCCATATCAAGCTTTCCTATGAAACAAAGACCTTGACTATCTTTTTTACGCGCCGTAAGCAAACCGAATTTCTCCGCGATTTTTCGCACTTTTGATTTTTCATACTCTCCTATCGGAAAAAATGAATACTTCAACTGCTCTTGCGTAAGAGTCCATAAAAAATAACTTTGGTCTTTGTTTTTATCTTTCGCTTGCAGTAATTTAATTTTTTGAAATTTAGAATTTGTGTTTTGGAATTTATCCAAAATTTGTGTTTTAAGATTTGAAATTTCAGGACTTCGTCTGACATAGTGTCCTGTGGCTATATAATCCGCTCCCATCTCAATAGCTTTCTTCAAAAATACTCCGAATTTAATTTGCTTATTACACATAACATCGGGGTTTGGAGTTTTGCCTTCTTTATATTCAGATATCATATAATCAATAATTTCTTTTTTATATTCTTTTTCAAAATCAAATGTAAAAAATGATATTTCAAGTTTCGCGCAGACCCGCATAGCGTCTAATCTATCCAACTTCCACTGACACGGCAGTGAGTCTTGATAATAATTGAGAGACGAACCAGGATGCCATACTTTTATAAATACACCTGTCACATCAAAACCGCGTTCTTTTAAGAGCGCGGCGGCAACAGAACTATCCACTCCTCCCGAAAGAGCTACGAATACCTTTCTTTTTTTGTTTTTATTTATTTTTTTCATTTCTCAATTAAAAGAAAAACGCTTTTTAAGTCATTCAATAAAATTTTCTAAAAACAATAATAGTTATTCAATTTAGATATTAAAAACTTAAATTTATTTATTTTTATTTTTTGTAAAATTTTTTGAATTACAATTTATTAGTTTAAATAAAGCCGTTTTTTGCGGATATGTTCATCAAATGTTTTTGAATAATACATATTACCGCGCATATCGGAGAGAAAATATAAATATTGAGATTCTGTCGGTCTTATAGCGGCAAGAATTGAATCAAGACCCGGGTTTGAAATCGGACCGGGAGGCAATCCTTTATTTGTATAAGTATTATATGGATGGTCTGTTTTTAAATCATCAAGTGTCAATGTAAAAGAATTTCTACCATTCACCTTATCAAACACGGAGTCTACTTGAAGAGGCATCCCTATTTTAATTCTCTTCCATAATATGCCGGCGATAATCTTTCTTGTTTCCATAGTTCTCGCCTCTTTTTCTAAAATGGACGCCATTATGATAATTTCATCAAGAGATTTTTCAAATGTTTTTATTTCAGCGTCTATTTCAGTAATCTTTTTTGTAAATGTGTCATTTAATATTTTCACGGCTTCTTTTGCTTTCAAATTTGAAGGGAAAAAATAAGTATCCGGAAATAAATACCCTTCCTTATCACCCGCTATATTCAAAAACTCTTTACCATCAAATAAGTCAAATTTTTCTTCAAATATTTTTGCTATCTCATTTACCGTTGCTCCCTCATTGATTATGACTTTTATTAAATTAAGATTAAAATCGCCGTTTGAAATTTTAAACGCCATATTAAATATATTTTCACTGCGTTCAAGAAAATAATCTCCAAAAAGAACGCTGTTTTCCCTATTTAATAAAATGATTAAATTTCTAAACCAAAAAGACGACCTGATTATATTTTTATTTTTCATTTGTTCCGCGACTTCATACAATGACGCGCCCTCTTTAATTGTTACTGTTTCTCTTATTGGAAAATTAGACGGAGCTCTGACAACCTCCGCGTAAAAAAAGATAGCAATGATAAATAAAGCTATTGCGATAAGTATAAATTTTCTTTTGTGATAATTTAAATACGCGCTCGTCTTTTTATAGAAAAATAAAAAATATTTGCATATTAAATACAGTGATTTATACAAGATATTTAATACTTTAGACATATTTTGATATATTAAATTGGAAGATTTGAAGGAGCTTCTGATTTCTTTGAAGGTACTCTGCTTATGGTAGGCGTGCTTACTGTGCTTCCGGGGAAATGATACATAGTCGCGAGCTCTTCTGTGTTCATCACAAAAGGTTGTGTTTTATAAGGATGATGAAAATACGACCTCCTTCTATACGCGTCAAAAACTCTTTTACCGGCGCGGTTTTTTAGAGTATTTTTATAATCCTGCCATTCATATTTAAATACTGTTGAATATCTTGCCGGAGCGAATTTGTTTAATGTATTTGAATTAAACTGTTTTACTGTGCCCATAAGCCCCATTATATTTATTGGGCGAAATTTATCTTTTTCAGCCAGATAAATACCTCTCATACCGACATCAAAACCAAGCTTTGTTATGCTTCTTCCGAGGACTTTGGCTTTCTCTCTTTCATCTTCGCTTAATATCGGGTCTATAGGAAATCCGGCGGCGGAAATTATCGATGAAGTTTTTGTCTTTGGGTCCCTTTGCAAAATTTTATTTATTTCTTCTTCAGCTTCTTCTTTCCATCCTGTTTTGCCAAACCATACGCCTTTCTTTTTCTTTTCATTCTTATTTACCCGTATAATAAACTGCATCCAAAGATGTTCGCCGCTGCCGATTGAACCAAAATGTTCAATCATTGGCGATATTGGGTCCACTTTAAATTCTTCTTTCGGGTCTTTATCTAATCCGTAATCAATATATGTCTTTATTGGATAAGGGTCGGGTTCTGTAAGTTTAAAATCCGCGCCCCATATAATGATTTCTTTTTTATTAAAATCAATCATTTTTGTATAGTCATTTGCTTCAATAATTTCTACTTCCGGATATTGCGCGTATATTTGCGCTTCAATCACTTCTTTCCAAAATGCTCTTGTCCATACAAAAAATCTGACATTACCTTCAATAGAAACTATTTCAAAAGAAAACCAAGTGCGTGTTTTTCCAGACCAATATTTGTCAAACCATGTTGCCTCGCCGACACTCTGATGCAAACCGTTAAAAACAGATTCCATAGCGAGTGGCGACTTCATTATCTCTCTCGGGAGCTTAATTTCAAGAAGTAAGTATTTTTGATTATAGAAAAAATAAGCTCTGACATACATTACCCAAAAAAACCAAAATATATAAGCAGATAATAAAGGTAACCATATAGGAGAAAGAATTTTTAACACTCTTAATGTTTCTATGAACAAATGTGGAGCTATTTTTAAAAAAATATATAAAATCACCATAAATAACGCTATCGTAAAACCGAATACTGGTATTCCGATGTTTTTTTCAACAAATTTAAACATATATCTTTGAATTATTGATATATATATAATACACGAAAGCTGTAAAAAAAGAATGATGCAATGAACATAAAATTAAAAGCGGGCTTTCAGCCCGCTTTTAATTTTATGTTTTTTTATATTTTATTTAATATTTATTTATTGAATATCTGCCGTTTTTATCAATATTAAAATAATCTCTATTTTGCAAATTTACCGTAATTGTATTGTCTTTTATATATCGTTCTTTTCTGACTTTATCTATAATACTTTCTCGCGTAAGATTTTCTTCCTTTTCCAAAATTTTTATTATAACATCTCTTACGACACCACTTGTATATCCCCATTCGGAAAGCGCGTATAACCCTCTCCCGACCAACACAAATCGCTGGTCTTTTATAAGCTCATTATGACATGTAGCGGTGTGTGCGCTCTTTCCAAAATAATCCAATATAGCTTTTGATACTTCGGTAAAATGCATTGGCGAACCGTTCTTTTTAATTGCCAAATAAGCGTAATCGCGCATACCTTTTACTTTAACATTTGGGGAATTCGCAATACCCCATTCGCCAAGCGGATTTTTACCTAATGTTTTTGATATTGAAAGCCAGCGTTTAACAATTTCTTCATTTCTATATTTTATATTCAAATCTTTTACTTCATTCAAAAATTTATTTATAAGTTCTGATTCGGAAATAAGGTCGTCTTTTGAAAGATTTCCGTATATATTTTTAAGAGCCGTATTGATGGCATTCTTCAAGTCCTCATCTATATACCAATGGTGCCTAAATTCATTATCTTCTTTTTTCTTATTAAAAGCATCTCCGAGAGTAAGTAAAAGAAGCGTGTGATTTTGAGTATTTTTATCTTTCGCAATCAATTCTAAAAGCTCCTTCTCTGAAATTATTCCGCCGAGAGAATCAATAGCCACCGCAAGCTCATTAAGCGTTGGCGCTTCGTTTGAGAATGCGTCCGACTTTTTTATACTCTCAAGCGCGGCATTTTCTATTTGCCTGACTCGCTCTCTTGTAATGCCGTATTGATTTCCTATGGCTTCCAAAGTCATTTTTTGAACATCTCTGCCAAGCCCGTATCTGTTTGTAATTACTTCTTTGGCGCGGGGAGAAAGCGCGAACAAAAGTCGTTTTGTAACTTGTCTCGGCTTAAATGTAATTATCGCTGACATTGATATATAAGTTTTATTATTAAACTATACTATACTTTTATCATAAAAGCAATTATTTTGTGATAAGCCGTGACCGCCCGCGTATGCGCCTACCACCACCTTTATTTTAGCAAAAAAAATGGCTCCGCGCGAAGGCGCGAAGCCAAGGACAAAGGACTTAAGTGCAAGTACACAGCATCCAAAGTCCAAAGTCGAGTTTAACTTATGAGAACCACCGCGGCGGGGCTGTTGCCGTGCCAGCGGTGGCCAAGCTTGCAGGCGCTCCAGTCCCACCTGCCGCTGCTCAAGTCCCATATGCCACCGTTCCAGTATAGGTAACGGACGCAGAGGTCGCCGTGCTGGCGGTAAATCGTCCCCCAGAAGAAGACGATTTTATCCTTCCACTCCTCAGGGATGAGGTGCGGATGGGCGAACAGGTAGTCGAGGACGTTGGCGTTCAAGACGGGCTTGTTCGCCAGCTCCTTGAGGAGCTTGTTGCCCTCGATCCACCCGCCGTTCTCCTGGCCTTTGTCGAGGTAGAGTGCCACATTGGCGGCGTTCCACTTGAACACGCCACCCTTCCGGTGCTCCTCAATCTACCAGCTATTGAGGCCACACGGTTGCTCGTCGCAGTCGATTAGATACTCGGGGGTGACGATTTTCGCGTGGCCGAGCCGTACCTGCCGAATTTTGGCGATATTATCGCCAGTCGCCAGCCAATCAAGGTCAGCGACATCGGAAATGCTGTTGCGGGAAAGGGCCTGCTTAATCTTATAAGCGAGGCCGACATCGACACTCATCTCACTCATAATAGTCTCCTTTTCTGCGACAGAAAGTCGCGGTTTTTGCCAGCGGGCCTAACTCAATGTTGAGGTTTGCCGTAGCAGAAAAAGCCCGAGAATAAGGCACTTTCTGCTACGGCATACCCGCCCTTCGCATAAAGCTACGGCAGGGCAAGGCGCAAGTTTTGAAAGATCGAAACATCTCCCCACCTTTAAATACGAAGGGTAAGGAGAGGACAGTATAACTTTTGTTATTATACACCTTAAACACATAAAAGTCAAGGTTCCCGTTCTAGCTCATCAAAAAGGTTACCGTAAAAGGAGTGGATAGCTCATAAATAGGTTACCGTAGTCGTATATGACTATGGAAACAAAAAACAACATATTTGAGGAGTATTTAGGTGAATATTTAAAAGCGGGAAAAGACAAAAAGACTAAGATATTAAAT
>Ga0210019_1003023_pt1 | contig 15741 bp, 15 predicted proteins | sample CryGeyCG2114_020_2_FD_183969 | JGI IMG/M metagenome (GOLD analysis project Ga0210019, IMG submission 183969) | Groundwater microbial communities from aquifer - Crystal Geyser CG11_big_fil_rev_8/21/14_0.20 (SPAdes) (version 2) | ecosystem: Environmental > Aquatic > Deep subsurface > Groundwater ...
CGCTTGGTGGCGCGAGGAAAATGCAGCCGATATGCTCGCACTTAGAGTCAATCGCGCCAATGGACAGTGGAATGATTATTGGGAAGAAAGAAAAGCGGCATGAAAACCTACACTTTTAATCGCACCCCACCATACCAGTAAACTTGACAGATTTGCTAAAATCACGATCATACACACAAACAACGCTAGAGACCTTGCATGACACACCTAAGCACGCTGAAACTCATCACCTCTGCGGTGATCTTCATTATCGCAATCGCCGCAGCCTGGATCCCGTTTCGCCAGCGCACAAAAACCAGCCACATGGATTTTCCGATTGGCGAAGCACTGGCTTCTGGCGTATTCCTGGGCGCTGGCTTGATCCACATGCTAGGCGACGCCAGCCAAGATTTTTTCAGTGCAGGCCTGGACTACCCCTTTCCTTACGTGATTGCGGGTGCTGTATTTCTAGGTTTATTGTGGCTTGAGCACTTGGGTCGCGAAGTCTACGAACACCAAGGGGCTGAAAGCCCAAGCTTCGCCATACTGGCCCTGATCATGCTCTCGCTGCATTCCTTTTTTGCCGGTGCAGCACTCGGCTTGGCCCACTCAGCCCCTGTGATGACTGTGATATTTATCGCCATCATTGCCCACAAGTGGGCAGCAGGCTTTGCGCTTGCCATACAACTCAACAAAAGCTGCCTCACACAATCTCAGCGTGTTCGAGGTTTCATGATTTTTGCGCTCATGACGCCGCTGGGTATTTTCTTCGGCGATTTAGTCTCCCACTACACCACACAACTGCCGCTGGCCATGCCGATTTTCAGCTCGATTGCCGCCGGTACTTTTATTTATCTCGGCACCCTGCACGGCTTGTCTCGAGCTGTCATGGTTGAGAAGTGTTGCAACTTAAAGCACTACTCGTTTGTTATCTTGGGCTTCGTGCTGATGGCCATCGTGGCCATCTGGACATAAACTTCAAGCGACTTCAAGCTTGCCCAAGTTCACAGCTTTGTTTAACATAAACCATGCTTAAAACTTATCTAAAGACACGGCGACTAAAACGTTTTTTCCTCCAGCACTATCAAAACACCAATGGTTTTGCACTCGCTAAAGCCTATCAACCTAAGGGCCATGCGAAACCCGAGCTGACCTACGGTGAAATTTGTTTTCACGCGTATTTACGCGTCCTAGAACAGTTACCCATTGATAACAGCAGTCGATTTTTAGAACTGGGCTCAAGTATTGGCAAGAACACACTGATCACTGCGACCATGAGCCCGGCTCATTCAGTGACCGGGATTGAGCTCATCCCTAGCATGCATAAAACAAGCCTTGAGATACTCAGCAAAGCCCAAAAAGACAAACACCTCAAAGCAATGATCAACGAAACCCAGGTGAACCTAATCAATGCTGATTTTCTGACCGTCGACTGGTCAACTTACGATGTCATCTTTATCAATGCCACCGCGTTTATTGAAGACTTTTGGCAAACCATGTTTCAAAAACTTTTGCAGCTAAAGCCAGGCACACAGATTGCACTGATCAGCCGCCCACTCGACGATCCTCGCTTTACACTGAGTCACCACGAATTATTGTTGATGACCTGGGGCTACGCCAACGTTTTTTTCTATACAAAAATTTAGCGCCTGTTTCTCGCTGAACATTCTCTTGGCTTATACACTTGAAATGCAAAACACCTTGCGTTAGCGTTCAGATCCCAACCTTTCCCTGGAGATTTTAATGAATGCTCGTGGCTTTACGCTCATGGAGCTCATGATTGTTATGGCAATCGTGAGTATTTTAGCAGCGATTGCGCTGCCCACGTATCAATACTACACACACCGTGCGCGCTTCACCGGTGTGCTGGTGGCGTGTGAGCCTTATCGCGCTGCTGTCGCTTTAGCGCTACAAGAAGGTACTGAAATGTCTGCCATTAATAACGGTGAAAATGGCGTGCCGGATTCACCGAGCTCCAATCAAAATATCAAAAGCATTATCGTTAGCCAGGGTGTAATCACCGCCACGGCAAGCAAAGCTGCCGGCAGCTACACCTACACGCTCACACCGGATGCTAATGGGGCGGATTTTAGCGTGGGCGGCACCTGTCTAAACGCAGGGCTTTGCAAACCATGACCGAAAACGCACGCTTTGATGCACTAGATGCCAAGCTTCATACAGGCTTTAGCAAATTAGTGGAATTTGCACAAGCACAACATATTTCAGATATTCATATAGAGCCCTTCCAAAACACGTACCGAATTCGCTTACGACGAGACGGGCTACTACATCATTACGACAATTTAGAAAAGGCGCTGGGTAAGCGCTTAGTGAATTTCATTAAAACGGAAGCCAAGCTGGATATCACCGAAACACGAAAACCCCAAGATGGCAGACTACAAATCAAGCTCAGCGAAAAAATGGTCGACATACGCGTGAGCAGCTGCCCTACCATACAGCAAGAAAAACTCGTGCTGCGCTTACTTCAATCATCACGCTTGACACTCGATATCGCAACACTTGGCATGGACGAAAAGCAGGCAGCCTGCTTCATCAAGCATATTCATAGCAGTGAAGGTTTAATTTTAATTTGCGGGCCGACCGGTAGTGGGAAAACTGTAACATTGTACAGTGCTCTGCAAACGCTAAATACCATTGAAAATAATATTGTGAGCATAGAAGACCCTGTGGAGATTAAAATTGAAGGGGTTAATCAAGTGCCCACACAGAGTCAAATTGACCTCGATTTTTCAAAAATTCTTCGCAGCACACTACGACAAGACCCTGATATTATTATGCTTGGCGAAATACGCGATGCCGAAACGGCCAACATCACATTGAAAGCCTCACAGACTGGTCACCTGGTACTTTCAAGCTTACACTGCCACCGGGCGATTGATGCGTTTAATCGACTCAAACACCTAGGGGTTGAACCTTACGATATCGCCCATAACCTTAAGCTCATTGTTTCGCAGCGACTCGTTCGCCTACTCTGTACCATTTGCCAAGGCAAAGGCTGCGACAAATGCCACCAGGGCTTTCAAGGACGTACCGGTATCTTTGAACTCATCGAAGTGAATAATGCACTGCGCGAAGCCCTTGTCAGAAAAAAGACAATTAAAGACTCAGACTGTCATACGATAGGCACCCTGGAGAGCGCTGCGAAACAGCTGATCGAACAAAGTCGCACCACAGAAGCCGAGCTATGCCGGGTTTTATAGCTGGAAATTTTTATGCCAACATTCAAATATCAAAGCCGTGATGGTGCTGGCACACTTAAAGCTAAAACACTGTCTATGGCGAAAGCCATTCTTGCCTCACGTCAGATCACACCACTGTCGATCGAGCAATCTTCTCACACACTCAGGCTTGGCAAGCACTCTAATAAACGCCAACAAACCTTTCTTGCATCACTCAGTCAATTTTTAGAGCATCACATGGATTTGGGTACTGCTTTGCAGTTACTCACACAAAGCCATGATCACCACACGCAAGCGTTATCGAAAAAAATCCTGGCGCGTCTCAATGCTGGCGAAACATTTTACAGCGCGTGCCAACATTACTTAAGTGAACTACCGGCCTGGTGTCTTTCAGCCATCGACAGTGGTGAACAAACAGCCCAACTCAGTGAAACCTTAAAGCGGATACACCAACAGTTGCACTCACTCAACGTGAGCAAGAAAAAGCTCATCAAAGCCTTAAGCTACCCAAGCATGACATTATTCACGGGCTTATTAAGCATTATCGCTTTTGTGCAGTTGAGCCTGCCACAAATCCAATCGCTTTACGATGATAACGGGAAAGCCCTGCCTGGCTTAACTCGATGCCTAGTATCGTTCAGTCATGGGCTATCACAGTTCGGCTGGGCACTCGCTCTAGCCATATTTTTAATGGCTATCTGTAGCGCGGCACTCTATCAAAAACACTACCGTATTCGCTACCGCGTCCAAGCGCTTTTCTTGCTCTGTTGCAAACCGTACCAAACCCAAGTCTTAAGCTTACTGTTTCATCAAGTCAACACCTACCTAAAAAGTGGCTTTCCTATAGCCGAAGCACTAGCACAGTGCGCAAACACTAACACCTGCTTGCCCATCTCAATACGACTCTTGCAGGTCATTGATCAATTGAAAGCTGGGCAAACATTACACCAAAGCATAGACTCAATCTCTCACTGCCCGGCCATCGTTAAACAGCTTTTATTCATCGGCGAACAAACAGCGTCACTGGCTCAGAGCATGGAAACCTTAGCTAAACTCTACAGTGATACCTTCACACATGATCTCGAGACTTTACAACGCTACCTAGAACCTGGACTTATGCTCTTCATGGCGGGCCTGATCAGTGTCGTCATGATGGCCATTTACCTGCCCATTGTTGACTTAGGTAAGATGATTTAGTTATAGTTTTTCAGCGCACAAAACCATCCGGGTAGAGCATGAAAAAGATAGGTCTTACAGGCGGTATCGCCAGCGGCAAATCCACCGCCAGCGACATCTTTAAATCGCTGGGCGTGACCGTCATTGATGCAGACCAAATTGCTCGCGATCTTGTTTCGCCCGGCATGCCGGCACTCACAGAGATTCATAGAAAATTTGGCCAAGCGGTACTCAATGCCGACGGCTCTTTGAATCGAGCTGCGCTGCGATCGCATATTTTAAAGCACCCTAATGACAAAGCCTGGCTTGAAGCCCTGCTCCACCCCTTGGTCCGCGCGGCGATGAGCACCGAAGCTTTACAACACACAAGTGAGCCCTACATCATTTTGGACATCCCACTGCTCGTTGAAACCCTGCCCAACTCGCTATTGGACCGCATTCTCGTGATCCACAGCCCTGAAGCGGCGCGGCTTTCAAGGTTGATGATGCGAGATCACTGCGATGAACAACACGCGCTTGCCATGCTTAATGCTCAAATTGACGAACAAAGTCGACTTAAAGCCGCAGATGACATCATCGACAATACCAGTGATCTTGACACCCTTAGAGAAAAGATCACGAACTACCATAATAAGATAATGGCTGAGCTCAAAGATTGAGGCCACCAGAATAATCGGCTAGAATGCCCCTATGGATTTTGAGACAAGCGCATGATGCAAAACACACTCACCTTCGAGCACCCCACCAGCGAGCTCACGCGCGTTTGTCTACGGCTTGAATACCTTTTCTCGACGATTTCAGAGAACTTAGCACACTTCAATGAACGCAATGCACAGTACACCATGCAGCTACTGATTGAAATCGTGTGCGTACTCGACCGGCCGGACCTCAAGTCCAAATTCACAAAAGAGCTTTTACGCTTTTCAGATAGCTTGAAACGATTATCTGGCTCACCCGGTGTGGAAGAAGAAACACTGGGGGTAAGCCTTAAAGCACTTGATCAGCACTTGAGCTACTTATCAACCTGCTCCGGCAAACTTGGCAAAGAGCTGGCTGAAAATGAATTCTTATCCATGATCCGTTCGAACTTAAATACAGCAGGTAATGGTAGCTGCTCTGATATGCCTGCTTATTTTTATTGGCTATCGATGGATAGCGAATCGCAAACAAAACAAATCAAGACCTGGCTTTCTCAGCTCAAACCGATCGAAGCTATCGTGAGTTTTATACTGAGCATCATTCGCGGCAGCGGCAATGAAAAAAGCGTTATCGCCGACAGCGGCTTTTATCATGAAAACTTAAGCACCTCACCGGCTTGCCAATTGCTTCGCGTAACCGTAGGCAAATCACTCAACGTTTACCCTGAAATCAGCGCGGGCAAACACCGCTTCACCTTGCGATTTTTAACCGCCAACCGTTCTCGCCCTATTCAGAGTCATCATGCTATAGAGTTTGAACTGAGCATTTGCGCTATTTAGATCAAACCTATAGTGCAACCCAATATCAACCCGGGTTTTCGCTTCGCTTAACCCAGTTTATGGCTAATGTCATTGCGAGCGAACACCAGTGAGCGCGGCAATCTGGCTCATTAACCTGGAGATTGCTTCGTCGCTACGCTCCTCGCAAAGACGGTTGCTACAAGTTTATCGCCACACCCGATGTTACATCAAAAAAATGCATCTTATCGGCAGGCGCATAAAGAAACACCTCATCACCTTCAGTGACCACAGGCTTTTCCTTTAAGCGCACTGAGAACTCCTCATCCGAGCCCAACACCTTTGAAAAAACAATATACTCATGACCCAAGGCTTCGATCATATCCACACGCGCTTTCAAGCAAAAACCCGCTTGACCCTCTAGCAAAAATTGAAAATGCTCTGGACGAATACCGACACAAACGGGCTCCTGGCTCACGGCCTTACCCAGTTTTTGGCGTTGCTCATCAACAGAGAGCTCGATAAAGTTCATCGCAGGTGAACCTATAAAACTCGCCACAAATTTTGTGCGCGGATGATGGTAAAGTTCCAGAGGCGTGCCAATTTGCTCCACATACCCCTTATTTAACACGATCAAACGATCCGCCAAGGTCATGGCTTCGGTCTGATCGTGCGTCACATACACACTGGTAATGCCTAAACGACGTTGAAGCTTATGAATTTTCACACGTGTGTCCACACGCAGCTTGGCATCTAAATTCGACAAAGGTTCGTCAAACAAAAACACCGATGGATGACGCACCAACGCACGCCCCATAGCCACACGCTGGCGCTGACCACCGGATAATTGGCGTGGCTTGCGCTTCAAAAGATGGGATAAATCCAGCATCTCGGCCGCCTCTTCCACCCGGGCTTTAATATCATTTTTCGCAAAGCCACGAATTTTCAAGCCATAGGCCATATTGTCAAATACGCTCATATGTGGATACAAAGCATAATTTTGAAACACCATGGCCATATTGCGTGATTTAGCCGGCGTGTGCGTAATGTTTTTATCGCCTAACCAGAGCTCACCTTCGGTGACGGTTTCGAGCCCAGCTAATAATCGCAAGAATGTCGACTTGCCACAGCCGGATGGGCCGACGACGACAATAAACTCTCCTTCGTCGATAGTCAGATCGATGTAGTGAAGAACCTCCACTTGATCATAGGATTTTTTCAATTGTTTTAATGTTAATGTCGCCATCATTATTTTTCCGTATCCACCAAACCTTTCACAAACCAACGCTGCATAATCAGCATCACGCACACCGGTACGATCAATGCCAAAATCGCTGTGGCCATGATCAAATCCCAGCTAGGCACTTGATCAGCCGCTAAAGCGAGCTTTTGAATGCCCATCACTACCGTACTCATGTTGGCACTGCTGGTCGCGATCAATGGCCAGAGGTATTGATTCCAACCATAAACAAACATAATCACAAACAGTGCTGCAATATTCGTTTTAGACAGCGGCAATACAATGTCCCAAAAAAATCGCATAGGCCCTGCCCCATCCATTTTCGCCGCTTCACAAAGCTCTCGCGGCATGGTCATAAAAAACTGTCGGAATAAAAATGTGGCCGTGGCCGAAGCAATTAACGGCAAACACAAACCCGAAAAATGATTCAACATACCCAACTGCGCGACGACCTGAAAGGTGGGCACGATTCGCACTTGCACCGGTAACATCAGCGTGAGAAAAATCAACCAAAAGCCTAAGGTGCGCAAGGGAAAACGAAAATACACCAAAGCAAACGCTGAAAGCAGCGAAACGACTACCTTACCGGCTGCAATAAAAAATGCCATCCAAAAACTGTTCCACAATAAATGCCACACAGGCTCGCCACCCAGGGTTTTCACGCCATGAAACAGCACAGTCGCGTAATTTGATAAAAAATGATGCCCGGGCCAAAAAGGAATGGGTGCAGTGAGCAAGGCTTTCACTGAATGTGTGGAAGCCACAAAGGCAAAATAAATTGGCAGCAATAAAACCAACAAGCCGATAATGAGTAAAGCATGTGTGGCGTATTGACTGGCGCGAGAGCTTTTCATCAGTAATGCACCCTCTTTTCAATGACCCGAAATTGAATCACCATTAAGCCGACAATCACCAACATCAATATCACTGACTGTGCCGCAGAACTGCCAAAATCTAAGCCCACAAAACCATCGTTATACACTTTATACACCAGGGTTTGTGTGGCATTCGCCGGCCCACCCTGCGTGACAATTTGAATGATGCCAAAGGTGTCAAAAAAGGCATACAACATATTCATGACGACCAAGAAAAATGTGGTGGGCGACAACAAAGGAAACGTCACATGCCAAAAACGCTGCCAAGCATTGGCGCCATCCATCGCTGCGGCTTCATGCAAAGAATCTGGCACGCCTTGAAGGGCCGCCAAATAAAATAAAAAGCTATAGGAGGTTTGTTGCCACACAGCGACCAAAATAATTAACAATAGGGCCTGGTATGCACTCACATGGTAATCCCAGTGTATACCCACGTGACGCAACAAATACGGCGCAATGCCAATGGCCGGATCAAACATAAAACGCAGCAAGATACCCGCCACAGCCGGCGCAACCGCATAGGGCCACATTAACAAAAGCATATACAGTTTTTGCCCGCGCGTAACGCGATTGACCAAAACTGAAAACAACAAGCCACCTGCCATCGTCAAGACGGTAACGCAAACACTGAACACCAAGGTCATGACAATACTGTAAAGATAGGCATGACTAGCAAACAAAGCCGCAAAGTTTTTAAGGCCTACAAAGTGCTGATGAAACCCCATCGGGTCTTCAATGAAAAATGATTGCCATAACGCTTCAAACGCCGGCCAAATAAAAAAAACCAAGGTAATGAGTATTTGCGGCAGTATCAGCAAAACTGGCAAAAGTTTGTTTTTAAAAATCACCTGTGAGTTCATTGTGTCATCTCTGAAAAACGGTTTAACAACACATCGGCCTGCCGTGCTGCTCGGTGTAAAGCCTGTGCCGCTGTCGCCTGACCTGAGAATACCGATTCCAAGGCCGTGTTATTCACCACACGAATCTGCGGAAAATTACCGAGACGAATACCGCGAGAATATGCAGTGGGCGCTTTATTCGTAAGCTCTCTCACAGCCACAATCGCACCCGGCGTATCACGATAATACCCAAGCTTTTTCGCGTAGGCAAAACCGGCATGAGTCAGTGGCAGATAGCCTGTTTGCCGCTGAAATTCCAGCTGTGTTTTAGGCTCCAACAAAAAGTGAAAGAAAGTCGCCACCCCTTGATACACCGCTTTAGACTGACCACGCACCACCCAAAGTGAAGCCCCACCAATAATAGTATTTTGCGGTGCACCTTTCACGTTTGGCCAATACGGCATCATCGCCACACTCACCGGAAAACCGACATTGTGCTCAATGCCGCCGCGTGCACCCGAAGACTCCAGCATCATTGCACACTGCCCGCTGGTAAAAAGACTTTCCGCACTATCGCCCTGACCGCCGTATTCAAAAAGATGCTGGCGCTCAAGCTGAGCTAAAAATGCCACATGATGAATCACCATGGGGTTATCGTACAAGGCTTTCACATCAAAGCTAGCAAAACCGTTATCCGCACTGGCATACGGCACATTGTGCCAAGCACTGAGTTCTTCAAGCTGAATCCAGGCCGGCCACGCTGTGGTGATCGCACAGTGCACACCTGCTGCTTGCAAGCGCAGCCCTATGCTTTTCACTTCGGGCCAAGTCCTTGGGATATCGGCCAGTGTTAAACCAGCACGCTTGAACTCAGCCCTATTCACATACATCACCGGCGATGAAGAGTTAAACGGCAACGACATCAACTGCCCTTGACGACTGGCATAGTAATAACCAATGGCCGGTAAAAAAGTGTTTGGCGTAAGCGGATAACCGGCTTGCGTCATCAGAGTTTGCACCGGCACAATGGCCTGGCGCTCAGACATCATAAGCGCCGTGCCAATTTCATAAACTTGAGCAATCGCCGGCGGATGCCCCGCACGATAAGCTGCCACCAAGGAAGTCAGTAAGGTCGGATAATCGCCTTTGTAGTCGTTAACGATATGATACTGTGGGTATTGCTGCTCAAATTGCGCAATCAAGCCATTGAGCGTGGTCGCCAAACTGCCACCCATGGCGTTCCAAAAATGGATCGTGACCCTTTGCGCTAAAGCGCCTTGAAACAGACCCAGCGCTAGCAAAAGGCCGAAACACACACGTTTCATTGTCAATGCTCCCCCGTTGCGGGAGTCTATCATGAAGTGCGCGACAGGCGAAGTTTATGCGACTTTATACGAGTGCTCGTTTAACCTTGCTTGAAGACAGGGGCGGTGCCTTGTCTCGCCCGCCCGCTTCGCCGAGCCTATAGTCTCGGCTATGCTCTTGCGCTAACTGCTCACCAAGACACCGCCCCTATCTTCATAAAGCAGGTTAGGGTCTGTTTAACATTCATTTTTGCAAGCGAAAACTGAAGGAGTTGAGACCAAATTGTTTATTATTTGAGGCGAATAGCTAGCCTTATTTAACGAAAATAATGAGCAATTTGGACCCACTTTACTCAGTTTGCAGCATGAAAATGAATGTTAAATAGACCCTAGGCTCGCCTTGGAAAATCTGTAATGGTAGGATGTGTGGATTATAAAAAGGAGAAAGAAGATGCCCACTTTCAAACCCGCTGAACTGCTTGAGCTTTGCGTGCTCGGCGCGCCAAAAACGGGGAAAACAAACCTAATAAAGCAATTCATTCATAATGAAACCTATCGTGAAACACCAGACGAGCAAAAACCAACCTTTGTGATGCATGCCTCGAGCGAGGTAACCTATGGAACTGATTTTAATACCACAATGCGCGAAACCACCAACAAAAAATACAGACTAAAGATTAACGATATGGGCTCAGACAATGAAACATTTCTCACCAAACAACTGCTGCACAAACAACAACATGCCTTTATCGTGGTTATTAAGCTCGAAGATAATCTTTGCGAAATCGAGGCCATCGCTCAAGCAGTCAACGCTTATAGCTGTTGTTTTAAAAATTCACCGAATGCGCCTATTGTTATTGCAATCAATCAATTCCGTCAATCTCAAAATACTGAAATACCCAGCCTTGAGGATTGCCGAAGCCACTTCTTTGAAGAGTTCAGAGACAGAGTCAAATTAATTTCTGTGTGTAATGTAAAGGCAAACAGGGGTGTTGATGAGTTGTTTGACAAAGCGTATACGATAGCATTAGGAAGCCAACGGGCAACGCCACAAAACAGTCGCCCTCAAGCGGATGAAAATAGCCAACTGCTGACAAGAAGGAATGGAGAATCGAAAGAACCAGGATGCTGCGAAAGGCGCTGCTCAATGATGTAAATCTTCTCCGGGTTATCTTTCGCCGTAGCTGCTTCGCAGCAAAGGCGGATCAACCCAGTCTACGTTTGTTCCGTGTAGCAACCGTCTTTGCGAGGAGCGTAGCGACGAAGCAATCTCCAGGTTAATTCAAAAGATTGCCGCGCTCACTATCGTTCGCTCGCAATGACGGTTGCTACGTTAACGGCAGGGTTATTTTAGCGCTTTGTTTGGTTTTTAGTCTTCGTGTAGGAATCGTCTTTGCGAGGAGCGTAGCGACGAAGCAATCTCCAGGTTAATTCAAAAGATTGCCGCGCTCACTGACGTTCGCTCGCAATTGACGTTAGCGATAAAAAGTAGCCTGGATTGAACGCCGAAGGCGTGATAATCCGGGTTTGATTTCTCCCAGGTTATCCAAGACGGTTGCTACAGCTTATCCAACATCGCCGTGAGTTCAGGCAAAAACACTTTGCTCGCCTCGAGGATTTTTTCCTGGCCAAGCTGATGATAATCCACCCATTTCAATGCTTGATTGAGCAACGGCTTCAGTTCGCCGTCATAGGCTTTAACGACGTAAACGTACAAACACACGGACAGGTCGATGTCTTGGTAATTATACTGAAACTCGCCGAGTTCTTGATACGCCGTCGGCGTGATATTCACTTCCTCTTCAAGCTCGCGAATTAATGCGTGCTCCCCTGTTTCACCGCTCTCTAACTTGCCGCCTGGAAATTCCCAAAAACCGGCTTTCGACTGCCCGGCTTGGCGCAGCGCGATTAATACTTCGTTTTTTTGATTTAGAACTATGCCTACGGCCACATCAATCATCACTTACCTCTTTATTGTAAACTTGTTTTATCTTTTCCATTTTACCGCCCCGATGAAAATAACCCTGCCGTTAACATAGCAACCGTTGCGAGCGAACGATAGTGAGCGCGGCAATCTTTTGAATTAACCTGGAGATTGCTTCGTCGCTACGCTCCTCGCAAAGACGATTCCTACACGAAGACTAAAAACCGAACAAAGCGCTAAAATAACCCAGAGAAGCGTAGCAAAAATCAACGAGCAAGCGCAACCTCAAACCGCCACACCTCAAAGATCGTGCGCAAAACGGCGATGGGGTTTTCCTTTGCAGGGCTTGTGGAGTCATGGATGCCGGAGCAGAGACTACAGGGACGTACTTGTGTCGTCCCTGCAAAGGAGAAACCCGAGACGTTAAAAAGCACGATCTCAATTTAATTTTCCGTGGCATTGCTTGTATTTCTTCCCTGACCCACACGGACAAGGATCATTACGCCCCACTTTTTCACCCACGCGGCGCTGCTCTGTCACCACAGACTCACCACTTTCTCGTTCAAAGCTTTCATGTGCGTCAGCTTCTAGTTGCTCATCGATACCGGTAAAATGATAATTAAACTGCTGTTTCGCCAGTGCTTCTCGGCGAGCTTCGTTGAGCGCATCGACCTCTTCGGGTGCTGCCTGTGCGTTAATTAAAATTTGCAGCATTTCATATTTCATGCCGTCGAGCATACTAGAGAACAAACGAAACGACTCGATTTTATATTCACGCTTCGGATCTTTCTGCGCGTAACCACGAAGGTGAATCCCTTGGCGCAAATGATCCATGGCCGCCAAATGATCTTTCCAGTGACTATCCAGCGTTTGAAGCATCACAGAACGCTCGAAATCGTTCATACCCTCATCGCCAATTTGCTCACGCTTCTCAGCCAAGTTCGATTCAAACGCATTGAACACAGCCTCACGCAAAGCCTCTTCATCGAGCGTATCATCAGCCTCGATCATGGCTTGCAAGTTAAGGTGTAGACCAAAATCCGCGGCCAATAGCTCATCCAAGCCTTTAACATCCCACTGCTCTTCCAAGCTCTCTTTAGGGATATAGCGCTCAATCACTTCTTCGACCACATCACGCAAAATGGCTTCAACGGTGTCTTTCACTTCCGCTGCGGTGAGTAGCTCATCGCGCTGCTCATAAACGACTTTACGCTGATCATTCGCCACATCGTCGTATTCCAACAAAGATTTTCGAACATCAAAATGGTAACTTTCCACTTTTCGTTGTGCGTTTTCAATCGCGCGCGAGATAATGCGATGCTCAATCGCTTCATTTTCTTTCATGCCCAAACGACGCATCATGCCTGCGACACGTGGGCTGGCGAAAATACGCATAAGGTGATCTTCTAGGGACAAATAAAAACGTGACGAACCCGCGTCACCTTGACGACCAGAACGACCTCGAAGCTGATTATCAATACGGCGCGATTCATGGCGCTCGCTGCCGACAATGTGCAAACCACCTGCAGCCAATACTTTCGCATTACGTTGCTTCCAATCTTCACGTAACGCTTGGATATCGGCTGCACTCGCCTCTTCACCCAGCGCATGAAGTTCAGCCTCCAGATTACCACCCAGCACAATATCTGTACCCCGACCCGCCATATTGGTGGCGATCGTCACCGCACCTGGCCGTCCCGCTTCTTGAATGATACTCGCCTCTTTCTCATGGTATTTCGCGTTCAACACTTGGTGCTTGATGCCGGCCTTTTTCATGAGGCCAGATAAATATTCCGAGGCTTCAATCGATGCCGTACCCACCAGCACAGGCTGACCTTTTTCTTGCGCTTGTTTGACTTCCTCAACCACCGCATCGTATTTTCCCTTGGCAGTGAGGTAAATTTTATCGGCGTAATCAATACGCTGAATTTTTCGGTTGGTTGGAATTACGATGACTTCCAGACCGTATATTTGCTGGAACTCGTACGCTTCGGTATCGGCTGTACCGGTCATGCCCGAAAGCTTATCATAGAGACGGAAAAAATTCTGAAAAGTGATCGAGGCTAACGTTTGGTTTTCATTTTGAATCGCCACACCCTCTTTGGCTTCGATAGCTTGATGCAAACCATCCGACCAGCGACGACCGGGCATGGTACGGCCTGTGTGCTCATCCACGATCACCACTTCACGCGCTGCATTAACCACGTATTCAACATTTTTTTGATACAAATGATGCGCTCGCAATAAGGCATTGAGATAGTGCATATACGCAATATTTTGAGGGTCATACAGTGTTTGCCCTTCTTGAATCAAACCCGCCTCGGCCAATAATTCTTCAACGTGCTCATGGCCTTCTTCCGTCAAATGCACTTGTTTTTGCTTTTCATCCAAATAAAAATCGCCAGCGCCCTCTTCTTCTTCGCGCTTAACAAGTTTTGGCACAATCGCATTAACTTTAACGTAATCTTCTGCTGAACCTTCAGCTTGGCCCGAGATAATCAGCGGTGTACGCGCCTCATCAATTAAAATTGAATCCACCTCATCGACCACCGCAAAAAAGCGGCCACGTTGGACACGGTCCTCTAAGGACAAGGCCATATTGTCGCGCAGATAATCGAAACCAAATTCATTGTTCGTACCGTAGGTAATATCTGCAGCATACGCACCACACTTATCTTCCGGTGACATGTCGGGCAAATTCACGCCGACGGTTAAACCTAAAAACTCAAACACGGGACGCATCCAATCCGCGTCACGTTTCGCCAAATAATCATTCACGGTAACAATGTGCACGCCTTTAGCAGGCAAAGCGTTTAAATACGCCGCAAGCGTAGACATCAGTGTTTTACCCTCGCCCGTGCGCATTTCAGCGATATTGCCTTCATGCAAGACCATACCGCCAATCAGTTGCACATCAAAATGCCGGAGACCTAACGTACGCCGACTGACTTCACGCACGACAGCGAAAGCTTCGACCAGTAAACTATCCAATTTCGCGCCATCATTTAAGCGTTGTCGAAAGTCAGCGGTTTTATTTTTTAAAGCATCATCATCCAGCGCCTGGATCTCTGGCTCTATGGCATTAATGTGCTTAACAACACGACCCAAGCGTTTTAACACGCGCTCGTTACGGCTACCTAAGATCGCTTTTGAAAATGTTTTTAAGACCATGACTTCTCTACTTTTATCTGTTATAACGCTCGGATGAAGGGAAAACACTCGCGCCAAATTGGTAACTTATTGAACAAGCGTGACCTGTCTCATCTCGAGCACAAGGTTACCCAGTTAAGGCGCATCAATCAATCTTTCCAGGCCATTTTACCCGCTGAATTTAAAGGGAAATGTGAGGTCGCTAACCTCAAAGAACAAGAGCTTGTGATCGGCACAGAAATCCACACTTTAGCCACCCGACTTAATCTTATGCTGCCATCGCTGATCCAAACTCTGCGCACGCAAGGGCATGGTTACATCAGCAAAGGCAAGGTCATTATCTTAGGGCAGAAAACGGGCTTTGAAAAAGCCTATTGGACAGCCGAGAAACCCGACATTCAAACGCTAGAGCGACTGAAAAATCAGTGTGATGAATAAAACGCCATCTTACGCAGCTTAAACTCTCCCGGATTACCACGCCTTCGGCGTTCAATCCAATGAAATGGACTCACCCTTCTTGACCTTAGCTGGTCTCGGCGTCACCCTTTCGGGGCGCCATAATAGCCTTGGCTATTAAACTGTTTAAAACTGAAGGAGGAGTCCACGATGGATATTACT
>Ga0210019_1003024_pt1 | contig 15735 bp, 18 predicted proteins | sample CryGeyCG2114_020_2_FD_183969 | JGI IMG/M metagenome (GOLD analysis project Ga0210019, IMG submission 183969) | Groundwater microbial communities from aquifer - Crystal Geyser CG11_big_fil_rev_8/21/14_0.20 (SPAdes) (version 2) | ecosystem: Environmental > Aquatic > Deep subsurface > Groundwater ...
TCGAATGGAATAGATGATGACAATAACGAAGGGATTGATTGTGCTGACAGAGACTGCACAAACCAACCTTGCGACACAAGAGATACAAGTAAAACCTGCCAAAGTGGCGAATGCAAGGGTGCTGGAGGCACAGGGGGGACAGGAGGCAACACTGGCATAGTGCCAGTCACTGGTGGGACAATAGAGGCAGACCCCATTGACTTTGGGGGCATAAAGATAAAGCCGCCGAGTGATTTGTGCACAGGCATTTGCGAGGGTAGTGCTGACTTGGCTGCCTGCCAAGCTGATGAAGAGTATCAACAATGCATCAACCATCCTGAAAAGGCGTTAATGCAAAGGGCTTTGGCTTGGTTAGCTTGGATCGCCTTTACTATAGCTGGCGTAATTATTTTAATTGGCGCCTTTATGGTAATGACATCTTCTGGTGATCAAAACAAAGTAAGAAGTGGTAAGAATATGATACTTTGGGCCGCTATTGGCTTAGCTGTTTTGTTAGCCAGCCGTTTGATAATTGGTATTTTAGAGGCAATTCTAGATGTTAAAATTCTTTAACATAAATGTATTTTGAAGTTGTTTTTTCAAGAAGGGTCTCGAGCTTTTTTAGCTTACTGATTATCTTTTTACTTGCTTTAATTGTTGGCTCTTGGGCATTATATCAATCAGCCAAGCTCACTAAGTTAGAAGAGCCCCTGCCCCTATACATTAAACTTCACCCTAACTTAAACATTGAAAATTAACTGCATGTCTTCAGAAAATATAAAACAAGAAGAAACTCAACCTAACCAGCTAAAAGAAAAATTGTCCTTTAAATGGATTCTTTTAGGCGTTGTGGCTGTGTTGCTTATGTGGATGGTCTCTGCTTGGTTATTTAAATCTTAATGCCTTTTAAAAAAAATTTATTTTGGTTTTGTTTATTGCTTCTCCTTTTTGGGGTTGTTTTTTTAATTATTGGCTTAAGGCATTCTTTTAAAAGTTTTGTTATAAAAAACCCAAATTTTTCTTTAAAAGTAAAACAGAATCAAAATCAAATAGAGCCAATCATTAAGATAATTGCAGTTGGGGATATTATGCTTGACCGGGGTGTCGAATATATGATAAATAAAGAAGCAGAAGGTGACTTTACTTTTCCTTTTCAAGAAATAAAGGCCTCTTTTGCCGGGGCTGATTTAGTTTTTGGTAACTTAGAAAGTATTATCTCTAGCAAGGGTTATAAAGTAGGGAGTATTTATTCTTTTAGGGCCGAGCCTGAAGCCCTTGACGGGCTAATCTATGCTGGTTTTAATGTTCTTAACTTAGCCCATAATCATTGCCTTGATTATACTTCTCTTGCTTTAGAAGATACAATGGAAAGGTTAGAAACAGCGGGCGTAGCTTTTATTGGAGCAGGCCGAAACGCTCAAGAGGCCTTTTCTTTAAAGGTTTTAGAAGTAAAGGGGGTAAAAATAGGCTTTTTGGGTTATACTAATTTAGGCCCTATTAGTTGGCGAGCTGGTTTAGAGGATAGAACAGGGATTGCTTGGATAGATAGGAAATCATTTCCCTCTTTAAAAGAAAATGTTAAAATGGCTAAGTCAGAAGTTGATGTTTTGATTGTCTCGCTGCACGCAGGCGAAGAATATCAGGTAGAGCCAACTTTATTTCAAAAGGACTTTGCCAACTTAGTTATTGCTGAGGGGGCTGATTTGGTTTTAATGCACCACAGCCATGTTGTAGGGCCCTTAGAGATGGTTCAGGGTAGGTTTGTCGCTTATAGCTTAGGCAATTTTATTTTTGATCAGGCCTTTTCAGAAGCTACAATGGAAGGTGGCTGGCTTGAAATAACCCTTCAGGGCAAAGCAATTAGCGAGGTTGTTTTAAAGAAAGTTAAGTTAAACGAGTTTTACCAACCAGCATTGCAGAATTAAGAATAATGCAAAACAAAACCCCCTTCAAAGGGGTTTTGTTTCTTAAAACAGAGTCAATAAGACGAAGCCAACAGAGACCCGGTCTCGGGGACATTAGAGACCCGGTCTCGTTTGCTTTAATAGTTCTTTAAAGACCTCGGGTTTTTCTACAACTAATTGAGCTAAGACCTTTCTGTTAAGCTCAATTTTATTTTGTTTTAATTGATGAATAAATTTGCTATAGGATAAAGGATTTTCTTCTTGCTTTAAGCCAGCTGAAATTCTTGTTTGAAAAATTGCCCTGAAATCCCTCTTTTTTACCTTTCTGTCGCGGTAAGCATATGTCCAGGCCTTTTGCAGGGCCTGCTTGGCTGCTTTATATTTTGATTTTCGGCCCCACTTAAAACCTTTAGTGTGTTTTAAGACATTTTTTCTTCTTTTATTTGCAGTTGTACCTCTTTTTACTCTTGGCATATTTTTATAACACTAATTACTTTGAATTACGAAATGCTTTTTAAGGTTGCCTAAGGTCAGACCTCCCCCAAACTGGGCTTCAAAGTTTTTTAGGAGGTCTGACCTTAGGCAACTCATCTAGTCGCATTTCGTAATTCAAAGTAATTAGTGTTATCCGTTAATCAATTGTTTAATTTTTTTAGATAATGGCTTTGACAATTCAACCCAACCTCGCTTTTGGCGGATTTGTTTGCCTGTTTTTTTGCTTCGGTAGTGGTCTTGGCCTGTCGCCCTTCTTAAAACCTTGCCATTTTTTGTTATTTTAAACCTTTTTTTTAAGGCCTTTTTTGGTTTAGCCATACTTATTTACTTGCTTTAACTTGGGTAATTATCATTACAAACCCCTTACCTTGCCTTTTTAAGGGTTTTTCAATTTTTATTTCAGTAGTTTGCTTGATAATTTCTAAAAATTTATCTATTTTCTTTTTAGCAAAATCAAAAAGTGCGTTTTCTCTTCCTTTAAGCACCATATTAACCTCTACTTTGGCGCCTTGTTTAAAAAATTTTTGAGCTTGTTTAATTCTTGTCTCAATGTCGTGGTCTGAAATGCCAAAGCGCAAGCGGATGCTTTTTAATTCTCCTGACCTATTTGGTTTGGTTTGTTTTCTTTCTTTTTTGCCTTGCTGATAAGCGTATTTGCCGTAATCAATTAGTTTGCAAATTGGGGGGTCAACCTTATCCGTTACTTGAATCAGGTCAAGCTTGGCTTCCCAGGCCTTTCTCATGGCATCTTCTTTGCTGACAACGCCCAACTGCTCGCCTTTTTCACCAATAAGGCGGACTTCTTTTGCCCTGATATTATTGTTAGAAATAATTCTTTTTTGCACTTTATGTTTTTTTTGTAATTTGTGTGGGTAGTTTGTAGTTAGGGATAAATTTTTGTCTATATCGAATGCCTTTTTCCTGAGTAAAAATTTATGTGGAGACGGAGAGATTGAACCCTCGTGCGAAAAAAATTCTTAAAAAAAATCTACAAGAATAGTTCGTTTATTTTTTCGCTTTTAAAAAGTTAAAACGAACAAAATCTTTTTAAAGCTATCCTTTTTGTTTTCGCTTAGTTTCCAAGGAAAAAACTAAACTATCCTGAAAATATAGCACCCAACTGTCTCCTATCAGGAGTCAAAGCAGTGGATGTCCCCGATTAAATCGGGAAAGGCTCAAGCAAAAGCGAAAGCAGTTGCCTGGGCTGGTTGATAGGTGTAAGTATTTGCACTTATCGTTTTGAAAAGTTTTAAGAGGTTTTCAGCTCTTCTTGCTTTAAGAAAGAACAAATTCCGTCAAAACAAACGTCCCCCCCGCCGATTTAGCGAAAGCTCAATCAGCGGGGCGAACGTCTCTTCTATTTTTCTATGCCTTGAAAGCCCTTCTCATTTCTCGATTTACTTCTCTTTTTTTAATTTTCTCTCTTTTATCGCTTTTTTTCTTGTTTTTAGCTAAAGCGAATTCAAGCTTGACTTTACCCTTTAAAGTATACACTAAAAGTGGCTTTAGAGTCAAGCCCTTTTGCTTTTGCTTGCCAATTAATTCTTTGATTTCCTCTTTATGTAGGAGTAATTTTCTGGCTCTTTCGGGTAAATATTCTTTGTTTAAGTTGTTGGGTTGGTAAGGGGGCACATTACAGCCAACTAAAAAAACTTCTTCACCTCTTAAAACAACAAAAGCTGACTTAATGTTAGCTCTACCTAATTTAATGGATTTGACTTCTTGGCCAGTTAAAATTATGCCTGCTCTATATTTCTCTAAAATGTCATAATCAAAGCCAACTTTCTTATTTTCAGTTAAAATTTTAATTTCTCTCATTACTTAATATAGCACTATTTGAGTTGACTTTTCAAGGTAAAGGTGTAAGATAGGATATGTTGTTTTAATTTTTTACCAAGCTCTTTTCAGCAAATAAGAAGGAGGAAATCAAATGAGATACTCATATTTGATATTCACTTTGCCTTTAGTGTTGTTTTTGTTGAATACCTTTTGCCTTATAGCCACAAGGCAGAGGGTATTAAGTTATAATGGCTCAAGGGCCGACGATATTAAAGGCCGATGGATTTTGATGAAAATATTCTTTTTTGTATTTTTACTTTTATTTTTGCCAATCTTTTTTTGGCAAAAGATTTTAGTCCTTTTTATAGGGATAGTTGTGCAGGGATTTTGGACAATGATGATTTTTGAGAGCACCTTTGTAATCAAGGAAATCACAGAGGAAGAATAGAATGGAGCAGGGGCAGGTTATTATTTGCCCCCGCTTTTTTTTATTTGGGCAATTATTAAGTTGAGCTGGCTTGATTTTCCTGTTTGGTTTGCCCTTGTATTTTTTGTTTTTTTGAGCTAAACAAGAATTAAGCTAAAGGAGAGGTTCAGTAGAGTAACCACCCTTCGCTTTTCCTCTTAACATTTGTGCGACCGCATTATTATTAAGAGTAGTTTTTAAAATTAAAAAATTTATGAAAAAAACAATTAAAATTTCTAAAGAAATTTTACTCTACCTTTTATTTGGTAGTGCCGTTTTAATGGCAGCCTCTTCTCCAGGGTTTGTTCCTGCTTTAATAAAAGACATAAAAAGGTTGAGGTCTAAAAAGAAGCGACAAGTTGAAAACGCTCTTTATTATCTTAAAAGAAATGGTTTGCTTGACCTTAAAGAAAATGGGCACGATATCCGCCTTGTCCTTACAGAGAGGGGGAGAAAAATAGCCAAAAAATACCAAATTAAAGAATTAAAAATTAAAACCCCTGAGCATTGGGACTATAAGTGGCGGATTGTGATCTTTGATATTCCAGATTTTTCAAGGGTTGCTAGGAATATTTTTAGAAGTAAATTAAAAGAGTTAAAATTTTTTCCTTTACAGAAAAGCGTTTGGGTTTGTCCTTTTGCCTGTGAAAAAGAAATTCAGATTTTGAAGGAATTTTTGGGGGCTGATAGTCGTCAGGTTAGAATGATTGTTGCAGATAAAATTGAAGACGATATGAAATTAAAGCAAGTTTTTGGCCTTTAATCCTAAACTTTATCTCTCTTACAAAAAGTGCGACCGCACTTTTTGTAAGAGAGAATTTTAGATGTTATTTGAGGCTATTTAGCTAAGAAGTTATTTAATTAGATGGTCGAGTTTTTCTTATAGGGATAGGATTAATCTCTTTTATTGCAAGCTATTGAATAATTGACAGTTAATTAATTGCAAGTGGAAGTAAAGCGTGGTAAATTAAAAGTAATGCATTATCCAATTATTGATTTACATATGCATTTAAGGGGCGATATTGCCAAGCATACTAAAATCGCCAAAGAAAGCGGCATTAATCTTGTGGTTTATATGGCAAATACCCAGCCGCCGTTGGACAGCGTGGAGAGTATTAAGCGGTCATTGAAAGTTAAAAGACATTGCCGGGCATTGCCTGTCTCGGCTATAACTAAAAGATTAGCTGGCAAAGAATTAGTTGATATTGAGAAAATACGGCCGTGGGTGGTTGGTTTCAGCGATGATGGGAAATATTTAGCGGATTTGAAATTGTTGGTAGCGATTTTGAAAAAAGGCGTGTTGGTTATGGCGCACTGTAGCCCGGCGTATGAAGTTGGCTTGACAAAGCCCTTTTTTGAAACAGGATTTATTAAAAGATATTTAATGGTGTTAGAAAAAATTGGCGGGAAATTGCACATCCAACATATCAGTCAAAAATCCAGCGTTGATTTAATTAGAAAAGCTAAAAAAAGCGGCTTGAAATTTACTTGCGAAACCTGCCCGCATTACTTCACTTATACAGCCGCGGACTTAGATGTAAAAATTAACCCGCCTTTGGGCAATGGCAAAGATGTGGCGGCCGTGAGACAGGGTTTGGCTGACGGCACCATTGACGCGATCGCCAGCGATTACGCACCCGAGCCAAGAATAACTGGTATAGCCGGTTTTCGTTCTTTTTTACCACTTTGCTATGGTTTGGTTTCACAAGCCGTTTTAACCAAGAAGCAGTTAAAAGAAAAATTATTTTTAAACCCCAAAAAAATTATTGAAAGTAGCGGTTTTAAGTTAAAATTTTAATTTTATGATAAATGACATTGCTTATTGCGGGTTGTATTGCCCAAAGTGTTATAAAAATAGTGTTTTTTTAGCGGCACAAAACCTAAAACATGTGGTTTTACGCGTTAAAGATGTCTGTGGTAAAAAATACTTGATGTCGCAAGAAATGGAAAAAGAGCTTGATAGTTTGGCTGGTTTGCGATGTGTTAATTTTTGTCGTTCGGGCGGAGGTAAAAGCGGCTGCCAAATTAAAACCTGCTGTCTAAAGGAAAAAATAGACGGTTGTTGGCAGTGTGAGGGTTTTGTAAAATGTGATTTGATAAGCAATCGTTTCAAGGAAAATATTTTGAAAATAAAAGAGAAAGGCATTGCCAAGTTTATTCAAGAATACGAATTTTGAAATATTGTGACTAAGACATGCAAATAGAATACGAGGCAACTTTTGAGAATATTGATAAAAATGAAATTCGTCAACGGCTGAAAAAGGCCAGGGCAATTTTAGTTAAGCCAGAAACCTTAATGAAAAGGTATGTTTTTAATTTGCCAAATAGCCAAGATGGCGAGCCAGGTTGGGCAAGGGTTAGAGATGAGGGTGATAATAAGATTACAATGAGCTTTAAAAGAGTTAATTTTGGGGGAACTGGTAAAATAGAAGATCAAAAAGAAATTTGTTTAACAATTGATAATTTTGACAATGGGGTTGAGTTTTTGAAGGCCTTAGGTTGTAGAGAAAAGGCCTACCAAGAAAGCAAAAGGGAAATGTGGCAGATAGATAAAACAGAAGTTTGCCTTGACGAATGGCCTTTTTTAGAGCCATTTTGTGAAATTGAAGGCCCAAACGAACAAGAAGTTAAAGAGGTTTCAGAAAAGCTTGGCTTTGACTATTTAAAGGCCTTATTTTGTGCTGTGGGCACTTTGTATGCTCGAAAATACGGCAAGTATGGCCTCAACGAAATGAAAATAAACAACCAAACCCCAAGGATTGTTTTTGAAATGCAAAACCCTTTTATTGAGTAATTGTTTTTTATTTAGAAGGCGGAGTTAAACTCCTGTTTTTTATTGCAACAAGGGATAAAATATGATAAATTAAGTAAAAGATATATGGAGTTTGCAGAAAATGAAAATAAAATATTGAAGTTTTGGCAAAAAAATAAGATTTTTGAGAAACTTAAAGAAAAAAACAAGGGCAAGGAGCGCTGGAGTTTTTTAGATGGCCCTATTACAGCTAACAACCCAATGGGCGTGCATCACGCCTGGGGGAGAACTTATAAAGATATGTTTCAAAGGTACAAGGCCTTTAAGGGTTTTGATTTAAGGTGGCAAAATGGTTTTGACTGCCAAGGCCTTTGGGTTGAAGTAGAGGTAGAGAAGGATTTGGGTTTCAAAACAAAAAAAGATATTGAGGCCTATGGGATTGAAAAGTTTATCATAAGATGCAAAGAAAGGGTTTTAAAATATTCTAAAATTCAAACCGAGCAATCAATTCGTTTGGGCCAATGGTCAGAGTGGGACAAGGCCTATTTTACAATGTCAGATGAAAACAATTATGCTATTTGGCATTTTTTAAAAAAATGTTCTGAAAAAGGGCTTTTATATAAAGGCAAAGATGTTGTGCCTTGGTGCTACAGGTGTGGCACTTCTATTTCCCAGCACGAAATTTTAACTGAAGAGTATAAAGAGTTAACCCATAAAGCGGTTTTTGTTAGGTTCCCTGTGGCTGGTCAAGAAAAAACCTATTTTTTGGTTTGGACAACCACTCCTTGGACATTGCCAGGAAATGTTGCCTTAGCGGTTAACCCTGACCTTGACTACTCAAAAGTAAAAGACACCAAGGGGGACAATTATATCTTATTGAGGCAAAAAGCCAATGAAATTTTTTTGAAAGAAGAAATCGAAATCGTCGAAACTTTTTCTGGTAAATCTTTGGAAGGGGTTGAGTTTAAGGGTATTTTTGATGACTTGCCTGCCGTTGAGAAGGAGCTAAGCTCCTTCTCAAGAAGGAGCTTAGCTCCTTCTACCCATCAAGTTATTTTATGGAAAGATATTACAGAAGAAGAGGGCACTGGGGTTGTTCATATAGCCCCTGGTTGTGGGCAAGAGGATTTTAGCTTAGCTAAGGATAATAATTTGTCAGTAATCGACTTGTCTGATGAAGAAAGTAAATACAAAAAGGGTTTTGGTTTTTTAGAAAGCAGAGAAGTTTATAAAGAAGAACAGCGGGACTGGATAATTGATAACTTAAAAGATAAAAAGTTAATTTTTAAAGTAGAGAATTATAAACACCGGTACCCAACTTGCTGGAGGTGTAAACAAGAATTGATTTTTCGTTTGGTTGACGAATGGTTTATTTCAATGGATAAATTGAGGGAAGAATTAATTGAATCAGCCAAGCAAATTGAGTGGATGCCGGGGTTTGGCTTAGAAAGAGAGATTGATTGGTTAAATAATATGCATGATTGGCTAATTTCTAAGAAAAGATATTGGGGTTTAGCTTTGCCTATTTGGGAGTGTTCCTGTGGCAATTTTGAGGTATTAGGAAGCAAAGAAGAATTAGAGGAAAGAACTGTTGAGGGCTGGGACGAGTTTGGAGGTAAATCACCCCATCGGCCCCAAATTGATCAAATAAAAATAAAATGTTCAAAATGTGGAGCATTGGCTCAAAGAGTTAAAGATGTCGGCACCCCTTGGTTAGACGCTGGGATTGTACCCTTTTCAACCGTTTCTAATGATAACAGGGCTGAAAACATTCCCTATTTCCACAATAAAAGAGAAGAATGGCAAAAATGGTTCCCGATTGAGTTTATTTGTGAGAGTTTCCCAGGGCAATTTAAAAATTGGTTTTATGTTTTGTTGGTTATGAGCCAGGTCTTAGAAGAAAAGCCACCTTTTAAAAGGGTTTTGGGGTTTGCCAGTGTGGTTGATGAAAAAGGCGAGGAGATGCATAAATCAAAAGGCAATGCTATTTGGTTTGATGAAGCGGTTGAAAAAATATCAGCTGATGTAATGAGGTGGATGTATCTAAAGCAAAACCCGGTCAATAATATGAGATTTGGTTATGGGGTGGCCGGAGAAACAAAAAGAAAGCTAATGACCTTGCTGAATTGTTTTGAGTTTTATAAAACATATACGACTGCGACCCATAAGTCCTATGCGACCCATCAGTCCTCTAAAAACTGCTTAGACAGGTGGATTCTTTCTAAGTTGAATCTTGTTATCAAAGAAGCTACAGAAAATTTAGATAGGTTTGACGCTATGCGAGCCACGGGAGTTATTGAGGATTTTTGGATAAACAACCTTTCTTTGTGGTATATTAGGCGTTCAAGGGGGCGCTTGAGAGAAAGTAAAGAATCGCAAGCGGTTTTCGCCTTTGTTCTATTGGAAATAACTAAATTGATTGCGCCCTTAATGCCATTTTTAGCTGAAGAAATGTATCAAATGCTCAAAACAAAAGAAATGCCAGAATCAGTTCATTTGTGCGTTTGGCCTAAGTACGACGAAAGCTTGATAGATAAAACCTTAGAACAAGAAATGCAAGAAAGGCGGCTCATAGCGAGTGAGCTTTTAGCAGAAAGGGTAAGGATGGGTATTCCTGTAAGGCAACCCCTTATCGCTGATGCCATAAAAAAGCCACTTTCTTTTTCTGCGATTGACCCAGGTAGCACCTTGCAGATTTTTTCAGATGAAGCTAATTTAATCATTGAAGATGAAACTACTATTTTTAAAGGATTTAATGCTATAAGTTCTAAAATCACTGAGGAAATGAAAGAGCAGGGCTTGGTTAGAGAAATTGTCAGGCAAATTCAAACCTTAAGAAAAAAAGCAGCCCTTTCCCCGCAAGACAAGGCCTCGTTATATTTCGCAGGCGATTTTGACTTAAAAGAAGTTATTTCAAGGGCGAAAAAAGAAATTTTAGAAACAACCAAGTGTTCTTCTTTAGAAGAAAGCCCCGAGCATTTAGGTAGTTTTGTCGCTCAAAAAGAAGTTGACCTTGAGGGCAAAAAGCTTTGGCTCGCCTTAGAAGCATGACAAGCATTTTATTGATTAAAATATATAATCTTAGCATTTGACATTTGCACTTTGTCATTTATTTGACATTCGGATTTTGTCATTTGTCATTTTTTGAAGCATATGGCATTTAACATTTTTAATGTTTTTAGGAACCCAAGTAAAGAACAAAAGTATTCTGCAGAAAGAGGAACTCAATATTCCCCAACAAAAGGCGAGACCCCCGGCGATTCCAAGAAAGTAGCTGGGGATCGTTATGCTAGTTTGGTTTCTAAAATGGCTCAAAGAGAAAAGAAGCCAACTGAGAGCCAAGCTAATGTTGATAAAGTAGAAAGTATTTTTGGCAATAAGGGTGGTTATAAATCGCACAAAGAGCTTTTAGAAAAAAGTAAAAAGTTTAGAGATTTTAGCTTAAAAGAAAAAGGTAATATAAAATACCCTGGGCACCCGCAATATCAAGCAGAGGCCCGTAAGAAGGCCCTGGAAAATTTTAGAGAAAAATATATTGGTGATAAGTTGTATTATAGGGAAAAAGATGTTAAAGTGGCCCTAGATAAAGCAAGAAAAGATGCAAACAACCCTTATTTAGAGGGTGGCAAGCCAGCGAGAGACGCTTTAAAAGAGCAAGCAGAGTTTTTAGAAAAGTTTTATGGCCTATCATCATCTTAAAACAGAGGCCTTGTTTTTAAAGAAAAGTCAGCAAAAAGAAGCTGACTTTCTTTTCACTTTATACACTAAAGAATTCGGTAAAATAAAAGTAATAGGTAAAGCTATTCGTAAGGCCAATTCTAAGTTACAATTAGCTAGCCAGCTTTTTTATTTAGCCGAAGTTGAATTTATTGAAGGCAAAGTCGGGAAAATTTTAACTGATGCCCTGCTTTTAGAAAAGTTTGATTTTATCTATCAAAATGAAGAAAAGTTTTTAACAGCCCTTGAAATAGCAAACAAGATAGATCAGGCCTTTCCTTTAGAGCAAAAAGATGAGAAGATGTGGCAATTGCTTTTAAAAACAATTTGTTCCCTTGAAAAAGCCGAAAACCAATTCGCAAAAGATAAAGCTTACCCTTTTTTTCTAGAGGGCCTTCAGAATTGTCTTGGTTGCTCTCTAGAAGATTAGTTTTTTACAAAAAACCTTGCATTTTTTTCTTAGGTTTGCTATATTGAAACCAGCACACTATAATTCCTTAAGCTAATTTAAATGCTAGAGGACGATAGGGTGTTTTTGTTTTTATTTTGTTTAATCAAGGAGGTGAATAGAATGCCGAGTTTATCAGTAGGGATAATGTTTCTAAAAGAGGAGGAGCTCGCCAGAGCATAGTTTGTCCAGATTGTCTCGCACATCCTGTGGCTGAAGTAAGAAAAAAGATCGAATCGGGCGAATTATCCGGTTTTAATCTTGAGCAAGATGGAGAGGGTTGCTATAGGTTGGTGAGAACTTAACCCTTTTTTAGGTAAGTGGTAGTGCCAACAACAAGAAAGGAGATTGAATGTTAAATATAAAGGGCAATAGTCGAGCCACAAGAGGCAATCGATGCGTGCGTAAGCGGAATGGCAATGGAAATTCAAAATTCCATTGCCCAGTTAAGAAGGAGATCAAAAATGGAAAAAGCAAGGCGAAATAATGTTTTTTTTAATATAGGTCTAGTCCTTTGGTACGCGAGAAAACATCGCGTAAAAGTCCCAGGTCGAAACAGGAGGAAACTGCCCGTTGAAATTTAAAGGGTGTCTTGCAGAGACATCCTAATATTTTAGAGCCTTGGGACGGCACTACATAGGTGTCGCCCCTCTTTTTTTGCTTTCAAAACAAAAGTTATTGCACGAGAGAAGTGTTTTGTGGTAAGATAAAAAATACTTTTAAAGAGTATTTAATTTTATATTTATATGAACAAGCCATTATTATTTTTATTTGTTATTTTATTAATTGTAGCTGGCGTTTTGGGTTTATGGTATTTTAAGGGCAATGAGTGGGGTAAAAAAGAAGTTAAAATAGAGATTTTAAACAAAGGAGAGGCCCAAGCCGGCGAAGAAGTTGTCTATACGGTTAAGTTCAAGAATAACGGCAAAGCCGCTTTAGAGGAGGTAGAATTGGCCTTTGAGTTTCCAGAAAACTCTTTGCCTTTAACTAAAAGTGATGCCACCACGACAGAGGGACTAAACGAAGTGGCTTTTAATCGAGCGGTAAAATACCTCGAGACCTTATATTCAGGCGAGGAAAGAACTGTTGAGTTTAGAGCCACGGTTTTTGGCAAAGAAAGCGATATTTTAGAGGCCAAGGCCTTTTTAACTTATCGACCGCAAAACTTAAAGGCCAAGTTTGAATCAAAAACAACTTCATCTTTAAGAATATCAACAGTGCCAATGACTTTTGAGTTTGATTTGCCTTTAAAAGTAGAAAATGGGGAAACGGTTGATTTTTCTTTAAATTATTTTTCAAATATTGATTATGTTTTAGAAAACCTAAGAGTGAAAACAATTTATCCCTCTGGTTTTATTTTTACTTACGCTAAGCCAGTGGCTTTAGATCAAACCGAATGGGTTTTGCCCTCCCTTTATCAGGTTGATGGGGGTAGAATTAACATTCAGGGTTCAGTTGAGGGCAGAGAAGGTGAAAAAAAGATTTTTAGGGCCCAATTAGGCGCCTTTGTTAATGAAAAGTTTATTATTTTAAAAGAAATTGGCCAAGCCGTTGAAATTCAAGAGCCCTCTTTTTATGTTTCCGCCTTAGTCAATGGTTCACCCGACTTTAAGGCCAGTGTGGGAGATGTTTTGCATTATGAAATATTTTTCAAAAACATTGGTAAAACTCCAATTCAGAATAAATTTTTATTAGTTAAATTAGATGGCGATTTTTATGACCTAACTTCTGTTAGGGCCGAAAGTGGGGAAGTTGGCAAGGGCGATAATTCAATTATCTGGGATTGGAAAAATGTTTCTGACTTAAGGTTTTTAGATGCCAGTGATGAGGGCAAAGTTGATTTTTGGGTTAAAGTTAAGTCAGCTGGCACTACGGGAGTCATGAAAAACCCAACTTTAAAAGCCGTTGTTTCAATTGGCGGGATTGAGAAAACCATTTTTAATCAAATCAGCTCAACCGTTGACTTAGCTCAAAAAATATATTATAACGATGAGGTTTTTGGCAATACCGGCCCAATTCCGCCACAGGTGGGGCAAGAGACAACTTATACAATTTTATGGCAAATTAAAAACTCATGGAATTCGCTTGAAAATGTTAAGGTTAAAGCGGTGTTGCCTTCTTATGTAAAACCAACTGGCGATATTTTCCCAGAGGGGGCTAAACTAACCTATGATTCGGTTTCAAAAGAATTAGTTTGGTCCGTGGGCACCTTGCAGCCATTTCAGGGCTATGGCAATCAAATACCTTTAACAATCGCTTTTAAAGTAGTTTTAATGCCAACAACTAATCAAAAGGGTGCAAAAGCCACTTTGATAAATCAAGCTAGTTTTTCCGGTGAAGACATTTTTACCAAAGAAGAAATTGTAGCTCAAGCCAACCCAGTTTTAACGGACCTACCTGATGATAACACCGTTTCTGAAGAGCAAGGCACTGTACAATAATTGACTTTTTGTTTTTTGCGATTATAATAAAACCAATATGGATAATGTTTTTACAATTCCTTCAAGAATCACCAAGGGTGAAGAATTAGTGGTTTTGCCTCGTTCTCTTTACGAGAAATTTTTTGTTTGGCTAAATCAAGATAGCAAGACGAAACAATACAAAGAAATTGAAGAAATTATATTAAGTGGCGATGAGGAGTTCGGAAAGGGGCAAACCATTGTGGCGGATTCTTCCAAAGACGCTCTGAAATTATATGGCAGAAAAAGTCAGTAAAATCCATTATACCTCCCACTATTTGAAAGGTTACGCAAAACTGCCGAAACGAATTCAAGGGAAGCAAGACAAAAAAGAGCAATGGTTTAGAGCCAATCCTTTTGATATTCGTTTGGAAACGCACAATTTGCAGGGCAATCTCAAGGGTTTTTATGCCTATTCTATTACACGAACTCACCGCGCACTTTTTCGTTTTATAACTCCTAACGAGGTTATTTTTTACGATATTGGCACTCATAGTGTCTATAAATAAAAATTATAGACCCGGGGGTCTATGATTCTGCATATTCATATTCTTGCTCTCTTCATTTCAACTACGGCATCCATCCACGCAGATATATTTGTTTCGTCTATAATACAACAACCGGGCTCAGCCTCTGCATAGTCACTCTCTTGATAATTAATTCTCATAGCGAGTGATTTTTGGTTGCCTCCTTCTGTCTCAAATATGACCAAACCCGTTTCTTTATGGATGAAATATAGGTTTTCGTTACCAATGCCAATCTTTCGAAAACTTCTTTTTTCTGCCTCTTCGATTACTAGTTCTCTTATCATTTTTGATTTTCCTTTCAAGAGTGTTCTCTTGCCGAAAAGTGTTTGGCTTGAGGGGTGCGGACACTATTTTCCTACACAACCTTAAACTACCATAAAACCATAAAAAACACAATATGTATTCTATCATCTATAATAGGAGAGCAGAGCTCCCTACGGGGCATGGGTTGCAAGCAAGGATTTTTTAGTTTATAATGAAAATAGAGAATGATAAAGAATGTAAATATGAAAATTCAATACGATAAAATAGCAGACGCAATGTATATTTATTTTAAGAAAGGTGCAGTTGCTCAAACAAAAAAAATAAGCAACCGTGTTTTGCTTGATTTAGATAAGGAGGGCAATGTTTTAGGTATGGAATTACTTGTAGCTTCTTCGCAGATGTCTAAGAAAGAGATAGGCAAGGTTTCTTTTGAAGCCCCTGTTTACGCTTAACCGTTGATTAAATACCAATATGGAAGACAAAATGCAAAAAATAATATCATTGTGCAAAAGGAGGGGTTTTGTGTTTCCGGGCTCTGAAATATACGGGGGCTTGGCAAACACTTGGGATTATGGGTCCTTGGGCGTTGAGTTATCAAACAATATCAAACAGTTGTGGTGGAAAAGGTTTGTTAAAGATAGAGAGGACGTTGTTGGCATATCGTCCGCTATTTTAATGAACCCCAAGGTTTGGGAGGCCTCGGGGCACCTAAAGGGCTTTTCTGACCCGTTGGTTGAGTGTAAAAAATGCCATAGCCGTTTGCGAGCTGACCATTTGCGGGAAAACTATGACAACAAATGCCCAAATTGTAAGGGCGAGGAGTTCACCGATGAAAAGCAGTTTAACCTAATGTTTAAGACATTTTTGGGGCCTGTTGACGATGAAAAATCAGTTGTTTATTTACGGCCAGAAACAGCCCAAGGTATGTTTGTTAATTTTAAGAAT
>Ga0210019_1003025_pt1 | contig 15728 bp, 23 predicted proteins | sample CryGeyCG2114_020_2_FD_183969 | JGI IMG/M metagenome (GOLD analysis project Ga0210019, IMG submission 183969) | Groundwater microbial communities from aquifer - Crystal Geyser CG11_big_fil_rev_8/21/14_0.20 (SPAdes) (version 2) | ecosystem: Environmental > Aquatic > Deep subsurface > Groundwater ...
AAACTTTCTAATGGTAGGGAAGTCACCGCTTATATCCCAGGGGTTGGCCATAACTTACAAGAGCATTCAATGGTTTTAATTAGGGGTGGTAGGGTTAAAGATTTACCGGGAGTAAGGTACCATATTGTTAGAGGTCGCTTAGATACAACTGGGGTTGTTGGCAGAAAAAATGCAAGGTCAAAGTATGGTGCTAAAAAAGAAAAAGCAAAAAAGTAAAATATGGCAAACAAGTTTAAAACAAAAGAATTGTTACCTGATGCAAAATTTGAGAGTGTTATGGTAGCCAAGTTGATTAACACAATTATGAAAGACGGGAAAAAGTCAGTTGCTCGGGCAATTACCTATCAGGCCTTTGCTCAAATAGAGAAAGATACCAAACAAGAACCATTGGTTGTTTTTGAAAAGGCAATTAGTGAAGTTTCCCCAAGAGTTGAAGTAAGGCCACAAAGGGTTGGGGGGGCAACTTATCAAGTACCCAGAGAAGTTAAAGAAAAAAGGGCCTTTGCCTTAGCTTTAAAATGGATTTTAGATACAGCTAAAGCGAAAAAAGGCAAGGGCCTAGCAGAAAAGTTAGCCCTTGAGATAGAAACAGCGGCCAAGGGCGAGGGTGAGGCGATTAAAAAGAGAGACAATGTTCATAAAATGGCTCAAGCCAATAAGGCTTTTGCTTATTTAGCAAGATAATTTATGCCAAGAGAACATCCTTTAGACCTAACCCGCAATATTGGGATTATCGCTCATATTGACGCTGGAAAGACAACAGTTTCAGAGCGAATTTTGTTTTACACGGGCATTTCTCATAAAATAGGCGAAGTTCACGAGGGTGAGGCCACAATGGACTGGATGGAGCAAGAAAAAGAAAGAGGGATCACTATTACAGCGGCCGCTACAACTTGTTTTTGGACACCCAGAGAAGATAATAAAAAGTACTGGATCAACATTATTGACACCCCTGGGCACATTGATTTTACAGCTGAAGTGCAACGGTCTTTGCGGGTTTTAGATGGGGCAGTTGTTGTTTTTGATGGGGTTGCCGGCGTTGAAGCCCAATCAGAAACAGTTTGGAGGCAAGCGGACGGTTATAAAGTGCCTCGGATTTGTTTTATCAATAAAATGGATAGAATGGGTGCTAGTTTTGAAAAGAGCTTAGAGAGTATTTACCAAAAATTAACTAAAAATGCAGTTGCTTTGCAAATTCCTATTGGAGAGGCAGAAGATTTTGAAGGGGTGATTGATTTACTGACTGAAAAAGCAGTTTATTTTTCAGGTGAAAAGGGGGAAGTTATTGAAGAAAAAGAAATTCCAGAAAATTTAAAAGAAAAGGCAAGCAAATGGAGGACCCAAATGATTGAAAAAATAGCTTCAGAAGATAATACTCTTTTAGAGAAGTTTTTAGAAGGTAAAGAAATTTCAATTAAAGAGTTAAAAGATGTTTTAAGAAAAGCAACGATTGCAGTTAAATTAGTGCCTGTGTTAACGGGGAGTGCTTTGAAAAACAAAGGCACTCAAAAAGTTTTAGACGCTGCTTGCTGGTATTTACCCTCACCGCAAGAATTGCTTCCTGTTTCAGGCATTGACCCTGATAATGGACAAATAATAGAAAGAAAACCAAGCGATGACGAGCCGTTAGCGGCTTTAGTTTTTAAAATAGCGACTGACCCTTATGTGGGCACCTTAGCTTTTTTTAGAGTTTATTCAGGAAAACTTTTAAAGGGCTCTTATGTTTATAACCCCTTAACTAGAGAAAAAGAAAGAATTAGCCGAATTTTAAGAATGCACGCTAATTCAAGAAAAGAAATTGATGAAATTTATGCCGGGGATATTGCAGCTACTGTTGGCTTAAGAAATACAATTACTGGCCATACTCTTTGCGATGAAGAGAAGCCAATTATTTTAGAACAATTAGTTTTCCCAGAGCCCGTTATTTCTATTAGAATTGAGCCAAAAACAAAAGCTGATCAGGAAAAGCTAATTATGGCTTTAAAGAAGCTTTCTGAAGAAGACCCAACCTTTAGGGTTAAAGAAGATGTTGAAACAGGGGAAACAATTATGTCTGGGATGGGAGAATTGCATTTAGATATTTTGGTTGATAGAATGAAAAGAGAGTTTAATGTTGAAGCAAATGTTGGCAAGCCCCAAGTAGCTTATAAGGAAACAATTTTTGGGGAAGCGCAAGCCGAAACAAAATACATTAAACAATCAGGAGGCAAAGGCCAATATGGGCATGTTTATTTAAAAGTTAAACCAAAAGACAGGGGTGAGGGTTATGAGTTTGTTAACCAAATTAAAGGGGGGGCTATTCCTCAAGAATATATCCCAGCTGTTAATAAGGGCATTCAAGAGGCCATGGCAAAAGGTGTTTTAGCTGGTTACCCTTTAGTTGATATAGAGGCCATTTTGTATGATGGTTCATTCCATGAAGTTGATTCTTCAGAAATGGCTTTTAAAATAGCGGGGTCTATGGCTTTACAAGAGGCCGTTAAAAGAGCAAAGATAGGTCTTTTAGAGCCAATTATGAAAATTGAAACAACTATTCCTGAAGAATATTTTGGTGATGTGATTGGTGATTTAAACAGAAGAAGGGGAGTAATTGAAGAAACAACAGAAAGAGTGGGAGCTAGGGTAATTAGGGGCAAAGTACCTTTGTCTGAAATGTTTGGTTACGCAACTTCTTTGCGAAGCTTGACACAGGGCCGAGGAAGCTTTACAATGGAGTTTGAGCGTTATGATAAAACCCCAGAGAATATAACGCAACAAATAATTGAGGGCAGAAGAGTTTAAAAATATGAATTTTAATCAATTTCAAAAATTTATTCCTAAAAATGGTGAAAGAATTATTTTTGTTGAGGAGGGCTCTCCTAAATCAGTTTTAGTTTCTTTTGAGGATTATCAAGAAATGTCAGGAACCAAAGAAGAAAACCAGACAGAGCCAGGCAAAGAAAAAGCAGAACAACCTAAGGAAGAAATTAGCACAAATAATGAAGTAATTCCTGAAGAGGGTTTTACTATGCAAGGCCAAGAAAAAACAGAACTTACCCTAGATGATTTACCTTTTTAAGAAAAAAACCTTGACTTTTTATTTTATTTGCTTATTATTAAGATAAGAGTGTAGATTTTATAATATCTGCAATTTTATTTTTATTAAAAATCCAAAGTTTAAAAACTAAATGTCAAATCAAACTTCAAGCCCCAATGCTAAATGTTTTCATTGGATATTGGGATTTTAAACTTGTTTTGTCATTTTGATTTTATCATTTGGGTTTAAAATTAACAAAAAATATATGGCTGAAAAAGCAAAGTTCGAAAGAACAAAACCACATTTAAATATTGGCACGATTGGTCATGTTGACCACGGCAAAACAACCTTAACTGCCGCTATTTTAAAGTATTCTAAGTTAAAGGGTTGGAAAGCGTCTGATAAGGGCGTTGGTGAAATTGATTCAGCCCCAGAAGAAAAGGAGAGGGGCGTTACTATTAATATTTGTCATACTGAATTTGAATCAGAAAAGAGGCACTATGCTTTGATCGATTGCCCTGGTCATGCTGACTATATTAAAAATATGATTACAGGCGCGGCGCAAATGGATGGTGGCATTTTGCTTGTTTCGGCCGCTGAAGGCCCTATGCCTCAAACCAGAGAGCATGTTTTATTAGCTAATCAGGTAGGATTACCTTCTTTAATGATTTTTTTGAATAAAGTTGATCAGGTTGATGACCCAGAAATGATTGAGTTAGTAGAATCAGAATTAAGAGAGCTTTTAAAGAAATATGACTTTCCGGGAGATACCACCCCAATTATCAGGGGTTCAGCTTTGAAGGCCTTAGAAGCTACTTCAGCTGACGATGAGGCGATGAAGCCGATTGCTGAATTAATCAAGGCAGTAGATGAATATATTAAAGAACCACCTCGAAAGATAGATGCACCCTTCTTAATGGCTGTTGAAGATGTTTTCTCTATTGAAGGCAGGGGCACGGTGGCTACAGGACGAGTTGAAAGAGGTATTATTAAAGCAGGCGAGGAAGTAGCAATCGTAGGCATCAAGGACACAATTAAAACAGTGGCTACTTCAGTTGAAATGTTCCAAAAAACCCTTGATGAAGGCAGGGCAGGTGATAATGTGGGTATTTTGTTAAGAGGTTTAAAGAAAGAAGATATTGAAAGGGGTCAGGTTTTAGCTAAACCTGGATCTGTTACCCCTCATGCTGAATTTGAAGCTGAAATCTATGCCTTAACTAAGGATGAAGGTGGCAGGCACACCCCATTTTTTGCAGGGTATAAACCTCAATTCTTTATTAGAACTTGCGATGTAACTGGTGATGTTATCTTGCCTGAAGGAGTTGAAATGGTGATGCCGGGTGATACCGTGAATGTTACAGTGAAGCTTATTACTCCAGTTGCCTTAGAAGATAAACAGAAATTTGCTATTAGAGAAGGTGGCAGAACTGTCGGGGCTGGTGTGGTGACTAAGATTATTAAATAATTATTAACAAGTTGACTTTAAGTTAACTACCAATCGAATAAATGCCAGAAGAAACTGAAAAAAATAAAGAGAAAGTCAAAGAAACAGAGCACAAACCTGTTTTAAGGATTAAGTTAAGGTCTTATGATAGTAAGGTTATTGACGCTTCATGCCGGCAAATTGCTGAAATTGCTACTAGAGCAGCTGTTGGAATAGTGGGGCCAGTGCCTTTACCAACTGAAATTAAGAAGTATACAGTTAATCGGTCAACCTTTGTTCATAAAGATGCCAGGGAGCAGTTTGAAATGAGGGTGCATAAAAGATTAGTCGAGGTGCGAAGCCCGAATCCAAGGTTTATTGAATCGCTAAGGGACTTGACCCTACCAACGGGAGTAGAAATTGAAATTAAAACCGTTTAAGAGGTAGGACAAGGATAGGACATAAGTAGGACATAAAAAATGTCCATAGGACAGAGGTAGGACATTTAACACAACAATTTTAAGAATATGGTTCAAAGCACTAATGCTTAAAAAACATTAAAGCTTTGAGAGAATTACATTTTTTTCTAAAGAACAGATTACTACTAAAGAGGTGGCTGTAAAATTATTTCGTAGCGAAATTTTAGATTTTCGAGCGAAGCAAGGAAGGTGAGTAAAAAGGTTTGAAGGTGTAGCCATAGCTACATTGAAAAACTTTTTACGAAACCTGACAAAGCTGGAGCCGAAAATATAAAATTACAGCAGAAATAATTTTACAGCCAGCTCTAAAAACACTGGGTAGTTTGCCAGTGTTTTTGTTAGGAGATAAGAAATATGGCTTTTTTAATCGCAAAAAAAATAGAAATGACGCAAACCTTTAATCAAGAAGGGAATGCCGTTCCAGTAACGCTTTTACAAGCAGGGCCTTGCGTTATAACGCAAATAAAAACCAAAGACAAACCCGCCTCCGCTAAAGCTACTGCGGGCAAGGATGGTTACGATGCGGTGCAGCTTGGTTTTTTACAAAAAACAAAGCATTTAAAGAAAACAGATAATAAAAAACCATTTAAACATATTAAAGAATTTAAAGTTGATTTAAAGGAACAACTTGCCAAAAAGATTGATTTAGGTGATGAGTTTAGGGTTGATATTTTTAAAGAGGGCGATCTTGTCCAAGTTGCCGGTATTTCTAAAGGAAAGGGTTTTCAAGGAGGTGTTAAAAGATGGGGTTTTAAAGGCAGAAACCAAACCCATGGCGTTAAGCACGAACATCGAACACTAGGTTCGGTTGGGGCCACCGGGCCAGCTCGAGTTTTAAAAGGCAAGAAAATGCCAGGCAGGGCTGGTTTCCAAAGAAAAGTTGTCAAAAATTTGAAAGTTATCAAGATAGACAAAGAGAATAATTTAATAGCGGTTAAAGGTGCAGTGCCAGGCCGAAGGGGCACTTTAATAGAAATAAGCTCAAGACAATATTAATTTAAAAAGCATGCAAGTTAAAGTTTACAATCAAAAAGGAGAAGAAACAGGCAAGGCCACTTTGGCTAAGGGTATTTTTGATTTAAAAGTAAATTCTGACTTGGTCCATCAAGTTGTTGTTTCCCAAGCATCTAATCGAAGGCAAAACACAGCCAATAGTAAAGACAGGGCTGAAGTTAGGGGTGGGGGTAAAAAACCATGGCGCCAAAAAGGAACTGGCAGAGCTAGGCATGGCTCAAGAAGAAGCCCTTTATGGTCAGGTGGTGGTATTACTTTTGGCCCAACTAATGAAAGAAATTACAAGAGAGCAATTCCAAAGAAAATGAAAAGAAAGGCGCTTTTGATGGTTTTGTCAGCTAAAGCAAGTAACGAACTTTTCTTAGTCCTGGATGATTTACAAATTAAAAAGATTCAAACAAAAGAAATGGCTAAGATAATTTCATCCCTACCTTGTAAAAAAGAAAGTTGTTTAGTTGTCAATGAAAGTTACGATAAGAACTTGCTTTTGTCTTTAAGAAATTTACCTAAAACAAAATTAATGGAAGCCAGAGAGTTAAATGCCCTTGACCTTTTAAATTTTAAATATTTATTAACGACAAAAGCAGGACTAAAGGCAATGGAGAAAAATCTTAAGGTTGAAGATAAAAAGTCGTTATAAATGCCTTCTTCCTAAATTAGAAATTAAAAATTAGAAATTAAAAATTATTTTTCATGGCCTTAATTAACATTTTTAAAAAAAAATCAGAGGAAGAAAAAGCTGATTTAAAAAAAGAAAAACAACCTTTAAAAGAAAAAGGGGCTAGTTTGGTTAAAGAAAAAAAAGAAATTAAGACAAAAGCGACAAAAGCTGTTAAGCAAGCTCCTAAAAAAGAAGCTTTAAAAGATAAAAAGCCAGAAGTAAAAGTTGTTCCTAAAGAAAAGCAACCTAATCAGGCGTGGAGGGTTTTAGAGGCAGGCCATATTACAGAAAAAGCCGCTATTCAGGCCGAATCAGGAAAGTATATTTTTAAAGTTTTTCCTAAAGCTACCAAAACAGAAATTAAAAAAGCGGTTGAAAGTTTATTTGGCGTTAATGTTGTTAAAGTTAATGTCACCCACATTCCAAGAAAAAGAAAACGACTGGGTAGAACAGAGGGCTGGAAAAAGGGCTACAAAAAGGCAACTTTAACTTTGATTAAAGGGCAGACAATTGAGCTTTTACCTCGATAATTCTATGGCAAAAGAAAAACCACAAAAAAGTTTAATGACTATTTTGAAAAAGAAATCTGGAAGAAATAATTCTGGCAGGATTACCATGCGTCACCAAGGAGGCAGAGTCAAGCGATTTTATAGAATAATTGAGTTTGGTGAAAAAAAAATGGGTAATTTTAATGTTCTTTCAATCCAATATGATCCCAACAGGACTTGCAATATTGCTTTAATTGAGTATCCTAATAAAGAGAGGGCCTATGTTTTAGCTCCGCACAATTTAAAAGCTGGAGACACTATTGAACATAATGAAAAAGCAGGCCTTGTAACTGGCAACAGAATGAAGTTGAAAAATTTTCCAGTGGGAGCGAATGTTTTTAATGTTGAGTTAACGCCTAATAAGGGCGGTCAAATCGCGAGGTCAGCTGGTGCCTCGGTTGCGGTAATGGCACAAGAGGGAAAATGCACTACCTTAAAGATGCCTTCTTCAGAAACAAGGAAAGTTCTTTCGGAGTGTTATGCTTCCTTTGGTTCTAATTCAAACCCAGAACATAAATTTCATCAAATAGGTAAAGCAGGCACTGCTAGAAAAAAAGGGACAAGGCCGACAGTTAGAGGGTCAGCGATGAATGCTTGCGACCATCCACATGGGGGCGGTAAAAACAAACAACCAATTGGCAGGCACCCACGCACTGCTTGGGGTAAACCAGCTTTAGGGGTTAAAACAAGAAAAAGGAAAAAATTATCAAATAAATTTATTCTTCAAAGAAGAGTAAAAAAGAAAAGAAGTAAATAATTAAAACTATGAGCAGGAGTTTAAAAAAAGGCCCTTATATTGACGAAAAATTATTAAAAAAAATAACCCTTTTGAAAAAGGGTGATAGAACCATTATCAAAACATGGGCAAGAGCTTCAAGTATATCGCCTGAAATGGTAGGGATAACTTTTGCTGTTCATAATGGCAAAGAACATATCCCTGTGCTTATAACTGAAGAAATGGTGGGGCATAAATTAGGCGAATTTTCACCAACAACTAAATTTTCTAGGCACGGGGGTAAAATGCAAAAGGAGTTAGAAACTAAACCAGGTGCTCCAGATAGACCAGCTCCAAAGAAATAACATTTTTTCATTTTTTATGGAAATTACAGCAAAATTAAATAATTTAAGAATAGCCCCAAGAAAAGTTAGGTTAGTCGCTGATTTAGTCAGGGGGAAGAGTGCTTACGAGGCGAATGAGCTTTTGGGATTTTGTGTAAAAAGAGGGTCTTTGCCTTTAAAAAAATTACTTCAATCATGCGTGCAAAATAGTAAACATAATTTTCAAATTGAAAATGATAACCTTTTTATTAAAGAAATAAAAGTTGATGAAGGGGTTAAGTTAAAAAGGTGGCACCCAATGTCTAGAGGAAGAGCCGGAGCTATTCAAAAGAAAACCTGTCATGTTACTTTAACCTTGAGCGAATTGTCTAATTCAACAAAATCGGTTTTAATGCCTTCTTTAAAAGATGAAAAAAATTTATTATCTAAAGAGGAAAAAAAAGAAGGAAAGCGAGTGAGCCGAACAAAAAAGTCAGAGTTTAATTTTTCTAGAGATAAGGAGCGAAAAGGTTCAGATAAAGCTAATCTAAAAAAGGTTTTTAGAAGAAAAGCAATTTAATTTATGAGTCATAAAGTACACCCAAAAATAATCCAGATCAGAGGCATTAAGGACTGGCTCAGCCGGGGTTTTTATTATAAACATTTTCCTTTATACCTAAAACAAGATTGTGAAATTAGGGGTTATCTTAAAAGCAAGTTGCCTCAAGGGTCAGTAGAGGAAGTCATTATTGAACGGAGCCAAACTGTTTTAAAAATTATTATTACAACCTCAAGACCAGCTTTAATTATAGGTAGGGGTGGCAAAGGCGTTGAAGAGTTAAAAGAAAGTTTAAACCAGATTATTTTCAAAAAGCCAGGCCCCACAGGAGAAATAAAATCAGATATTAAAATTGAAATTTTAGAAGTAAAAAACCCTTGGGTTTCAGCTTCTTTAGTGGCACAATGGGTTCAAAGCCAGCTTGAAAAGAAGGTTCCTTTTAGAAGAGTTCTTAAAATGGCTTTAAGTAAAGTTGCTGAAAATAAAGAAATTCAAGGGGTTAAAATAGAAGTGTCCGGTCGGCTGAACGGAGTTGAAATATCTCGAAGGGAGTGGTTAAAAAAGGGTCGTTTACCACTTCAAACAATAAGAGCAATGATTGATTATAGTTCTAATGAAGCCCATTGTTCGTACGGGGCAATTGGAATTAAGGTCTGGCTTTATAAAGGTGACATTTTTAAGTAAGTATGCTACAACCACGCAAAACAAAATACAGGAAAGCAATGAAGGGTAGATCCAAAGGGATTGATCAAAAAGGCGCTACTTTAGCTTTTGGTAGTTTTGGTTTGAAATCATTAGAAACAAAATGGATTACTGCCTCACAAATTGAATCAGCGAGAAGGGCAATAACAAGAAGTTTTAAAAGAAAAGGCAGAGTTTGGGTTAGGATTTTTCCTGATAAACCAATAACAGCTAAGGGTGCTGAAACACCAATGGGTGGAGGTAAGGGTGCGGTGCATTATTATGTTTTTCCAATAAAGCCAGGTAGAATTTTATTTGAAATTGAAGGCATTGAAGAGGCAGTGGCTAAAGAAGCGTTCAAAAGGGCAAGTAATAAACTCCCTATCCGGGTTCAATTCGTTAAAAGAGAGCTTTAGCCCATTATGAAAACCAAACAAAAAATTAAAGATTTACAAAGGCAAACTAAAGACGATTTGGGCTTTCTTTTGCTTGAAAAAAGAGATAAACTAAGGCAGTTTGGTTTTGATCTAGTTTCTGGAAAAGTAAAGAACATAAGTGAAATTAGAGAAACCAAAAAAGATATCGCCCGTATTTTAACATTATTAAAGATATGAAAAAGCAACTTCAAGGCAAAATTACTTCTCTTAAAATGAAAAATACAGCCGTAGTTGAAGTAAGAATTATTAAAGAGCATTCTATTTATAAAAAAAGATTTAACTTTGATAAAAAGTATAAAGCCCATCTTGAAGGGGGTGATTTTCAAGAGGGAGATAAAGTAATTATTGAAGAAACAAGGCCAATCAGCAAAGAAAAGCATTGGAAAATTATAAGTAAATTGAGTTAAATTTATGGTCCAAAGAGGTACAAAATTAAATGTAGCGGATAATTCAGGAGCTAAGCTCGTTAAGTGTTTTAATATAGTAGGAAAAGCCAATAAAAAATCAGCTTCAATTGGTGATATAATTATTTGTGCTGTTAAGAAAGCGGAACCGAGAAGGGAAGTCAAAAATCACCAGGTTGTTAAGGCCGTGATTATAAGGCAAAAGAGTAACTTTAGAAGAAAAGATGGTTCTTATGTTCGGTTTGACGATAATGCTTGTTGCATTTTAAATGATAAAAATGAATTGCGAGGTAATAGAATCTTGGGGCCAGTTCCTCGAGAAATAAGAGAAATGGGTTTTGAAAAAATAGTTACTTTAGCTAAAGATGTTGTATGAAAATAATTAAAGGGGATACAATTTTAGTTACCCAAGGAAAAGATAAGGGGAAAAAGGGTAAAGTTTTAAGAGGTTTTCCAAAAGAAAACAAAATTTTGGTTGAGAATGTCAACATAAAAAAAGAACGCAAAAGAGCAAAGAAAGAAGGCGAAAAAGGGCAAACTGTTGAAGTGCCGATGCCTTTTCCAGTTTCTAAAGTAAGAATGATTTGCCCAAAATGCACTAAGTTAACTAGGATTGGCTATCAGAAACAAGAAAAAAATAGGATTAGGGTTTGTAAAAAATGCAAGCAAATAATATAAAACAAATCAAAAAATAAAGATCAAAAATTAAAATTTAAGGAAGAAGGAATTTATAATAAAATTTTACATTTTATGAGATTAGCTGAACAATATAACAAAAAAATAAAACAAGAGTTGATGAAAATGTTTGCATTGAAAAATACAATGGCAGTGCCTAAGGTAGCTAAGGTTTCTTTGAATTGCGGTTTTGGCAAAGAGATTTCAAGTAAAACTGGAGCCGAAAAAGCTAATTTTCAAGAACATATTTTAAGTTCATTAGCTTTAATCGCCGGGCAAAGGCCTGCCTTAAGAAAAGCAAAAAAGTCAGTGGCTGCCTTTAAGCTAAGAGAGGGTTCTGCGATTGGTGCTCTGGTTACTTTAAGAGGAAAAAAGATGTATGAATTTTTAGAAAAATTAATTTTTGTGGCTCTACCTAGAAAAAGGGATTTTCGAGGCATCCCCTTAAAATCAGTTACCCAAGAAGGAAATTTAACAATAGGGTTTAAAGAATATGCGCCTTTCCCTGAAATTAAAATAGAAAGAGAAAGAGGTATTTTTGGGTTTGAGATTTCAATTACAACCACAGCTAAAGATAAAAAGGGCGGAGAAGCCCTGCTTCGTTTGTTAGGATTTCCATTAGAGAAGGTTTGAAACTTTTAATTTTTCACTTTTAATTTTTAATTTGAGCGAAAGCGAACATATGGCAAAAAAATCAGATATAGAAAAATCAAAACGAGTTCCAAAATTTTCCTCAAGAAAGGTAAATCGCTGTTTTAAGTGTGGGCGAGGGAGGGGTTTTATGAGTGATTTCGGTTTATGTAGGATTTGCTTTAGAGAAATGGCTAATAAAGGCGAAATACCAGGGATTACAAAGTCGTCTTGGTGAAGCAAGGCATCAACGAATAACGAATAAAAACAAACGAATTTACGAATAAAAAAATGAAATGTTTTATTTAGATATTCGTCATAAATTTGCTATTCGTTGATAATTATTTATTAAATAAATTTAATTTTATGAATGACCCAATAACAGATATGTTCAACAGAATAAGGAATGTTCAGGCCTTGCAAAGGAAAACAGTTGATATACCTTGTTCCAATTTAAAGTTGGGTATTATTGAGGTGCTGAAAGAAAAGGGTTTGATTGATGATTTTAAAAAACGAGGTAAAAAACCGCATCAAATTGTTAGGATTTCTTTGAAGTATAAGGAAGGTATTCCTTGTGTGGAGGGTTTTAAACGGGTTTCTAAACCGGGGCAGAGAATTTATAAAAAATCAAAAGAAATTAAAGCAGTTAAAAATGGTTATGGAATAGCTATTATTTCAACGAGTAAGGGGCTTTTAAGCGATACAAGAGCCAGGAAAGAAAGATTGGGCGGAGAGGTAATGGTTGAAGTTTGGTAAAATCGCTAATTTATACGAATAATCCACAAATAACACAAATATCTATGAGTAGAATAGGTAAAAAACCAATTCAAATACCCAATGGCGTTGAAGTTCAAATAACAAACAACATTGTTAAAGTCAAAGGCCCTAAAGGAGAAAATGAGGTTGAGTTTTTGAGTGAAATAAAAGTAGAGAAAAAAGACAACGAGCTTATTGTTTCTATAGCTAAAGAGACAAAAAATTCACCTGCTTTTTGGGGTTTAACGAGGGCGCTTTTAAATAACGTTGTGATTGGATCTTTTGAGGGTTTTGAAAAGAAACTTGAAATCAGAGGCGTTGGTTTCAAGGCGGTTCTTGAAGGAAAGGATCGCTTAAAGCTTGACCTTGGTTTTAGCCATGATGTTTTTATGGATATTCCAGAGGGCATTGAGGTTAAAGTAGAAAAAGAAATTATTACTATTTCAGGTTGCTCGAAACAAAGGGTTGGGCAATTCGCAGCTAAAATTAGAGAACTTAAAAAGCCAGAGCCATACAAAGGTAAGGGTATTCGCTATTTGGGCGAAAAAGTCAGGAAAAAAGAAGGCAAGAAAGCAGCTGCCACTAAATAAAAGTAGGTAGTAAGTAGTAGGTAGTAAGTAGAAAATAAAAAATATTTGTATGTTAGAGAAACATAAAAAAAGAATAAATCGCCATAAAAGAGTAAGGGCAAGGATTAAAGGGACAAATAAAGTTCCTCGACTTTGCGTTTTTAGAAGTAATAGCCATATTTATGCTAATCTTATTGACGATGGTAAAGGTAAGACAATTCTTCAAACTAAGGATTTTGATATAGCTAAAAAAGAGAGAAAAGCAGAGGTTAAGACAGGGGAAAAGGACAAAGCAGTTATTTTAAAGGGTAAGGTGGCTTTAGCTTACCAAGTGGGTGAAGTAATTGCTCAAATGTCTAAAGAAAAAAATATTAAGAAAGTAGTTTTTGATAGGGGTGGTTATAAATATCATGGAAGAATTAAGGCCTTAGCTTTAGGGGCGAGGAAAGGCGGGTTAGTGATTTAAAATTAATAATTATTAATAATCAATAATCAATCATGCAAGATAATAGACAATTTAATAAACGGCCTGGCACGCAACCTTATAGGGGCCAAGGGAATAACCAAAATAAAGAAGGGGGTGGTTATCAAAGGCAAAAAAATAGGCCAGAGAGGTTTCAAAGAAGGAAAACCCCAAGCGAATTTGATTCGAAGCTTTTAGATTTAGCGAGAGTTACCAGAGTGACAAAGGGCGGTAAGCAATTAAGATTTAGAGCAGTTATTGTTTTAGGGAATAAAAAGGGTAAAATAGGGGTAGGGGTTTGTAAAGGGGCTGATGTTCAGCAAGCGGTTGAAAAGGCAACAAGGTTAGCTAAAAAAGGTTTTTTGGATGTACCAATTTTTGGGTCAACAATTCCTCATGAAGTGACAGCTAAGTATGGGCCAGCTCGGGTTTTACTAAGGCCTCAAGCTAAGGGGAGGGGCTTGGTTGCTGGTGGGCAAGTGAGAATTATTTGCCAATTAGCTGGCATAAAAGATATTTCTTCTAAGCTTTTATCAAGATCAAGAAATAAACTAAATATTGCCAGGGCCACAATTAAGGCCTTAGAGAAATTAAAAATGGATAAGGCCGCTCCTGTGGGAAAGTTGGATAGGGAAGTTAAGGAGATTGCCAAAGAAGTTAAGGAGAGCATTAAAGGTGCTATTTTGTCAGAAAAGTAAAAATTATTTTATTGATTATGCAAATTCATCAATTACAACCAAATAATAAGAAAAAGGATAAAAAAAGGATTGGTAGAGGTGGAAAAAAGGGAACTTACTCAGGAAAAGGGGTTAAGGGTCAAAAATCAAGGGCAGGTAGGAAACTTCAGCCACCTATGCGAGAGCTTATTGAAAGATATCCAAAATTAACAGGGTACCGCAATAACCCTAATTTTAGCTTTGAAAAAATAGTTAACTTGGTTGATTTAGAAAAACATTTTAAAGAAGGTGAAACCATTAACATAGCAGCCCTTTTGGAAAAGAAAATGGTAAAAAAGATTAAAGGCAGAGTACCTCAAGTAAAGGTTTTAAGCAAAGGGGGCTCGGCTAAAAAGTTTGTTTTTGAAGGGGTGAAAACCTCTCAAGCGGTTAAAGACAAAGCACAAGTTAAAGTAGTTTAAAAATTTTATGAAAGTTTTTCAAAAATTAATTGTAATTTTCAAAGACAAGCAGTTAAGAAATAAGGTCTTATTTGTTTTAGGGGTTTTAGCTTGTTATCGGTTATTGTCAAATATCCCTTTGCCTGGCGTTAACACAGATACTTTGAAAAACTTTTTTGGTCAAAGCCAATTTTTAGGGCTTTTAAACCTTTTTGTTGGGGGGGCCTTAAGTAGATTGTCTGTTGTTATGTTGGGTTTAAGCCCCTACATTACTGCAACGATTATTATTCAGTTATTGACAATGATTTTTCCCCAGCTTGAGAAAATGTATAAAGAAGAGGGTGAGGCAGGTAGAAGTAAAGTCACTCAATATGGCAGGTACTTAACAGTTCCCTTAGCTATGTTGCAGGGCTATGGAATGCTTGTTTTATTTCAACGCCAAGGGGTAATCGCCCATCTTTCTTCGCTACAACTTTTAACTTCAATTGTGATAATTACTGGAGGTTCGTTGCTTTTAATGTGGTTGGGTGAGTTAATCACTGAAAAAGGTATTGGGAATGGGGTTTCTATTCTTATTTTTGCAGGTATTGTAGCTAGTACCCCAGCTGAAATTCGCCAATTAATTGTTTCTTGGGATAATTCTAAGTTTTTCAGCTATTTGGCCTTTTTTGTTATTTCCCTTATTATTATAGCTGGGGTTGTTTTAATTACAGAGGCCAAAAGAAATATCCCGGTATCTTACGCCAAAAGAATAAGAGGTAACAGAATGTATGGGGGGGTTTCAACTTATTTGCCGATTAACTTAAACCCAGCTGGGGTTATTCCAATTATTTTTGCTTTAAGTATTTTATTACTACCTACCATGTTAGCTAGTTTTTTGAATGCAGGGGTTAACCCAACGATTTCAGCGATTGCTCAGGCGGTTGTTAGCTTTTTGCAAAACCCTTGGGTTCATGGAGGTTTGTTTTTTACTTTGGTTTTTGCCTTTACTTTCTTTTATACAGCTGTTACCTTTGACCCAAAATCAATTGCTAATAACTTGCAAAAAGTAGGTGGTTTTGTGCCAGGGATTAGGCCAGGGGAAAAAACAGCTTCATTTTTACATAAAATTTTATACAGAGTACTTTTTGTCGGGGCTTTATCTTTAGCTACCATTGCTGTTTTACCTTCAATTGTTCAGGGGGCAACTGGCGTTGTTGCGTTTGAGTTTTTAATCGGAGGTACAGCATTGTTAATCGTCGTTTCAGTGGTTTTAGAG
>Ga0210019_1003029_pt1 | contig 15716 bp, 18 predicted proteins | sample CryGeyCG2114_020_2_FD_183969 | JGI IMG/M metagenome (GOLD analysis project Ga0210019, IMG submission 183969) | Groundwater microbial communities from aquifer - Crystal Geyser CG11_big_fil_rev_8/21/14_0.20 (SPAdes) (version 2) | ecosystem: Environmental > Aquatic > Deep subsurface > Groundwater ...
TTCCAAAAGACCTCATTGGTGACTCTTGGATTGGGTTTGAAGCGATCATATTATTTCGAGAAATTAAAAATATCCTGCTACAACAATCTTCATAACGAATACGTGGCTGTCTCTCCTTCCCTCAACTCAATCAGCTGAATACCGCTCATTTTTTCACTCTTCTCAAGAAGTTGTTTTATCACAAAATCAAGCTCAGGCACGACCACAATCTGCGGTTGAAAACTATCAAGAACTTCTTCAAATTCAAATGGATTTTGTACGTGTGTGCGAAAAATTACATATTGTTTGTCAGCATCTATACGAATAGTGTCTTTCAGTATGTTAATTTGGGGCTGTAAGTCAATATTTATCACGTCTGTTGAACTTGTAACAGTATATCTTGTATTTAGCTCCTCAAGAAAACTTGTTGACATTCCAGGTGCGTAGACAAGCTCTATTGTTCTGTCGTACAGACTCATACCTTTGCCCACACAGCTCAAAGTGTCCTTGAGTGATTTTGAAGGTATCAATATAGTTTGATTGTGCTCTAGATGAATCACCCCAACAATAGACTGTCCGTTTGAACACAAGGCAATAGATTTACGACTCAAGATAAGTGAAAATATAAATGAAGCGGTAATAAAGATTATTGAAGATATTACAGTCGTGAATATTAGTTTCTTTGATGCTATTTGATAGTCCATCGTTTTGGATTATTGTAAATAGTTTAGCGGGTTGACCAATGATCCACCGGAACGGATTTCAAAATGAAGATGAGTTCCTGTCGATCTTCCAGTTGATCCCATTACGCCAATCCTCTGCCCTTTGGTCACAGCTTGTCCTGCACTCACCTCAATTGAGGATAAGTGACCATATAATGTTTGGAATCCATTCGCGTGATCAATGATGATATGACATCCATACCCATATGCCAAACAGCCTGTATATGTCACTGTACCTGTGTCAGCTGCAATGACCGGCGGCGCTGTTCTATTTGCGATATCAAGAGCCATATGATACCAGACAGGATACGTACTAATATTTCCTGATGACGGCCAAATAAAACTTGAAGTCCCTTGAACTCCAGCTTGAATTTTTGCAAAAAACTGCTGGCCTGTATTTTGAGGCTTTTTCTCTTCAATAGTTCCATTCGGCACATACAGGGCTTGACCTGGGGTTAATTGAAATGTGTCTGGATCGGCAAAGTCGTTGAACGGAAAGTTTACGATATTTTGTGCATCAACTCCATATTTCTTTGCGATCGTATAAATATTGTCTCCCGCTACAACAGTATGCACTGTTCCGGTGACTGGAGGAATTTTGAGGGCTTGCCCAATCTTGATTGTATCGGTTTTTAATCCGTTCGCCCATTTTATTGTATCGACCGATATTTGAAATCGTTCAGCGATTGTCGCAAGAGTTTCCCCCTCTCTGACCATATATGTTTCGACTCCACTTCGAGGCTTTGCCGATACAATCGTAGTGACAGGATTTTCAAAAGGATCAAATGAAAGCGATGTACTTTGAAAATAACGTGGCGGATTGTCAGTTGAATCATCAAACGGATTGTTTTCCGCAATCGCAGGCCCAGCAATGAAGACCGTCACGATAAGTAAAAAAAATGAAGAGTTGAGAAAGGAACTTGAATACTTCCCTCGTTTTACCACTAAAAGAGCGACAACAACGTCTTTTGCGTGTTCGAACTTGAGTCCATATCGAAATGCTCTGGAGAGTGCGTATTTTTTGAAAAATAGGAAAAACGGCAGTATATCTTTCATAGATACAATATATTTTTGTACTATCCCATTTTACATGATTTACCTGAAATCTGTATGAAGCTTGTGAGAGATCACAAGTCTTGACACACATGTCATTGCGAGCGGCAACTGCGGCTTCAGCAAAGTAATACCCAACATTTCCAAATCCGCAAATAGCAATCGACATCTTCGGCTGCTTGTTCAGTTGCAACCGCTGCAATAACTCTTGCAAAGCGATAACACCTCCCTACCCGGTCGCTTCGGTGCGCCCGAGACTTCCGCCATTGGCGATTGCTTTGCCAGTAAATGCTGCTGGCTCCTTTTTCCCATGGATTTTCTCATATTCAACATTCTATATTCAACATTCTATATTCTATATTCTATATTCTATATTCTATATTCTATATTCTATATTCTATATTCTATATTCTATATTCTATATTCACGACGTATTTTCAAGCCATCTCTGTGCATCTAGAGCTGTGGCTATACCCATCCCCGCTGCCGTTCCTGCTTGTCTATAAACATGATCCACACAGTCTCCTGCAGCAAAAACGCCAGGAACCGAAGTCATCGATTGATATTTATAATCAAACATCCTTCCGTCTATAGATCCCCCTTCAGGAAGGGGGTGCCCGTCAGGGTGGGGGATGTTCTGTGCGATTTCAATTGCGGCCACCCTACTCGTCACTATATATCTTTTCTCATCAAGCTGTATCACGTCCTGAAATAGCTTTGTATCAGGCTTGTGACCTATTGCAATAAACACTCCATCGAGAGTTAGATTTTTGATATTGGATTTTGGATGTTGGATTTCTATGGTAATTCCTTCTACTTTTTGTTCACCAAGCACCTCTGTGACAGATGCATTCATAATGATCTCAATTTTGGGGTTTTCCTTTACTCGAGCCTGCATGATTTTTGAGGCTCTAAAGCTATCACGACGATGAATGAGATATACTTTTTTGGCAAACTTCGTCAATGTCTGCGCCTCTTCCATCGCCGTATCTCCTCCGCCTACTACAGCCACTTGCTTATCTTTGAAAAAAAATCCATCACACGTAGCACATGCTGACACTCCCTTCCCACGAAGTCGAGTTTCAGATTCTAAGCCAAGCCATATTGCTTGTGCACCTGTCGTTATGATCACGGCTTCGGATTGATATGAAGCTTTTGAAGTTGTCACGACAAGCTTTTTTGAAAAATCGACCGACGTAATATTTTCATTTATTATTTCTGTCCCAAAAGAGTCAGCTTGAGTTCGTAATGTTTCTATAAGGTCTGGACCAAGTATACTTTTGTATCCGGGAAAATTCTCAACCTCAGAGGTCAACATGAGTTGACCTCCTGGAGGAGAACCAGCAAAAACTATTGGTTCAAGTCCCGCACGAGCAGAATATATCGCGGTACTGAGGCCTGCAGGGCCACCACCAATTATGAGAATTTTTCTTTTAAGCGCTGTCATTCTAAATCCCTAATTCCTAATTCTTGTTCCCTTGTTCCCTTGTTCCCTTGTTCCCTTGATGATAGTATCATACTCTTTAAAAAGCAATCGTATTTCCAAAGGAGTCATAAATCAATGGTCCGCTGTATCATCATTTCGATTTCTTTTTGATTCTCTTTGGGAGTGATTTCTTCAAAATATTGAAGGATAACCTCTTTCGAGAGGCCATTTATGGCTTTTTTTACTGCTGAGACTTGTTGAAGTATTTCAACTTGATTTCTCTGTTCCTGAACCATTTTTTGTATACCACGAAGCTGCCCAAGAATTCGACTTACTCGTTTGTCTAATTGTTCCATAATTTCATTCTACAATACAAGTCTCATCACTGCATTAACATTCTGAGCAGGTAACAGTTCACAAGTCTTGACACAGATGTCATTCCCGAGCGGAATGAAATGGAGCGCGGCAATCTAATTATTTAGAGATTGCTTCGTCGCTGTCACTCCTCGCAATGACATACTATGATGTAGTTTTGTCAAAGAGCGTGAACTCTTACCTGAGTAGCTGAATAACTGATCACCCTTTGCGAAGCTGCTCCAAAAACTCTTTATTGTTTTTGGTTTTTGGAAGTTTGTCCAACATCGCCATCAGACTTTCTTCTGGTGTTCGAAGTGACATCATTCTTCTCAAGGTTGTGACATATTTTAGAGTGTCCTCATCGAATAAAAGCTCTTCATGTCGCGTACCAGACATTGTAATATTTACGGCAGGATATATTCGCTTTTCAGCAAATTTTCGGTCGAGATGTATTTCCATATTCCCCGTTCCCTTGAGCTCTTCATAAATAAGATCATCCATTCGTGACTCTGTACCAACAAGCGCTGTACCGATAATAGTGAGACTTCCACCTTCTTCACAGTTTCTCGCAGCGCCAAGAAATTTCTTGGCAGGATATAGGGCTTGTGGATCGAATCCTCCAGAAAGAGTACGTCCGGAACTACTTATCGATAAGTTAAACGCTCGTGCGAGTCTTGTAATAGAATCGAGAAGAATCACCACATCATGCCCCATCTCAACAAGTCGTCGAGCCCTCTCGAGAGCAAGATTCGCGACTTTTGTTTGCTGTTTTGGCGTCTCATCAAAATGAGATGCTGCTACCTCCCCCTTTATTGATCTTTTTATTTCTGTCACTTCTTCTGGACGCTCGCCAATAAGTATCGCTATCATATGTGCTTCAGGATGATTGATTGCGATCGCCTCTGCAATATCTTTGAGAAATGTCGTCTTTCCAGCTTTTGGCTGGGAAACGATCAATGCACGCTGTCCAAACCCAATTGGCGCCACAAGATCAATAATACGGGTAGAAAGAATGTCTTTATCTGTTTCTAATATAATCTGTTTTTGCGGGTGGAGAGAGGTGAGCTGATCGAATTTCAATCTCTTTCTACTTTCCTCTTCAGTAATTGCCCGTCCGTTGATTTCCTTGATCAAAAGAAGGCTATGAAATCGTTCTCCATCTTTTGGCGGTCGTGCAAGACCTTTTACCTCATCGCCCTTACGAAGCCAAAAACGACGAATCTGAGATGTTGAAACATATATGTCGTCTTCAGGGCTCACTGTATAGTTTTGGCGTAAAAAGCCATATCCGCCAAATGTCACATCTAAAACACCTACTGCCTCATAACTAGATTTCAAGTCTTCTTTGAGCTTATCGCTCATCATATCTGTCCGTCGAGCTGGCTCTTTTGAAATTACAGGACGAGCTCTCTGTTCTGTTGAGTTTCGTAATTCGGCGTCTGAAACCTTCTCAATAGGTTTTTCCTCGTAGGTTTCTAACATTGAAGATACATCAAAGGGTGCATCTGACTTTTCGTGTGAGTCGTTCATATCTGAAGATGACATACGTACTAATAAATTTGTAATAAATAAAATGTAACCGAAGTTCAAAAGGTACTATACATGCGTAAGAGTTCACGGTCTTTGACAAAACTGTATCATAATATATCAATTATTATTTTGTGTCATCCCCGACCTGATCCCCGTTTTCACGGGGACGGATCCAGATTGTTGGAATAGTCTGGAGAATGGATTCCCACCGGAGCCTGCCCTCGACTCCGATCGGGGGCGGGAATGACAACGTGTGTCAATGAGCGTGAACTCTTACATACATGCGTATTCAGTTTTTAATACGCAAAAACAAGATTATGCAATAATTATTACATTAGTCCAACCGGCTTCATGATATATGAAACTACAAATGATAGATTGGGTTTGTTTTTAAACGTAATAGATGTTTATTAAACATGATCAGTCACCTATTAAAATGCAGTTTTCGAAAGGAATAATTAGGTGAGTTCTAAAAAAAATAATCCTCCGCGTGAAATCCAGTCTAAAATCTTTTTTTCTTAAAGTACGGGTGGGCGCGTCGAATAAACCTTAGTTTACCCGAACAACACTTTTTCCTTGATCCTCTCAAGGCCCTAGAAATTTGGTTGTTCAAAAAAGATATTATTTAGATATTTCACTTAGAGGATTACGACCACTATACTATACTATCAATTCATTTGTCAAGCCCTTTTGTTTCTTTCGAGCGTATAGAAAAAAAGAGTGAGCTGTCTTGATGCAACTCTTCAAATAGTCTTTTGTATTCGTGTTATACTCAGAAATATGAAAAAAGGGCCAATAATTTTCATACTCATTCTTCTGTTGACGCTTGTATTTATACTTGGTGTTCAGTACGGGAAAAAGGTAAACGTGGCGGATGAAGCACTTTCTCTGCTGATGAGTATCACCCCCAACCCCCCCGCACAGGATCCGATAGAGAAACATTATGCCTTTGAGATGTATACAAATGACACCTGCGGTGTTTCATTCGTATATCCAAACTCTCTTCATCTTAAAATAGCAAGCTCTGGAGCCTCTCTCCTCTCTGCAAATGATACAAGTGAGATCACTGTCAGCTGTTCAAAAGAGCTTGATCAATCAACCAAAATGAAAGAAAAATCTGCTACACAATCGATTGAACTTCGTGAATTTTCCGTCCAAGGTGAAAAAATACAAAATGATAAAGGAGAATATATACAGTTCTCACATAAACACCCAAACAGAAATCTCTATATCACCGTTACCGCTTCCAAGAGCATACTTCCACTTATTGAAAAAACATTTGAATTTATGAAATAATCATGAATATTGCATATTTCGGAAGCCCGATATTGTCAGCCGAACTCCTTGATTCACTCTTCAACGTGAACACTCTCGATATCAAGCTCATAGTCACTCAGCCGGATAAGCCAGCGGGAAAATCACTATCCATGAAGCCTACTGCCGTCAAAACATGCGCTCAAACGCATACTACTTCCATATTTGACAAATCTCTAGATGAGATCTCTGAAAAAGCTCTTATTGACCTGTTCCGCATGCACAATATTGACCTCGGAATCGTGTTTGCCTATGGTGTAATTATTCCTCAAAATGTACTTAAGTCAACACAATATGGTTTTTGGAATATTCACCCCTCCCTATTGCCCTTATATCGAGGCGCATCACCAACTATATTTCCAATTCTCCTCGGCGATACAAAAACAGGAATTACTTTGATACAGATGAATGAAGAAATGGATCAAGGAGATATCATTGGTCAAAAAGAGATACAAATACAAGATTCAGCCTCTCGCATAGATATTGAGATGCAAATAGCACCAATTGCAACGAAAATGGTCGCTCAAGCGGTAGATACTCTTCAGAAAAACGGCACGATTGAAATTCGGCCACAAATTCACAAAGGTGCCACCTATACTCGTCGAATTACGAAACAGGACGGTTATGCACCGTTTGAGCTAATCAAGGACTCATTAACAGGTGGATGCAGAGCTCATGTGACAGAACAACTTGAAATTGTTTCGTGGTATTACGGGCATAATAAACTCCTGACAACGCCTGTTCAAAATCCCGCCAAATTGATATGGAATATGTACAGGACTCTTGTTGGATGGCCAGGCATCTGGACTACCATTAATACAAATCGAGGAAAGAAGCGCTTAAAGATAGTAAAAATGAATTTTGATGGACGTGCTCTGAGTCTTGAAACGGTACAACTTGAAGGAAAAAATGAAGTTTCATTTCAAAAGTTTAATAAAGCTTATAACATAATTTGATTATATCTTATATGGCTCTATTGAGCCATATATAGAGATAAAATCTTATAATATTTAATCATTTATATAGCTAATAATATATTGTTTCATTCAAAATATTTTAAGGCTCCACAGAGCTTATCAAAACAATATAGGCTTTCATATCAGCACTTATAATCATGCTCGAGTAAATAACGAATATATTTTTCAATGAAAATAATATTTGATTAACTTTGATTAACAAAGTGTTTTTGAAAATTAATTTAATCACTCCCATAATTAGATTATTCTGATAATATATACGTCATTCACAATCTAATTATTTTCGTAAGGAAATTCACTTTGGCTTCTATCACAATCCAAACTGCGTCAAGCAAAATTTATCACTACGCAAGCCCATCTGCCAAATAGTTTATCCACAATATCCTCTAGTGAAAAACTGCCATTTCGAGCCTTCCTTATCCAAATTATGGGCATTATTCAGGATCATACTGGCAAGCTGAAGAATATCGTCGGATTAGCAATTAGAACTTCTCAATCCGACGTAATACCTTGATTTTTCGAGCTCAAACTCATTTTTGATCTCGAAATCTTCTCTATCTGTCAGAATTATGAGACTGAAGTATATATCCATACTATACCCATGTATCCTACGAAAATATACCAATATTTCCCGCATCCTCCAACACGTCACAATCCACAAGTTATCCACAATATATTCACCCTTTTCTGCATTCTACCATTCATGAATTCTGTTGAATTATTGCCTCGGAATTTTGCCTATATCTGGCTCCCAAAAAAGCACAAGGTACAATGCGCAGAATCTTTGATATAAGAAGACGGGTCATATTGGATGAATATACCCTAACTTAAGATAAATACATCCCAAGGCTCTACTTACAATTTCGAATAAACAATACTCTCGCTACTAATTTTCTAGTTATAGCTTCGCCATGTGCTGTCAGTAATATTGACAGATTTAACAGTCTTTTATGAATCTGTTATTTCAATCATAATAGATTCAGATAATCTGCCACCAACACCTACCATCAGAACAAGCCACAGCTGTTACCTGGGAAAATTGAAGTGATACTTTTTCATTCGAGATTGTACTGTGGTAACTCATATCATTCTGATCCCGACTTGTCGGGAGAAGAATCCATGTTCTTGTAAGGATATTTCTCCGCCAACCTGCGGATCAGGAATGACAATCGCGACGAGAGAATGCCTGCCTGACGGCGAGGCCAGGTCGGGGCATTAGATCATGGGTTGAATTCAGATTGTTTTTTATCCTCTTTCATAAAATATAAGATAAATATTTCTGTTTAATTTTGAACCATAAATTTCAATTTAGACTTCTATAAAAGTAAATATTCTGATCAATAAATGTATTCAAATATATTTCTATAAGTTATAATATTACTCTAATGCGCTGGCAAACACATGTTACTTAATGATATATATTGATATATTTAGATATAAAAATAATCTTTATTCAGATTGATCATGATATTTTTTGCGTCAATTGGTACTCCAACATATGCATATCCTTTCCAAGGATATGCTAGAATATGTCATATGAAACTCAAAATAAAGCGAGTTGATAAAACACTCCCTGTTCCTGAATATCAAACCAAGGGTTCTGTTGCATTCGACCTATATGCCAGAAAAACGACAACTGTCAAACCTTTTTCCCCAACTATTATTCCTGCAAATATAATCCTTCGAGTGCCTGCAGGATACTTTTTAATGCTTGTAAGTCGCAGTTCTACCCCTATCAGAAAACATCTTATGGTATCAAATGGAATCGGAGTGATCGATCAGGACTACCATGGAGACAAAGATGAGATTGGTATACAAGTACTGAATTTTTCAAAAGAAGACGTTACCATTGAGAAAGGTGAGCGCATCGCCCAAGCACTTCTCGTCAAGATTGCCAAAGTCGAAGAATTTGAAGAGGTCGATAGTATCACTGATGTATCTCGAGGCGGATTTGGTAGTACGGGATAGTATAGCAATTTCTAATTTCTAATTTTTATGAAAGTCCACCCTGAATATCAATACCTCAACCTACTGACCGACATTCTAGAAAACGGGACAAACAAAGACGATCGAACCGGAACTGGAACATACAGCCTGTTTGGACGACAGATTCGATTTGACCTAAGCAAAGGCTTCCCACTACTTACAACAAAAAAAGTCTTTCTTCGCGGAATCATTCATGAGTTACTCTGGTTTCTGAAGGGAAATGGGAACATAAAATATCTTGTTGATAATAACGTCCATATCTGGGATGCATGGCCATATCAGTATTATGTATCAAGTAATACCCTAATCAAAGATGGAGCGAAGAAATCTACCCTTTCTCAAAAAGATTTTATCCAAAAGATACATGATGATGATGACTTTGCTCAAAAATGGGGCAATCTTGGTCCAGTGTATGGCGTACAATGGAGACACTGGCAGAGCCCCAAAGGTGAAAGTATAGACCAAATTTCTCGCGTAATAGATCAGATCAAAAACGATCCTAATTCACGAAGGATGATTGTCTCTGCATGGAATGTAAGCGATATTCAGGAAATGGCAAAAGCAGGGCTTCCGCCTTGTCACACCATGTTTCAATTCTATGTTATTGACAAAAAGCTCTCTTGCCAGCTCTATCAGCGCAGTGCAGACGTCTTTTTAGGTGTTCCATTCAATATAGCTTCATACGCCCTTTTCACAATGATGATTGCACATGTCACTGGACTTGAGCTTGGTGACTTTGTTCATACTTTTGGGGACGTGCATATATACAAAAACCATATGGAACAGGTACATGTACAGCTTGTCAGAAAGCCCCGAAAATTTCCAACGATGACGATTAACCCTGCAGTAAAGGATATAGACTCATTTTCGATTGAAGATTTTGAACTAAAAGGATATGACCCTTACCCACCCATAAAAGCTCCGGTCGCAGTTTAATTGGCACTGAAAATATATAGTTCATACTCTATATGATTATCTATATCTCACATAGTAGTAGTTATTTCATTACCTCATCATTTATCATTGCGAGGAGCGTAGCGACGAAGCAATCCCGCTATCTGTTGAGATTGCTTCGCTATAGTATGTTTGGCTCGCAATGACAATCCATATCCATAGGTATTGAAATGACTTCTAGTAGTTTCGACTACAGAACAAAACTGTATATGCCATTAATCCCCCTTCTCCCCTATGCTACAATGATCTCATGAAAGTAATTTCTGTATTTGACCCGACAGCAGTAGACGAAAAAAGCCGCGTTCGAGGAATTGGGAGATATCTTAAAACTCTTCAAGAGGCGTTTCGACATCTTGATACTGATCCAGTTGAAGAATCACCTACTGGAGTATCTCAGTACAATACACAGTCCCAAAATCCAGGAGATAACTTCTTTTTTCAGTTTACCGCAAATATAAATGAAATCAAAAAACAAAGCGTCTTCATCAATCCTTTTTTCAATCCGATACAAAAACCTCTCAAAATCAGAAGACTGACACAAAAACAGATCGCCGTCATCCATGATCTTGTTCCGTTCAAGTACCCACACATGTTTCCAATTGGCCTCAAAGGAATGATATATACATTCCTGAATAAATGGGCACTCCGAAACTACGATCTCATAGTGACAGATTCAATCGCAAGCAAGAGGGATATTCTCCATTCTTATAAACTTCCCGAAAAGAACGTCCAAGTCATCTACCCTACCGTCTCAAGGATGTTCACCCCTCATCTAGATCGTGAAAAAGAATCTGTAGCACATCACCATCCATTTCATTCTGAAAATGATCATTCTGTGGCTGAATTTTCAAAAATTCCTCTCCAAACATTGACACAAAATCCATTGATCCAAAACCTCAAAGATTTTGCAATATACGTGGGAGATGCCACGTGGAACAAAAATCTCCCGAACATAGCACAAGCCATCAAGATGGCAAATATTCCCTGTGTATTTGTTGGGAAAGTTTTTGGCGAAAGTAATACAAACAAGGCGCACGTAAAACCTCATCCATGGAACAAGTCGCTTCAACAGTTTCTCAAACTCGCGGAAGGAGACGATCGCTTCATTTTCCCAGGATACGTCTCTGACACTGAGCTCATGTATCTTTACAAAAGGGCAAAAGTAAATATTCTCGTTTCACACGATGAGGGATTTGGACTTTCATATATCGAGGCGGGCTTTATGAGCACACCAAGCATTCTTTCGGATACACCGATTTTTCACGAAATCGCGGCAGATGCCGCTGACTTTGCTCCACCAAACAACCCAAAAGAAATCGCACAAAAAATATCGAGCGTTTTTTATGACTATCTTCATCAGGAGAAAATGAGTATCAAAGCCTTTGATCGAGCTCAGGAATTTCATCCACAACGGTTTCAAAAAGAGTGGGTAGAACTCCTTAAGATTGCGTAACTCATCTTAATTTCGTATACCTATGGAACTCAACATTTATTACTATATTGCAATCTCAGCATTCTACATCGTGCTCATGCAAAATATGCTTTCAACCTCCCTTGGATTTCAATCTGTAGAGATAGTAGCTCTGTTTGTGATTGGAGGGTTTATCGGGTATGCGATGGATTCATACATGATAGGATTTCTCTTTGCATCGATCATGCATTTTTTGTTTTGGAGTCACGGAGGTGATTAGGAATGTCTAAAGTGAAAATAGTTGTTCTCCATTTTCTGTTGTGATTTTTATCACTTCATCAACAGACATCTCTTTCAGTCTCGCTACTTCTTCGATAATATACTTAATATGGGCAGGTTCGTTGGGGTATTTTCGTTGCGATTTTAATGGCTCAGGAAGAATGAAGGGGCTATCGGTTTCGACAACCAGCATCTCAAGAGGAACAACTTTGATAAAGTCCTGTTTTTGCTTGTCATAGGTCACATCGCCATCAACTCCGATAAACATATCGTGCTTTTTTGCAAAATCTAACAATTCAACATCTGCTTCACAACAATGAAAGACAGAATGTTGAACCAGACGAACATCCCAGTTTTTTTCTAAAATTGGAAGCACATCTGATTTTGCTTCTCGATTGTGCAAAATCAAAGATTTTTTGTGTCGTATCGCCAGTTGAATTTGAAAGCTCAATAAATCTCTCTGTATCTTTATAAATCTCTCATCCACTGAATAATCTTTGTATTTCGTTTCCTCATATACATGTCTATCCATCCCTACTTCCCCAACTGCGACTACTTTTGGGTGAATTAATAATGTTTCAATTATCTTTATGTCATCCTGAATTAGTTTTAGGATCTGTTCTGAACATCCCGCCCCCATTCGTCGAGCCTGACTCGACTTCGGGTACTCCCTTTTTAAGGGAGATCTAGAAATAGCTCCCCCTTCAGGAAGGGGGTCTCCGACGTTATGTCGGAGGGGGGATATTATTAACGAGCTTTCTAAATACTTTGCTGCATGATGCGGGTGAATCCCAACTGCAGCATACAAACCTTCATGTTGGTCTGCAACTTCAATGGCTTTTTTTGAAGAAGTAACGTCGGTGCCTGGAATGACAATTTTGGTAACTCCTGCCTTAGAAGCACGCGAAATCACCTCGTCGAGGTTTTTTTTGAATCGTTTGAAATTAAGATGGCAGTGGGTGTCGAACATAAAGATAGTAGTTAGTATAAAGTAATTAGTATTTCGGGTCAATTATAAACGTTGAGGCTATTAAGTAGGTATGTCTCCTAACTCACTGAGCAACTGAGTTGCTGAGCGGCTGAAATGCTGTATACTATTCTTATGACCATCTTTATAGGTGCAGATCACAGAGGATTTGAGCTGAAAAACAAGCTGGTTGAGTATCTTCAGGACCAGAATATTCGTGTGGAAGATCTGGGAAACTACGAACACGACCCCGAAGATGATTATCCTGATTATGCGCAAAAGGTGGCTCAAGCCGTACTTCAAAACCCTGAACAATTTCTTGGAATCGTGATCTGTGGATCAGGAATAGGCGTTTGTATGGCTACAAATAGAAATAGGGGGATTTATTGTGGTATGGGACTTGACGAGGAACAAGTACGTCATGGACGAGAAAACGACCATATAAACATACTCTCACTTGCCGCAGACAATGTATCCGAAGAAAAAGCTCAAGAAATGGTAGACGCCTTCATTTCTACACAACCAGTCAAGAAAGATAAATATACCAGGAGGCTCAAAAAAATCGATTCAGTCGAACAGTCCTCAGATCCTCACTCAGACCCACCTACTACGACACAAAGTCTGTAAATCTTATATCTTTATCTGATACTTCCCACTCGCATTTTTTTCGACGACTCCTGAAAGTTCCATCGAGGAAAGTAATGTCAATATTTGGTAGACGGGAGCGCTCAATGAGCGTGAAAGATCATCAGGTGTAAACGCTTCTTGTGACAAAAGTTGGAACAATCTTTTCTGTTCTTCGGGAATATTCTTAAGAGTATTTTTAACTGATATTTGCTTTTTCAAATCATACTCCTCCAAGATATCACCAACTTCAGTGACAAGTTTTGCTCCTTCTTTGAGAAGGAGATTTGGAGCTTGAGATTGATCTGAAGTGATTGGAGCGGGTGGTGCAAATACGTCTTTCCCTTGGGTTAGGGCGTAGCGTGCAGTAATAAGCGAACCAGAATCTTTGAGTCCTTCGGCAACCAATATGCCTCGTGACAACCCAGAAATCAATCTATTCCGAGATACAAAATGACCTTTGAGTGTCGTCATTTCGGGAGGAAACTCTGAGATGACCAGATTTCCCGTATCAATGATTTTGTGATACAGATCTCGGTTTACCCACGGATATATCACGTTTGCCCCACATCCCAAAAATGCAATCGTCCGCCTTTTGGCGCTGATTGCTGCCCAATGCGCGGCAGCATCGATACCCATTGCCATCCCTGACACAATGATTGCTCCAGCCTCTGCAAGTTCACGAGAGAATTTAGTCGCGATCTGTTTCCCATAATCTGTTGGGGTTCTGGTCCCTACCACTGCAAAATAGAGCTCGTTTTCCTCCTCATCATTCCAATGAAAACTCGCAAGCTCTCCTTTGACGTAAAGGCAAATCGGTGGATCGGATAGATTGAGAAACGAAGCAGGATACCGCGTATCCTCTCTCGTCAAAACTGCGATATGCTTGTCAGTAATTTTTTTGTACTCTACCTCAAACTCAAATGACGATCTAAATGTAATAAATTTTTGCCCAAGAGACTGTCCCAAAGCCGATTGTAACTTTGAGCTTGGAGCTTCGTACGCCTGTTTCACTGAGCCAAAATATTTGAGAAGATTGTCAAATCGTATAGGGCCAATGCCGGGGAAAAATGAGAAGCCGAGGTAGTATGGAAGATCGCTCATTGCCATTAATCTATTGTAATCTAATCTATGATGAAATTCATTTCTTTGCATGTTATAATAGTGTTATAACATTACTCATTATTTTATATAAATGATTCAAAATATTATCCAGATCGGCAATTCTCATGGAGTGATCATACCAAAACAAATTTTAAAACAGCTGGATCTTTTTGAGGGTAAAAAAATAGCACTCGATTTTGATATCGAGTCCCAACACATCACTCTTCGACCTCCCCATTCGCAAGCAAAATCAGCCATCACACCTGAATTTAAAAGTTGGCTTGATGATTTTAAGAAAAAAAACTATGCCATGCTCAAGGAGCTAGCCAAAACACAATGACAAAATATTTGCCTATTGAACAAGTTGTCTACATCCACGACGAAATGATCCTAACATTTGGAGGCCGGTCTGACGTGCATGATTTTACCATGCTTCATTCTGCAGTCGAACGATCAAAAGCAACCTTTGATCAAAAGGATTTGTATCCAAGTCTGTTTGAAAAAGCCGCAGCTTTGATTCAATCTTTAATACTCAATCACCCGTTTGATGATGGAAATAAGAGAACTGCGTTCACGTCTTGTGCGGCCTTTTTGTTCCAAAATGGGTACTTTTTAAAATTTACAAAAAAAGAAGCTATCGAATTTACATTGAAGATAGACAATCATTCATATTCTTTTGAGAACATCGCCACATGGCTTGAAAGACATTGCGCTACTTCTCCACCCGATTCATCCCAATGGCACTGGCGATGATGATTATGCCTCCAACCAATTCTTTGAGATTTGGAGATTCACGGTAAAAAATAATTGCCAATACTAGTGCAAAAACAGATTCAAGTGTGAGAATATTGCTAGCTAAAACAGCGTGTACATGCCGAAAGCCGTAATTGATCAGGTAAATGTTTAAAACAACCACCAGCTAAAGCATGGTGGAATTAAGAATAAACGGTTGAAAACCGCATTAGTGACTAAAGTCCGTGCTAATTTGAAAATCATCTTCTTGTTTTGGTTTGGTATCTTGGTTCTCTATATA
>Ga0210019_1003036_pt1 | contig 15700 bp, 15 predicted proteins | sample CryGeyCG2114_020_2_FD_183969 | JGI IMG/M metagenome (GOLD analysis project Ga0210019, IMG submission 183969) | Groundwater microbial communities from aquifer - Crystal Geyser CG11_big_fil_rev_8/21/14_0.20 (SPAdes) (version 2) | ecosystem: Environmental > Aquatic > Deep subsurface > Groundwater ...
TCGAGCGACCTGATTTTTAACGACTGAAAGGAGTATAAAAATGGAAGTACTCCTGTGGTGATACGCTGACGAAAAAGACGCAATTTGCAGCAGAATTTTGGACATTTCGGCAGGCAAGCTATGTTTTGCTTGATAAAATGCGGTTAGATAGTGGATAGGCTCTAAGGCTCTGGATTCCACTTTTCAGTGGAATGACACCAATTGCGTAGGTCCTACTATAGTAAGGTACTTACTTGTATACCTTCTGAAATGCGGTGAGACCTCTGCAGACACGTCTCTGCATGTGGAAAACGTACATTATTTTTTGTTCACGACCAAGGTGAGCGTGGTATACTAGCGCCTATAGATACCATGTCGAGAAAACCTAAAAGTCGTGCGTCGAGTGAACCCCTACTTCGCGAAGAAACACTTCAAGGTGTACTTGCCGTACTCTTTTTTGTTGTAGCACTCGTGCTTGTATTTGCGGCGTTTGATAATGCGGGACCTGCGGGTCGCAATGTGTTTCGCGTTCTTACTTCTTTTGTTGGAATCGGTTTTTACATCCTTCCGGTCTTGTCCATGTTCCTAAGTATTGGATTTTTAAAAGCACTTCGAGGACTGTTCCCTGTTAAAAAAACTGTTGGCGCTTTTATCCTTTTTCTTTCCGGACTTGCTACCACCAATCTCCTCTTTCCAACCGATGGTGGATATCTTGGAAATCTTCTCAGTGCACCCATGATGCGCCTGTTTGATATCTACACTTCACTTATTATCTTCATCGCAATATTCATAATCTCCGTCCTCGTCATGTTCGAGGCTTCCATTCCCGTTGATGCCTTTATGTCACTCTGGCGGGGATCGGAGAAAAAGAAATCAGAACCTCGTATCACTGGACTCACCGGAGAAGGTGGACCCGAACGATCTGAAAAAGATGAGGGTACCGGAGAAGAAAATGAAGGGGTTAAACCTATAGAGAAAAAGGAAGACAAAGCGAAGATACGCAAAGAGGAAGTTCCTGACGCACTCCCCATACGACCTACACGACCAGTCTGGAGCCCTTATGCACCTCCCTCACTCAGCCTTCTTGAATTCGATAAAGGTAAACCAGGTGTCGGCGACATTAAAGCAAACGCCAATATCATAAAGCGAACCCTTCAAAACTTCGGCATCGAAGTCGAGATGGATGAAATCTCAATCGGCCCTGCCGTCACTCGCTACGCTCTCAAACCGGCCGAGAGTGTTCGCCTTTCCAAGATTGTTGCCCTCCAGCGGGAACTTGAGCTGGCCCTCGCCGCTCATCCTATTCGCATCGAAGCCCCTATCCCTGGAAAATCGCTCGTCGGTATTGAGATTCCGAATACCGTCAAAGCCACCGTCGGCCTTGCAACGATGCTAAGTAGTGCAGAGTTTACCTCTTCCGACAAACCGCTTCTCATGTCTCTCGGTAAGGACCTTAACGGAAAGGCTCACTTTGCCAACTTGTCAAAGATGCCTCACACCCTTATCGCAGGCACCACCGGTTCTGGAAAATCAGTCGCCATCCACACCATTCTTACCTCACTTCTCTACCGCAACTCTCCAGACGACCTTAAACTCATTCTCATTGATCCTAAACGTGTCGAATTGACCCTCTATAACAAAATCCCCCACCTGCTTACTCCGGTAATCACCGATGCCAAGAAAGCAATCCTCGCGCTTAAATGGGCCGCGAAGGAAATGGATCGTAGGTACGATATCCTTGAATCAGAGACTGTTCGAGATATTCAGTCGTATCATAAGAATATTGTTGAGCCTGAATACAAGAAATTTGACGTCCCTGTGCCGAAGTTGACGGGAGCTTCGCGCCCGAAACGGAGTCCGGAGACCGAAGACGAAGAACAAAATCGGCATGGAACGCCCTCAACAACATCGCAATCTCGGCACGGGGAACAATCAACTCTTCCGGAGCGTATGCCGTATATCGTGATAATCATCGACGAGCTTGCCGATATTATGGCAACCTATCCTCGTGAACTCGAAGCAGCAATCGTTCGCCTCGCCCAAATGAGCCGTGCCGTTGGTATACATCTCATCCTTTCCACACAAAGACCGAGTGTGAACGTCATCACCGGTCTTATCAAAGCAAACGTGCCTGCACGTATCGCCCTCCAGGTATCTTCACAAATCGACTCTCGTACCATCCTCGACACCGGTGGAGCTGAAAAGCTTCTCGGCGCGGGAGACATGCTCTTCCTTTCTGGCGAAATGTCGAAGCCAACTCGTCTTCAATCCCCATACATATCTGAATCGGAGGTAAAAAAGGTGACCAGCTACCTTTCGAATGCTTATAAAGATGAGGTACCGAACGAGCTCAATCTTGGCGGTGACGAAGGAGGGACCTCTATATTTGAGAACGGCGTAGGTGACAACGAAGAAATCGACGACGATCTCTATGAGGAGGCGCGCGAAGAGGTTATAAAGGCGGGCAAAGCTTCAACGTCGTACCTTCAGCGAAAACTACGCATTGGCTACTCTCGCGCAGCCCGCCTAGTCGACATACTCGAAGAAAGAGGCGTGATTGGCTCCGCTGATGGATCCAAACCTCGAAAAGTGTTAGGCGCTGCGGGACATGATGCCCCCTCCGAAAACGCTGTCGACGAAGATGCTCCAGGGCCAGGGACGTTATAGAATGGTTAGGGTTAAGAAGCCAGATCTTCTTAAAATTAGGAAACTCTTAACCTTATCTCTTAACCCATTCCAGTTTCCTAACCATAACCTATAGCCATGGAACGTACGCCCAAACTCATCATCGGAATCACCCTTACCGTACTTATTACGGTTGGTCTTGGTGTGTACATATACCTTCAATCCAAAGAATATATTCGTGGACCTGTCCTAACCATCGATGAACCAGTAGACGGGAGCCTTGTAGTAGAACCTCGAGTCACCATCAAAGGTACAACCCACAATATTTCCCTCCTTACCTTGAACGGGCGACAGATTTTTACCGATGAACAAGGCCGTTTTACAGAGGCGTTGCTCCTCCATGAGGGGTATTCTATAATGACCCTAGAGGCTAAAGACCGGTTCGGGCACAGTATCGAAAAACGGCTGGAGCTGGTTTATAAACCGAGTGTTTTAATTCCTCCTTTTCTAAAGGAGGTGTCCGAGTCGGCGAGGACGGAGGATTTATGAAATTGTATTACAGCCCCAGGCTGAAAAGTACGGCGCAAAATTTGAGAAAGGCTGAAAATCTTGCGGAAGTCTTGTTGTGGAAAGAACTGCGGGCCAGGAAATTGGGTGTACAATTTTTGCGTCAGCGTCCGATTGATAAGTATGTGGTAGACTTTTATTGTCACAGACTGAATTTGGCGATTGAAATAGACGGGGTGAGCCATGATAGTAAAGTGGAAGAAGATGTCATCCGGCAAAAAATGCTAGAATCAAAAGGAGTTCGGTTTCTCCGGTTTAATGATAAAGATGTACGATATAATCTTGATGGTGTTCTACGCGAGATAACGGAATTTGTTAAATCCTCCGGTTCATCAGAATGAACCACCTCCTTTAAGAAAGGAGGAACAAGAACCACATGCTATAATCTTAATGTTATGCACTATTACGCTTGCGACAACTGCAAAAAGAACATTCCCAATGAAGACGAAGCCGTATCGGCGGGTCTTGGTCCGGTTTTTATGACAAAAATCTTCTGCCAAAAATGCGCCAAACCGGTCGCGGACTTTCTGAACAAACACGGGTTTGGAAAAGATAAGAAACAAAAGTCATGAACTGGTACAACATAACGAAGGGGCAAATTGTAACCATCTGGGTATTCGGAATGCTGTTGTGGTTGTGGTTTTCTTTTATGCGCGAATTTGCGTGGTCAGAATGGCAATCATCGCTTTTCTTTGGGTTACCACTTATATTAATTTTCTACACAATAGGTTGGAAAAATAACAAAAAAGGATAATTTTGTGTAGAGTTCCTTATTGACCATTCGAGACCAAAGTATTTATTTATTAATTATTTTTTCGAGATTCGGTATTCGAAATTCGATATTCCACTACAATGGCTTTCGGCAAACCTAAAAAAGAAAAAATAGCAAAATCGGTCGGCAATAACATTGACGATACTCTCGCCGCTATCAAAACAAAGTTCGGCGATGACGCCATTATGAAGCTGGGCGATAAACCAAGAGTTGATGTGAACGCCATCTCAACCGGCTCCATTGGACTCGACTTTGCCCTTGGTGTCGGCGGACTTCCTCGCGGACGAATCATAGAAGTGTTTGGACCGGAGAGCAGCGGTAAATGTATCAGTCGGAACTCTATCGTATTTTCCGAGCATGGCATGTTGCCTATTGATGCTTTCGGGAAGCTGGTTATTCCAGGTTTTCAAAAGCGAAAGACGTATGTGTATGCAGAACACTGCTACGAACAAACAAGCCACTTCTACAACCAGGGACTCAAAAGCACGATCCGAGTTGAAACAAGAAACGGTTTTGCGATTGAAGGGACGCCGAACCATCGCATTCGTGTCATTACCAGAGAGGGTAATTACATCTTTCGACGGCTTGACGAACTACAGCAGGACGACTATATCGCTATCCAAAGAGGCCAAAACTACTTCGGGAGTGGCGTAGATCTTAGCGGGTTTTCATACACAGTACACCCGCTCAACAGGAGTGGGAAGAAATTCACTCCTCCTTCCATTGTAACAACCGACCTTGCGATGCTCATGGGGTATCTCGTCGGTGATGGAACCACAACAGCGACAGGACTGAATAAGAACAATATCCAACTGACCGTTGCCGATGCCGAAACAAGGCGGGACTTCGAGAAACTCTGTATCCGGCTCTTTAACGAAAAACCGAAGATAACCCGTGATAGAAGAACGAGGGGCGTATCCCGTTTCGTTATTCATAACGCCAAAGCACGTGCCTTTCTCGCGTATGCGGGACTGGGTTGGCACGATGCGGGAACAAAGGAAATTCCTTGGAGCGTTCTGTGTGCACCAAAAGATATAGTGGGTGTGTTCCTTTCATCTCTATTCGAGTGCGATGGCTGTTTTAGCGGTAGCACGATAGAATATTGCACAAAATCACCGAGGCTAGCCGAACAAATTCTGGTCACATTGCTTAACTACGGTATAGTCGCAAAGAAGAAGCGTCGCGCGGTTGATGGAATGACATACTTTTATCTCTACATAGAAGGCCGGAACGACAAAAGACAGTTTCTAGAACATATTGGTTTTCGCAGTGGGAGAAAGAATAAACTGCTCCGAGGCGACGTGTTCAAAAAACGAGTGTATGCTTCAAAAACAACCGTTGACACAATTCCTTATCTTAACGTACAACTCAATCAGTTCCTCAATTCCTTCTCCAAAACAGTACACGGCACAAATCGAGCCGACTGGGATGTGGTATATGATTATTTACCTGCGCCACGGGGTAGAAACTGCACTATAAGTTATGACCGACTGCGAAAAATCTTGAAACATTTTGCGGAGGGACGCAACCTGCCCGAATATCAGTACTTCGAACAATTAGAGACACTGCACTTCTTCTTCGATAAAATAACGCGAATAGAAAAATCAAAAAGCCATGTGGTCGACTTTACCGTGCCGAAAGGGTCAACATTTTTCGCTAATGGTTTTGTGAATCATAATACGACCCTTTCCCTTCACGTTATCGCTGAGGCACAAAAAAAGTCTGGTATTTGTGCCTTCATCGATGCAGAACACGCAATGGACCCTGAGTACGCAAAGCGCCTCGGGGTAAAGATAGATGAACTCCTCATCTCACAGCCGGATACAGGAGAACAAGCTCTCGAAATCGTTGAGTCCCTCGTTCGTAGTGGTAAGCTCGATGTTATCGTCATCGACTCGGTGGCTGCGCTTACCCCAAAGGATGAAATCGAGGGCGACATGGGTCAATCCCACGTCGGAAAACAAGCCCGCCTTATGTCACAAGCACTTCGAAAGCTCACCGCTATTGTCGCTCGGAGTAAAACCATCGTCATTTTCATCAACCAAATCCGAATGCAAATCGGGGTGATGTTCGGTAACCCAGAAACGACTCCTGGAGGCAAGGCGCTTAAGTTCTACACATCGGTCCGCCTCGATATACGTCGCATCGCACAGATTAAAAAGGGTGAGGAGATTATGGGTGGGCGCGTTCGTGTGAAGGTGGTGAAGAACAAAGTGGCCGCTCCATTCAAGCAGACAGAGTTCGACCTTATGTACAACGAGGGTATCTCACGCGAAGGTGAACTCATCGCCCTTGGTGAAAAGCTTGGCCTTATGAAGAAATCTGGTTCGTCTTATGAATATGACGGCGTGAAGCTCGGCCGAGGCTACGACGCAACGCGCCAATTCTTGCGGGAAAACAAGAAGGTATCCGGTGAAATCCTGCGGGCTATCGTGAAGCAACTGAAAGACGGCGGAGCGCTTGAGGCCACACCCAACGTGGGAGAAGGTGAAGCGTCGGAATGAAATCTTTAATCCTTTATCTTTACTCCTTAACATTATGAACTGGAAATCGTGGCCGTATTGGGTAAGAGGAATGGTAATCACTACTATAATCCCTGCTTTTTTTGTTGTTTCTAACAAGTTGTATCCACTCGTATTTCCCTGCCAAGCGTCCCTAGGATATTGTGCCGGCTTATGGGAATATCAAGCATCTTTATTCACAATGCCTGTCCTGCCGATTATGTACCTACTATGCATTCACGGTTGTGATGTGGGGGCCGTGAGTACGATGTTTGTTTCTCTTTTAGTTTTTTATGTATTGCTCGGCACTGTTATCGGCTACCTCTGCGGCAAATTTATCCAAGGAAAGAAGAAAGCCTGGCCGTATTGGGCAAAAGGGTTGACTTCCCTATTGATAGCTGTCGGGGTCATTGCTTTTGTAAGCTCGTATCCGTCACCATTGATGCTACTGATTTTATATCCTGGTTTCTTAATCGCCGGAGCAGATAATGGAATTCTTATAGTATCAGTCGCAACCGTCTTTTACGGGGTTGTGGGTAGCGGTTTAGGTTGGCTTTACGGAAAATTCAGAAGCGGAAGTACAACGACTATTCCCCTTTCCTAGCTCTGTGCTACGATAGTCCTACTGTTATTCAGTTATTAGTCATAAGTTACTACTATGTATCTCAACAAAGTCATTCTCTACGGAAACCTCACCCGTGACCCCGAGCTTAAGGCGCTCCCCAGTGGAAGCCAGGTGGCGGAATTCGCTATCGCGACCAACCGCGTCTATAAGGACAAAGACGGCTCCAAAAAGGAAGAGGTGGATTTCCACAACATCGTGTCGTTCGGAAAAACGGCGGAAGTTATCGCACAATATCTGAAAAAAGGGCGTCCTATCTTCATCGAAGGAAGGATCCGCACCCGAAGCTGGGAATCAAAGGACGGCACCGGAAAGCGATACAAGACAGAAATTGTGCTCGAACAATTCCAGTTTGGACCAAGCGCACGAGATGGCGCGAGAGGCACAGGAGGGACAGACCGCTCACCATCATCAACCCCTAAAGCAGAAGAAAACAAAGAAGACAATGGTGGCGCATCAGGTATTCAATACCCTGACGAACAAATAAATGCAGATGATATTCCGTTCTAGAGAATCTCTAATCCTTCTCTAATTAACACCCGAATACCTCGAATAAGATGGCCGAGTTAGTCGAAAAAGAACTAAGCTATGCGGTGACTGGTATTCTTTTTGATGTCTATAACGAGCTTGGAGGGGGTTATCCCGAGAAATACTATCAGCGTGCAGTCAGCATTGCCTTGAAAAAGAAGCGTATCCCATTCGAGGAGCAACTTCTTCTCCCTTTGAAATTTGAAGAGGAGTCAATCGGACGGTTCTTTCTTGATTTTCTCATCGGAAAAAAACTGGTTCTAGAGATAAAATCAGCTCCTAAATTGTACCCAAGAGACACTAAACAGGTTTTATCTTACCTAAGGAGAAGCAACATCCCGTTAGGAATTTTAGCTAACTTTCACAGACAAGAACTCCAAACGAAACGTATTCTTCGAGGTTTTATTCGAGAAGATTAGATTTTGAATTCGAGTTGATTCGAGATAGTTATTACCTCGCAACGTACGGCATGAGACCCATAAAGCGAGCTCGCTTAATAGCAAGCGCAAGCTGGCGTTGGGCTTTTGCGGAGACACAGCTACGCTTTGCAGCCTGAATACGACCGTGAGGATTGATAAACTTCTTCAAAAGTTCAATATCCTTATAGTCGATATGTTTTATATTGTTTTGCGCGAAATAACATTGTTGCTTCATAATTTTTCTTTAACTTTTAATTATTTAATCAATCTTTTTTTCGTCCCGTTCCCTGCCTACCGCAGGCAGGCGTGTTGGCGGCGTTCCCCGCCCGAACGTACCGGTTCGGTACGGGCGGGGTTCGGGCGGGGTACGGGGCGGGCGTTTCAGTTCCGTGTTTTTACGCTCGTTCAACGTAATCCCCTGTAACCGTATTGACCCGGACCATCTCACCCTCAACGATAAACATCGGCGCGTTAATGGTTGCTCCTGTCTCAAGAGTAATCTGCTTCGTCCCTCCCTGTGCGGTGTTACCCTTTACGGCAGGTGGAGCGTCGATCACCTTCAGCTCTACCTTAATCGGCAATTTGATACCTACCATCTTTCCAGCCCCTTCTTCTCCTGGTGCAAGCCAAGAAAGCACTTCAAGTAAGCTATTTGCCTTAAGAAAACGCCCTCCTATACCCACAATGCCATCTTCGAGAGTAAATCTCTTTGACGGGTCGTTTGCTTCACAGAACCAATACTGCCCTTTATTCGTATATAGATATTTAATCTCTCGAGAACTAATTTCGGCTTCGTGAACCTTATCTGCTTGATGGAAGGTAACTTCAGTCACTTTGCCTGAAAATAAATTTTTAAGCTTTGTTTGATTCACTGGCTTGCGCTGTTGCATGCGAAAGATATGCGCGTCAAGCACTTCGTATGGAGTCCCTTCATAGACAATAAGCTTCTTGCCTAATATTTCGTTATAAGAAAGCATTGACATAGTATCGCTAATCAAACGCTAATTTTCTTCTCCAATCTCTCGAATCGGATTCGCGTGATTCGAGTTTCCATAATTCGAGTGTGATTCGGGATGTTATTCTGCTATGAGTTTCTCAATCGACTTCTCGAGCTCTACTTCAGAGACAGGAGCTGACGGCGGAGCTTCGGTAGGTGCCTCTCGTTTCTCTCGAGGACCATCGGTACGTGGAGGGCGCGCACCAACGAGCGTATGTTCTCGTACGGTTTTGATAAGGAGATAGCGTAAAATGGCGACATCGCGTTTGAGCTCTTCTTCAATCACCTTCACCTTATCTCCAGTAACCTCAAACTTCATCCAGCCAAAATACGCGTTCTCAAATGTTTGATACGCTCCAGAAATACTCTTCTTCATTTTATAGGTAAGCGGTCGCATTTTTGGAAACTCTTCCGCAAATACTACAGCTCCCTCCTTTTCAAGGATATCCTTGATAACAGTTACTTCGCGAGGAACATCGTTCTCTGCGAGACTACCGACGAGTAAATACCCGACCTCATAGATGCGGTTTTCCGCACCCTCATCGCCCACTACTTCTTCCGATACGTCGGAAACCGTAGAGAGGGTCTTCCCCTCTTCTTGTGTGTCATCTGACATATATAGATGCTTTATGGATAAAAGATGGACTAGAAACTAGCCACCAAAGCAATGTTCTCTATTCGTCGCCTAAACGAATCCTAAAGAACGAAGCCCAAAGAGAATAGCACGTTCTTTACCTCTTCGCAAGCGCATTAAAAAGAGGGCTACGGCAAAGTAATGTTAAAGAAATGTTCAGCGTTTTTCAGTACCTGTATTCGAACCTCTTCCTCATCTTGCTTCTTGATTCGAGCGATGGCTTTTACAACTTCTCGAACATGCATGGGCTCATTTCGCTTCCCGCGAAACGGAACAGGTGATACATACGGGGCATCGGTTTCTGTGAGTATTCGCTCAAGGGGGGTGTTTCGCACCACTTCTTCGTAATTTTGTGCAAAGGTAAGTACACCGGTAAAGGAGAGAAAAAAGCCGGCATCAAGTATTTCTTTCGCCTCATCCCACGAACCGGCAAAAAAGTGAAAGTTGCCACGAAGAGGTGATTCAAGATTTAGGTTGTAAGATTTAAGTATAGAAAGAGCATCAAGGTACGCCGAGCGCCCTCCTCCGCTTCTCACATGCAACATCAGTGGCTTGTTCACCTCAATCGCCAATTCGATATGTTGCCTGAATACCTCCTCCTGTTTTCTTACTGCCGAATGTTCCATGTTCCATGATTCATGTTCCATTCGATAGTAATCAAGCCCGCATTCACCAATACCTACAACCTTTGGATGCTTGGCCAGAGAACGGTAGGTGGCGTGGTCAAAAACCTCCCCTCGAGAGGTGAACTCTTTATTCCCCTCTCCAAGTTCTTGTTCGTCATGATGGGACTTGTCGGTATGGATAGGGTGAATACCGATAATGGCATACACGCCCGTCTCATACCTTTCCGCCATTTCGATGGCCTTCAAAGAGGTGTCCTTTTGTGTACCGACATTAATCATCGCTACGCCAGCGTCTAAAGCACGTTGAACAACCTCGTCTCTATCTTCGTCGTAGGCGGAAAAATTAACGTGGGTATGGCAGTCAATGTGTGTGAAGCGCATAGCGTAAAGCGTTTAGCGTCTAGTAAAAGAATGAGGGGGTTTACGCCTTACGAGGGAAGAGATTGTCGGGTTTTTTGTTCGCGCGTATGGCTTCCTTTATTTTGATACTTGTGTCCGGCATAAACGGCTCTAGCATAATTGCGATACGCCAAAGTCGTTGTACTAAATCCGCCAAAATACTTGTAGCCGCTCGCGCGTCCGTTTTTAAGAGTCCAAATGGCTTTTTTTCTTGGATAACACCGTCTCCGAAAGCTATTTGTTCCCACACAAGTTCTAATGCTTTACTGAGTTCATAGTGCTCTATATGCTTTCGATATCTTTCAAGTGTACTTGTGGCGCTAACGATTTCCAAATCCAAACCGAGTGGCTCTTTTGACAACTTTACCAACTCAATCATTTTAAGAACCCTGCTTGCAAAATTCCCGATGCCGTTCGCCAAATCTGCATTATATGCTTCCTTGAATTTTTCCATCGTAAAATCGCTATCCTCAAACGGGCTGACGTGACGAGCGAGATAAAAGCGAAGTGCTTCGGTTCCGTACTCTTCTACTATCTTCAGTGGATCAATGACATTACCAACAGACTTAGCCATCTTCTGTCCTCCGCTTGTGATAAAACCGTGAATGACAATTTGTTTTGAAGTCGGAAGCCCTACCGACATAAGCATCGCTTGCCACATCGCCGACTGCTGACGGAGATTATCCTTTCCCGCAAACTGTATAGCATTGGGGGCATCTAAGGTTCCCCAAAATTTTTCAAACATCTCGGTATCAGCCGGCCAGCCGAGTGTGGAAATATAGTTGACGAGAGCATCGAACCAAACATACATCACATGCTTTGCGTCACCCGGAACAGGCACTCCCCACGGCATCTTCTCTTTGAGACGAGAAATACTAAAGTCTTCGAGTCCTCGCTTAACAAACGCTTTTATCTCATTAAAACGAAAATCTGGAACCACAAAGTCCGGGTGCTCCTTATAGAGAGTCTGCAACTTCTCTTGAAACGCAGAAAACTTGAAGAAATAGTTCTCTTCTTCTGTTATTTCTATCTCGAGATGAGGGTGTATCGTACACTTCCCTCTTTCGAGCTCCGAATCTGTCTTTTCTAGCTCACACCCAATACAATACTTCGTCTTATATATTTTTTTATCGATAAAGCCATTATCCGCGCACCTCTTCCAGAACGCTTGCGCAGCTTGGATATGATTCTTATCGGTTGTCCGGATGAAATGAATATCATCGGAAAGACCAAGTATACTTTTCAAATTTCGAAATTTGTCCGCGTATTCATCAACATACTCCTTCGGACTCTTCCCCCCTTCACTAGCCTTTCGATACACCTTTATTCCGTGCTCATCGGTTCCGGTGTTGAAAAATACTTCATCTCCGGCAAGTTTGTGATATCGCGCGATGATATCTGCCTGCACGACTTCAAGCGCGAAGCCGATATGTGGCTCCGCGTTAACATACGGCAATGTGGTGGTGAGATAAAAAGGTTTTCCCATACCGTAAGTCTAGTCTTAAGCTTTCTGATCCTGCATTTTCTTTCGCTCGAGGTCATCGAAAAACTCCATGAGCGTTGCCGCGATTGGCACCGAAAGAATGAGGCCGAGAAACCCTGCGAGCTGAGCACCGATAATAAGGGCGAGGATGACAAGGAGGGGTGGTACACCGACAATCTTCTTTACGACAAGAGGATATATCAGATGATTTTCGAACTGTTGAATAAAAATGTACAGACCGGCAACAATGAGTGCTGAAGGGAACCCTGCTACCGCAAAAAAAGTGCCTGTTGCATAGGCGATGGCAATACCCGGAATGGCAGAGATAATGGGACCGAAGAGTGGAATCGTCTCAAAAATTGCCGCGAGAGCCGCGAGAAACAATGCGTTTTTGACCCCAAGTACCGTGAGACCGAGATATACCAAAACACCAACAAGGACAGCAAGAAGGATTTGCCCTTGTATCCAAAGTCCAATCTTCTTTTGCGCGCGTTTCCAAAGTCCAACCACATACGCCTCATGATGGAGGGGTGTCACCACACGAAGAAAGGCCGCCACACCGTCCTCTTGCACCGCAAGATAAAACGACAGGACAACAATAAGGAGGAAGCTGATAATCCCTCCAAAGACGACACTGATGTTATCCCAAAATCCGTTGGCGAAACTCGAGAGAATTTGCGACAAATCGTTAAATACCGCAGTGAACGATGACGGCTCAGAAGCACCGTACGAGATACCTCGGGATAACGTTTGCGCGAGATCTGCCCCTTGTCGCACGGTCGTTTCATTTGTTGCTACTGAAAATGAGTCGGGTATCTTCTCAAGAATCTGTGGGACGGCGCGAAGAAACTGTGATGTATCCGATAAAAGTGACGGAACAAAAGAATAAAATACACCAAGAAAAACGAGTGAAAGCCCGACATACGTTATAAGTACCGCAGGCAGTCGAGAGATTCTTATCTTTTTAAACCATGTAGTCAACGGCTCGGTTGCAGATGCAATAACAACAGCAGTCAACACAACAAGAATAATATCTCGAATATAGAAGAGAAGTGCAAAAAAGAGCACGACAAGTGCCGCACGAAACATCGTTCCGGTGCTTATACTCATAGGGTTTTCAGGAGAAAGCGACATATCTGCATCATACCACCTTTTTCTGATTATTCGAACTCTGCTAAATATGCAAGATTTTCTCTATCTCCTTAGTGTTTTTTGTCGGTCCAATAAGTGCAAGGTTGAGATTTTCATCGATAAGGTGCTTCTGCGCAACTCGCATGACATCTTCGGATGTCACCTTCTTCACCTTCGCCACAATTTCTTCAGGACGAAGGAGTGGCTTCCGCATAATCTCTTGGTATCCGTAAAATTCTGCGAGAGAGTCCGATGATTCAAGACCGAGATAGAGGTTTCCGATAAGATATTCTTTCACGCGGTTCACTTCCTCTTCACTCACGAGCTCGTCTTTCAGTTTTCGCACCTCAGCCAAAATAGCACTGAGAGCCTCAGAAAGTCTTCCTTCAGGCACCCCCGCTGTCACTTCGAGGATACCATGATCGGAATAGGCATCAGGGGACGCACCAATGTAATAACAGATACCGAGTTCATCGCGCATTTTCTGAAAGAGGCGTGAACTCATTCCCCCACCAAGTATCGACGCGAGTACACGCATAGTCGCACTGTCCTCGTGATATAAATCAAAGGTACGAATACCGAGTGCGAGGTGTACTTGATCTGTCTTTTTAAATACGGCGGAGATTTTAGGGGCGTTTTGTTTCTCTTTTACTCCCACCTTCCCGTATTTCTTCCCGCTTGGCATCTTAGCAAATGCACGCGCCACTTGCTTCTTTACCTCCTGCACATCGACATTCCCTGCCACAAGAACAGCGGTTGCTCCAGACACATAGTGTTTGGAACGGTACCTTGCCATAAGCGCTCGAGTTGTCGCCTTCACTATCTCCGGAGTTCCTGCGATATTCCATCCTGCAGGTTGGTCGCCATAGAGCAGTGACATAAGTACATCGTGAATATGTCTTGGAGGAAGGTCTTCATACATTTTAATTTCCTCAACGATGACCCCTTTCTCTTTCTCCAGCTCTGCTTTCGGTAAAGTTGAGTTGAGGTAAATATCGGACACAACATCCAAAATCTTTGAGAAGTGCTTCTGGTCTGACTTTGCATAATACCCGGTCATTTCCTGTCCGGTAAAAGCATTGTACTGCGCCCCGATGCCATCGAGCTCCTTTACGATGTCGATTGGTTTTGGACGCTTCAGTGTCCCCTTAAAACACATATGTTCAAGAAAATGGGAAATGCCATTTATCTTTTTGGTTTCGTACTTCGACCCTGCTTCAACAAGAACCATAACCGTAACCGTCGGGTTATCCTTCATCGGGACCGTAATAAGGCGAAGACCGTTTTTAAGAGTTGTTTTATGAAATTGCATAGGCACAACTATACCAACGAATGGTTGTTATGCAAAGAAAAAGCCGTATCCTTCGATACGGCCGTGTTGAACTCCTTAGGAGCTCGCCCTGGGGAGGTTAGACCTCCTCAAAGGCTTGGTCGAGGCTAAGCCTCAACCAGCACCTTTCGCTTTCCCCTCCTACAAAACGCAATCCACGTGTCCTTTGTAAAAAGGTACGCCCGTGGCACCAACTCCAGATGTCCACCTTCCCTGTCCCCGTGATTCTTCCACGAAAGAAAGGAAAAGGTTTGTCCTTCCACACAGACAGAATGTCGAAGCGGGAATATGATGAGGCGATCTCCAAACAGTTCACCCCCATTTAGAATAACAGAGAGTGATTCGTCTTGCGTCGCACATCTACCTCGAATAAATATAGCCCGCTGGATGTCTCGAAATGAGAGTACTGAATGTACACGGGGGATTCTTCTCAGTTCCTCGTCTACCGAGAATAGATACAGGCGCGTTACCTGAGGAGGACCTTTACACTCTTTTGTGAGAAAAGTGAGCGTAATCCTGTCTTTTTCAGTTTCATCTTTGAATAATCCAGAAAATGGCAACGCTTGATGTAAGGAGCTACGCGGGGTAACGGTAACTTTAGTTACCCCGTTATTTCCCTGGAGTGTACGGAGTAATAATTTCGAATGTGTCATAAGAGAGTACAGGTTAATGTTGTGTATGGTTGGTGTAAAAGTACACTTTTCTTTCATCCGCAAAAACGGCAAAGAAAAACTCTGAAGTACCACTTCAGAGCTCATTTCCAAGATTTTGTGTTGAGGAGACTTTAAGCAACAACATCGCAGAAACCAACTCTGAAGTTAGTTAGAACGACGACGACAAGTTTTGTTACTCTAAACTGCATATCCCTATGCTACACCCAGTTTGAAAGATGTCAAGCGAGTAATCGTTTCAACTTGCGAGTTTAAGACGACTTCTTTACCTCCTGTCTCGCGTGCTTCTTACTGACCTTTCCATATTAGGTTAATACAGCCCGCTCGCTTTGAGGAAACCCCTGAGTAGCTTGCTGTCATTCATTGTATACTTCGCCTTTCTCACTGCGTGCCCAAGTTTTTCCATGCCCTCCGCC
>Ga0210019_1003037_pt1 | contig 15695 bp, 12 predicted proteins | sample CryGeyCG2114_020_2_FD_183969 | JGI IMG/M metagenome (GOLD analysis project Ga0210019, IMG submission 183969) | Groundwater microbial communities from aquifer - Crystal Geyser CG11_big_fil_rev_8/21/14_0.20 (SPAdes) (version 2) | ecosystem: Environmental > Aquatic > Deep subsurface > Groundwater ...
TGAAAGTTTCTATGTCGTCAGCCTGTCCAGCCGCACTCTGGTTTACAAGGGGCAACTGATGGCTCCCCAGGTGGAACGGTATTTTCTGGATATTACCGATCCCGACCTCAAGTCCGCTCTGGCGCTGGCCCATTCCCGCTACAGCACCAATACGTTTCCTTCGTGGGGGCGGGCTCAGCCCTTCCGGTTCATCGCGCACAATGGCGAGATCAACACGATACGGGGGAATCAGAACTGGATCCGCGCCCGGGAAGCCTTGTTCGGCACGGCTCTGTTCGAGAAGGTGGAAAAAGTGCTTCCGGTCATTGCGGCGGGGGGAAGTGATTCCGCCGATTTCGACCAGGCCCTCGAGCTTCTGGCCATGTCCGGCCGGTGGCTCCCCCACGCGGTGATGATGATGATCCCCGAGCCGTGGTCCGGACATGAAACGATGGAAGAGGACAAGCGGGCCTTTTACGAGTACCACGCTTCCCTCATGGAACCCTGGGACGGCCCGGCCTCCATTGCCTTCACCGACGGCGTCATCATCGGTGCGGTGCTGGACCGCAACGGTCTGCGTCCTTCCCGGTATATCGTCACCAAAGACGATCTGGTGGTGATGGCCTCCGAGGTTGGCGTGCTTCCCATTCCCGAATCGCAGATCGTCCAGAAGGGTCGGCTCCAGCCCGGTAAGATGTTTCTCGTGCATCTGGAAAAGGGCCGGATTGTCTCGGACGAAGAACTGAAACGGCAGATCGTCACCCATCAGCCCTATAAAAAGTGGTTGGACGAGAACCAGGTTAACCTGGAGAATTTGCCGGATTCCGGAAAGAAATTCAGTCCCGATTTCGAGACTCTGCTGGAACGGCAGGTGGCGTTTGGGTTCACGGCGGAAGACCTGAAGATCGTGCTCGCGCCCATGGTGGGGAGCGGGGCCGAGGCCACCGGCTCCATGGGCAACGACACCCCGTTGGCGGTCTTGTCCCAGAAACCGCAGTTGTTATTCAACTACTTCAAGCAATTGTTCGCCCAGGTGACCAATCCGGCCATCGATTCCATCCGGGAGGAATTGGTCATGTCGATGGATGTCACCCTGGGCCGGGAACTGAATCTGCTTCTGGAGTCTCCGCTCCATTGCGCCAAGCTGAAAATCCAGCATCCCATTCTCACATTCGAGGAGATGGAGAAGATCCGCCATCTGGATCGGCCGCATCTCAAGACGGTGGAACTGCCCATTCTTTTCCCCGCGGCGGAAGGCAAGGCGGGGCTGGAAAAGGCCCTCGACGATTTGCGCGACAAGGCGTCCCGCGCGGTGCGGGAGGGAACCACGATCCTGGTGTTGACCGATCGCGGGGTCGACCGGGACCATGTTCCCATTCCCAGCCTGCTGGCCACCGGAGCGGTCCATCACCATCTTCTCCGCGAACTCACCCGCACCCAGGTGGGGATTGTGGTGGAGTGCGGGGATGCCCGGGAGATGATGCATTTCGCCCTTCTCATCGGTTACGGCGCGGGAGCCATCTACCCCTATCTGGCTTATGAAACGGCGGTGGAGATCGCCCGGGACAACGTGTTCGTCAAGAACGTGGACGAAAAGCATGCCATCGGGAATCTGATTCAATCCACCCGCAAGGGCCTGTTTAAAATTATCGCCAAGATGGGGATTTCGACGATCCAGAGCTATCGCGGAGCCCAGATCTTCGAGGCGGTGGGACTGAGCGACCCGGTGGTCGCCAGGTATTTCACCGGAACCCCGTCCAGGGTGAACGGTGCCGGTCTGGAGGTGATCGCCGAGGAATCGTTGCGACGGCACCAGCGGGCATTCGAAAAGGGCTACGATCTTCAGTCGGCGCTGGACGCGGGTGGAGCCTATCATTGGCGGCGGGGCGAAGAAAAGCACATGTACAATCCCAACACCATCGCCCTGCTTCAGCACGCGGCCCGGTCCAACGATTACCCGATATTCAAAAAGTTTTCGAAAATATCCGACGAGGAGACGACCCGGGCCTGCACTCTGCGCGGATTGATGAAATTCCGCAAGCGCGAGCCGGTGCCCATCGACGAGGTGGAAACGGTCGAGGAGATCACGAAGCGGTTCTGCACCGGGGCCATGTCCATCGGTTCCATTTCCCGCGAGGCCCATGAGACCCTGGCCATCGCCATGAACCGCCTGGGCGGGAGGAGCAACACCGGCGAAGGAGGAGAGGACTCCGTCCGCTATCGCCCCGACCCCAATGGCGACCTGCGCCGGAGCAAGATCAAACAGGTGGCATCGGGCCGGTTTGGCGTGACCAGTTTCTACCTGGCCAACGCCGACGAGATGCAGATCAAGGTTTGCCAGGGGGCGAAACCCGGCGAGGGAGGCCAGTTGCCGGGCCACAAGGTTTCGGAATATATCGCCAAGCTCCGCAATTCGACCCCCGGCGTGTCCCTCATCTCTCCGCCGCCGCACCACGATATTTATTCGATCGAGGATCTGCAACAGCTCATCTTCGATTTGCACAATGCCAATCCCAAGGCCGCCGTGAGTGTGAAACTGGTTGCCGAGGCGGGGGTGGGCACCATCGCCGCGGGGGTATCCAAGGCCCGCGCCGAGGGGGTGCTGATCAGCGGGCATGACGGGGGGACCGGCGCATCGCCGCAGACTTCCATCAAGCATGCCGGGCTTCCCTGGGAATTGGGGCTTTCCGAGACCCAGCAGGTTCTGTCCCTCAACGATTTGCGCGGAAGAATCCGCGTCCAGGTCGATGGCCAGTTGAAAACCGGACGCGACGTCGTGATCGGCGGAATTCTGGGTGCGGACGAGTTCGGGTTCTCCACGTCCGCGCTGGTCACGTTGGGATGCATCCTCATGCGCAAATGCCACCTGAACACCTGTTCGGTCGGGATCGCCACCCAGGACCCCGCGTTGAGAAAAAAGTTCGACGGCAAGCCGGAGTACGTGGTCAATTTCTTCCGTTTCGTGGCGCGGGAGGTGCGCGAGATCATGGCGCAACTGGGTGTCCGCAAGTTCAGCGATCTGATCGGGCACACCGAACTGCTCGAGGCCGAAGCGGCCATCGACCATTGGAAGGCGCACGGAATCGACGTGACGAAAATCCTGTATCGTCCCCAGATTGATCCCAAAGTGGCCATTCACAATGTGTGCAAGCAGGACTTGAGGGGCGATCTCGACAATGCCCTGGATCACAAGCTGATCGGGGGAAGCGAGGAAGCCATTCGCCACGGACAGAAACGGTTTGAAGTGTGCATGGATTTCCCGATCGGAAACACCGACCGGGCGGTCGGCGCCATGCTCAGCTATGAGATATCCACCCGGGTGGGGGAAGAAGGACTGCCGCCGAACACGATCATCGTGAATTTCAAGGGCTCGGCGGGACAGAGTTTTGGGGCCTTCCTGGCTCCCGGAGTCACCTTCCGCCTGCTGGGTGATGCGAACGATTACGTGGGCAAGGGCTTGTCGGGAGGGACCCTCATTGTCCAACCTGCGCCCGAGTGCCCCATCGTTCCCGAAGATAATATTCTGATTGGCAACGTGGTGTTATATGGCGCCGTCCGCGGCAAGGCGTTTTTCAGGGGCATCGCCGGGGAACGGTTCGCCGTCCGCAACAGCGGGGCCAGTACCGTGGTGGAAGGAGTCGGCGACCACGGTTGCGAGTACATGACGGGTGGGGTGGCGGTGATCCTTGGACCCACCGGGCGAAACTTCGCCGCGGGGATGAGCGGGGGTATCGCCTACGTTCTCGACCGGGACGGCCAGTTCGACATCCATTGCAACAAGGGAATGGTGGACCTTATTCCCGTTGAGGAGGATGACGACATCACCACCCTCAAATCTCTCGTTGAAGAGCATTTCCAATTGACCCAAAGCTCGGTGGCTCGCAAGGTGCTGGAGGAATGGGATGCGATGTTGCCCCGGTTCGTCAAGGTTTATCCGAGAGATTACCGAAGGGTGATCGAGGAACGAAAGCGGGCGCTGGAGAAAGATCGACTTGTGGAGGTAGCCTGATGGGAGCCATCAAGGGTTTCATTGAATTTCCCCGGGAGACTCCGGCGCACCGGGATATCGAATCCCGGTTGAAGGATCATCGGGAGGTGTACGAAGATTTTCCCGAAGACAAATTCCGCCAGCAGGGGGCGCGGTGCATGGACTGCGGCGTTCCCTTTTGCCAGAGCGAAACGGGTTGCCCCCTGGGGAATCTCATCCCCGACTGGAACGACATGGTGTACCGGGGACGGTACCAGGAAGCCGTCGAACTGCTTCAGCGCACCAACAATTTTCCCGAATTTACCGGCCGGGTCTGTCCCGCCCCGTGCGAGGGGGCCTGTGTCCTGGGTATTTCCGAACCGCCTGTCACCATCTGCAAGATCGAGAAATTCATCTCGGACAAGGGATTCGAAGAGGGTTTCATCGCTCCTTGTCCTCCCGCGAAACGCACCGGAAAAAAGGTGGCCGTGGTGGGGTCTGGTCCGGCCGGTCTGGCCTGCGCGGCGCAATTGAACAGCGTGGGTCATTCCGTCACCGTTCTCGAAAAGGACGACCGGGTCGGGGGACTGTTAATGTACGGGATCCCCCATTTCAAGCTGGATAAGGACGTTGTGAAGCGGCGCATTCGCCTGATGGAAGAGGAAGGCGTGATCTTCCGCACCGGGGTGCATGTGGGGAAAGACGTCAAGGCAAACGACCTGCGCCGGGAATTCGATGCGATCGTCCTGTGCGGCGGAGCCCAGCACCCGCGGGATCTTCCCGTTCCGGGCCGGGAGCTGGAGGGGATTCATTTCGCCATGGAGTTCCTTCCCCTGCAGAACAAGAAGAACGAAGGCGATATTCTTCCTCCGGAGCGTTTCATCTCGGCAAAGGGTAAGAACGTCCTTATCATCGGCGGCGGGGACACCGGCTCCGACTGTCTGGGCACCTCGCTTCGCCAGGGCGCCAAAGTGGTGCACCAGTTCGAACTGTTGCCGCAACCGCCCGAGAACCGGGCCGACGACAATCCCTGGCCTCAATGGCCCAGGGTCTTCCGGGTGAGTACGTCCCACGAGGAGGCCAAAACCGAAGTCCGCCAGTTCTGCGTGGCCACGAAAAAGTTTACGGGTGAAAACGGGAAGGTGAAGCAGGTTCACGGAATCAAGATCGAGTTTGTTCCCTCGGAAAACGGGGGACGCCCGACGATGCGCGAGGTCCCCGGTTCGGAATTCACCCTGGACGTGGATCTGGTGCTCCTGGCCATGGGATTTCTGGGGCCGATTCGGCAGGGGATGATCGAGGAAACCGGAGTCAAACTCGACGAGCGGGGTAATGTTTGGAGCGATAAAAACAAGATGACCAGCGTGGAGGGGATTTTTACCGCCGGGGATATGACCCGGGGGCAGTCTCTTGTGGTCTGGGCCATCGCCGAGGGCCGGGAAGCCGCCCGAGGGGTCGATCAATACCTCATGGGGCAAACCATCCTGCCGCACAGCCAGTACCTGAAATAAGCGCCGACTGCACGGGCGCGGAGCGCGGCCCGCCATGCTATCCCGGCCGCTTGAGTGAATGAAAGCCGGTATTCCCCTTGCCCTTTCGGGCAAGGGGATTTTTTTTGGCTTAATTCGGGCAGGTTTTACGCAAACGCCGGCCTGGGTTCAATTCCGTTTGTTTTCTGGCGCGGGAGCCGGTTTCGGTTTGACCCGGCGGTTTTGCGGGGATTTCAAATTGTCGTCCGAAATGGCGATGAGTTCCTGCTTGCTGATGACCTGCTTTAATTTTCCTGCCGCATCATAAACCCTGACTTCGTTCATCAATGTCTCCCTGATAAACTTTTGTTATGGATGGCGTCTATTTTGAAGATATAAGTAAAGCGGAAAATCCGCTTAAAAGACATACCATGCGGCAAAGAGACGGCACCTTATCATAAATTGAAGGTGGGTTCAAGCTCTCCTCCGGGAAGGAGCCAAGCCATTTTACGGGAAGGAATCATCGTTGATGGGAGACGGGGAGGGTTTGATATAGATTGGGGAGGTCGAATAAAACTGAAAACCTTCGAGGAGGTCTTATTCCATCAATTTCTGGAAGAACCCTTTCAGGGTTTCCTTGACGGGTTTGCCGTCAATCTCGGCCAGTTCGTGCAGGAGTTCCTTCTGTCGTTTGCTCAAGTGCTTCGGGGTTTCAACGATGAGTTGAATGATCTGATCTCCCCGGCCATGCCCGCGCAGGTTGGAAACTCCGCCGCCCGGGATTCGGTAAGTCTCGCCGCTCTGGGTACCGGCGGGGATGTTGATGACCCTGGTTTTGCCGTCGATGAGGGGAACTTCCATATCGGCCCCCAGCGCGGCCTGGGAGAAGGAAATTTTCAGGCGGCAATAAACATCGGTTCCATCGCGGTGGAAGAAATCATGGGCCTCGACATGGAGGAATACATACAGATCTCCGGGCGGAAGGCCCTGAGGCCCGGCTTCTCCCTCGCCCCTCAGGCGCAGGCGCGACCCCTCATCGACCCCGGCGGGAATGTTGATGACAACCTTTTTCTTTTCCAGCACCCGGCCTTCCCCGTGGCAGGCGCTACAGGGATGGGTGATGACCTGCCCCGCGCCATGGCAGTCGTTACAGGGACTGCTCATGGTAAAGAATCCCTGTGTGCGAATGACCTGCCCCGTCCCTCGGCAGGTGCCGCACACTTTGGGCCCGTGGCCCGGTTTGGCCCCGGTTCCTTTGCAGGTCGTGCAATCGGCGTGCTTGGTGATGTCCACCTCCCGCCGGGTTCCGAACACCGCTTCTTCGAAGGAGACGGCGAGGTCCAGCCGCAGGTCATTTCCCGACCGTCCCCGGCGCGGTCCGCCGCCGAAAAAGTCTCCAAAAACGTCCCCGAAAGCCGAAAAAATGTCGTCGAAGCCGTGGAATCCGGTGAAACCCGTTCCCTTCAGCCCCTCGTGCCCGAACTGATCGTAAATGCGGCGTTTCTCGGGATCCTTGAGAACGTCGTAGGCCTCAGAGGCTTCCTTGAATTTTTCTTCCGCGTTTTTGTCGTCCGGATTTTTGTCGGGGTGAAATTTTATAGCCTGCTGGCGGTAGGCTTTTTTGATCTCGGTTTCGGAGGCGTTGCGGGATACATCCAGAATTTCGTAATAATCTCGTTTAACCATGGCCATCCTTTGCTCAATTGGGTGTTGTTTATCCCGTAACGTGCCCGAGGGCGGTCATCCATTCTTTAATTTTGCGATCTTGACCCGCGCCGGTTTGATCAGCTTTTCCTTGAACATGTACCCCGCTTCCATCTCCTCCAGGATCATTTCATTCTGTTCCGGATCGTCGGTTTCCACGGTGAAGCAGACCTCGTCGGATTTGGGATCGAACTTTCTTCCCTGCGTCGGGATGGGGGTGACTCCGTTGTCGGTCATTTCCCGGGAGAACTGGTTGATCACGAGGTCGATTCCCTTTTTGAGGCTTTCATAATCGCTGTTTTGGTTGGCGGCTCCCGCGGCCCGTTTTAAATTATCGAGAATGGGTACGAGGCGTGCAAACAGGTTGGCCTTGAACTGGTCGAGACGCGCTTCGTTTTCGCGTTGGAGCCGCTGGCGGAATTCGTCGTTCTGCACCGTGGACTGTTTATAGGCGGCGATGTATTCGCGAAGCTGACGGTCTTTTTCCTCGGCTTCGTGCTTCAGTTTTTCCACGTAAGTGGGCAGGCGCTCCTCTACGACGGAGCCATCCGTAGGGATGTCCCCATTTTCACTTTCCAGAATGGAACTCCTTCGGTCCACGACGTTGATCTTGGGGCGCTCATCGTCTCCCTGGACCGATGGGGCAATGTTTGGGGTGTTGCTTTTTGACATGGGGTAAAGGTCTCCGGCAAATAACCGCAAGGGAAGGCCGGCCGGTGCGACCCTGGCTTTCCTTTGCGGGTATAAGGGCCGACCGGTTCCGGTACGCCATCGAGCAAGGGAAAGACGGCACGCCGGAACGGGTTGGCCCGGGGGATTGATGGGGACTTCAGACCACCGGTCCTGAACCGTTCCGTGTGGATTCGGAATCAGGGCCCGGAGTCGGAAGCTTCCTTCTTAATTATTTTTTATTGCTGATATCCTCGAACTCGGCATCGACGACGTCGTCATCCTTTTTGTCGCCTCCGGATTCGCCTCCCGGTCCCTGGCCGCCCGCTTCACCGCCCTCCGTCTTCTGGCTTTGCGAGTAGATGGCCTGGGCCAGTTTGTGTGCGACTTCATTGACCTTTTCCAATTGTGCTTTCAACTCGTCGACCTCGTCCTCAAGGTGTTTGCGCGCTTCGGCGATGGCTTCCTCCGCCGCTTTCACGTCCGCCTCGGGGAGCTTGTCTTTATTCTCGCGAATGGTCTTCTCGGTGTTGTAAATCACCGAGTCGAGCTGGTTTTTGTGGTCGATTTTCTCACGGCGTTTCTTATCCGCGTCGGCGTTGGACTCGGCATCCTTGACCATCTTCTCGATTTCCTGATCGTTCAGGCCGGTGGAGCCGGTGATGGCGATCTTCTGTTCCTTGCCGGTTCCCTTATCCTTGGCCGAGACGTTGAGAATGCCGTTGGCGTCGATGTCGAACGTCACCTCGATCTGCGGCATGCCACGCGGGGCGGGGGGAATCCCGTCCAGATGGAACTTGCCGAGGGAGCGGTTGTCCTTGGCCATCTCACGCTCGCCCTGCAGAACGTTGATCTCGACGCTCGGCTGGTTGTCCGATGCGGTGGAGAAGACTTCGCTTTTGCGTGAGGGAATGGTGGTGTTCCGCTCGATCAGACGGGTGGTCACCCCGCCCAGGGTTTCGATGCCGAGGGAGAGGGGAGTCACGTCGAGAAGAAGGATGTCCTTCACTTCTCCGGAAAGAACGCCCGCCTGAACGGCGGCGCCCAGCGCGACCACTTCGTCCGGGTTGACCCCGCGGTGCGGTTCCTTGCCGAACAGTTTTTTCACCGTCTGCAGGACCAGAGGGACCCGCGTGGAACCGCCCACGAGAACCACCTCGTCGATTTTGCTCGGGTCCAGATTGGCGTCTTCCATGGCCCGCTTGCAGGGTTGCACCGTTTTCTGGACGAGATCGTCGATCATGGACTCGAACTTGGCCCGGGACAGCTTGACGTTCATGTGCTTGGGACCCGACGCGTCGGCCGTGATGAACGGCAGGTTGATGTCCGTTTCGTTTACCGTGGACAACTCCATCTTGGCTTTTTCCGAAGCCTCTTTAAGCCGTTGAAGGGCCATGTTGTCCTTGGACAGGTCGATGCCCTGATCTTTGCGGAACTCCTGAACCAGCCAATCGATGACGCGGTGGTCGAAGTTGTCGCCGCCGAGATGGGTATCGCCGTTGGTGGCTTTCACCTCAACCACGTTGTCGCCCACTTCGAGGATCGAGATGTCGAACGTTCCCCCACCCAGGTCGTAAACCGCGATGGTGTGGTCTTTCTTTTTATCCAGCCCGTATGCGAGGGCCGCCGCCGTGGGTTCGTTGATGATGCGCTTGACCTCCAGACCCGCGATGCGTCCCGCGTCCTTGGTCGCCTGCCGCTGGGAATCGTTGAAGTATGCGGGAACGGTGATGACCGCTTCTTTCACCGTTTCGCCCAGGTAGGCCTCGGCGGCTTTTTTCAGTTTTTGCAGGATCATCGCCGAAATTTCCGGGGGGGTGTACTGCTTGTTGTTATTGCTGATCGAGATTTTGACTTCGTTTTTGGCCCCCGAAACCACCTTGTAAGGAACCATTTTTTGTTCCTCGTTCACCTCGTTGGTGAACCGTCCCATGAATCGTTTAACCGAGAAGATGGTGTTTTCGGGATTGGCGATGGCCTGTCGTTTGGCGACCTGGCCGACAAGAATTTCCCCGTCTTTCGTGAAGGCGACCACCGAGGGCGTGGTGCGGCTCCCTTCTTCGTTCAGGATAACCTTGGGTTCGTTCCCCTCCATAACGGCGACCACCGAGTTGGTGGTGCCCAGGTCGATACCTACGATTTTTCCCATGGTGGTACGTCCTTTCTTAGATTAGAATCTATTGTTAATTTATATAAAAACCCAGTTTCGGGATTAGGGTGCGACTTGGCTCCAAAGCTAAATAAAACCGCAAAGTAACCCTGTCAAGGCGAAGGAAAATTATTTACGGAGCGGGGAGGGATGCGAATGGGGGTAAATTGTTATAAAATCTTTTAAATTCAAAAAGTTAGATTGGGAAAGCTGATCTTCATTTAAGTTGTCTTTTCCGCGGCATTTCCATTATACTGAGTGCAATTTCAATTCCGTTGAGGAAAACATGTCTGAAAATTCGACGCACGAAAGCCGGGAATTCACCCGGGTTCCGCTTCATTTGGAGGTTCAGCTTAAAATTGCGGATAAGGTCATCAAGTCCACCCAAACGCGCGATTTGAGCATGAAAGGGGTATTTGTGATTTGCCGGGAAAAGTTTCCCCTCCATTCCCCCTGCGACGTGTCTCTTTTTCTTCAAGCGATGGAACCCATCGAGGTCCATTTCCGGGGAAAAGTGGAGCGGGAGATGGAAGGGGGACTCGCCATTGAATTTACCGAAATGGATCTGGAAAGTTTCGAGCATTTGCAAAAACTGCTTCGATACAATTCCAGCGACAGCGATCAGATCGATGAGGAGCTCCACACTCACATCGGCTTGAAGAAAAAGTCCTGACCGGCCCGCCAGCCTTATAGAGCTTATAGAGAAAGAGAGCTTCGTAGAGCGCCGACCCTGAATGATTTCCAATTCCCCGTGGCTTTGCCCCGGGGTTTTCTCCGTCGGTGTCATTTCGATCCAGCATGGGGGGGCATGCTCCAATGATGTTCCAGCCAGATTCTTCGCGGAGTTTATCCTGAGCCTGCCGAAGGACTCAGGATGACCTTTAGAAAGGCTCCATGAAATTGTCATTCTGAGGCGCATCCGCGCCGAAGAATCTTGCCGAGGATTCGGGACGACGCCTGTGCCCGCTGTTCGGGTACCTTCCCCATTCACGTTCCAGCCAGATCCTTCGGGTGGAGTTTATCCTGAGCCTGCCGAAGGGCTCAGGATGACCTTTAGAAAGGCTCCGATTGAATTTTTTGTGACACGCGGGAACGGGTTGTCGGTTGCAGAAGAGACACCCGGAATTTCTGCTCCTCGCACAGGAAGCAGATCTGGGTGACCGGGATGGTTCCGGGAAAAAACAGGGAATGTCCTTCCAGCGCGACGATAGGGACCGAAAGATAGTTCGGTTCGGGAAGCAGGGCCTTGATATTGCCGCCGACCATATTGATCAACTCGCCCTGCGAATCCTTGATCTCTTCCGTGGTGATCTCGCCGGGCTCAAGAAAGAACATTTTCCCGGCGAGGGTGCGGGCCAGATCGGGGTGGGTTTCAAGAACGACCAGCCCGGTCCATTCTCCCATGATTTGTACGCAAGCCGTCACCCAGTCCTTAGCCAGAAGCGGGATGGGGTCGTCGGGGGACGGAACCACTTCCAGGTCCAGGAGGGTTTGCCAGACCAGTTGCGTGTACTCGCGGAGCTCGTTTTCCAAAACCGGCATGGCCTCTCCTTTCCCGCGTAAGAGTTATTTCGCTCTTTCCTTCCCGGCGGCTTTTTTCAGCAGGGAGACCACGAACCGGTGGTTCTGGTGCTGGAAAGTGATCTGGGTGACCTGCTCGCTTCCGGGTACGCGCAGGTGCTGGTTGGCGACGGCCACGGCGGGAAGGGACAGGTAGCATTCCTGCTCGGGGGTATGGAGCAGGGACTTGATATTCCCTCCGGTCATGTTGGCCAGTTCTCCAAGCGCGTCCTGAATTTCATCCTTTGAGGCGGTTTCCTCATTGGTGCCGAACATGATGGCGGCGGCTTTTCTTGCGAGAGGCAGGGGGCACGTGAGCATCACGGTTCCGTCCCAGCTTCCCATGATCTGAACGCAACCGGAAAGCGTTCCTTCGGATCCGTCGGGAAGGAATTCCTCCTGGGTCCGGTGCACTTCCAGACCGAGAATCTGTTTCCAGATATCCACGGTATATTGGCAAATTTCGTCTTCCATGAATTGCATGTTCTTACTCCTGACGAAGCCGGTAGCATCCTGACTGCTTGAAGTTCATGCGCTCGAACTTGTCATCCAGGTTCAGGGTGGTTTCGGCGGCACCCAGAAAAAGGTATCCGTCGGGTTTTAAGATATCACGAATTTTTTTCAGAATGGATTTCTTGGTTTCGATGTCAAAATAGATCAGAACATTCCGCATCATGATAATGTCCACGGACGGCATGTAAGGCCATTTTTCACAGAGATTGAGAAGACGGAAGTCGATCATCTTTCTGACATCTTCCTTGATCTGCCATTCCATCCCGGTGCGGGCGAAATATTTGACCAGCAGGGGAGCGGGGAGTCCACGGTTGATTTCCAATTGGCTGTAAAATCCGGCCTGGCAACGTTTCTGCATGTTTCTGGAAATGTCGCTGGCCATGAAAAACATTTTCCAGTTCAACAGTTGTGGAAAGTTTTCCCGGATGAGCATGGCCAGGCTGAAAGGTTCCTGCCCGCTGGAGCTGGCGCCGCACCAGATATTCAACTCACGGGTCGCCTGCCGTTTCTGGATCATTTCGGGAATGAGGGTGCTTTTGAGCAATTCAAAAGGGTGGATATCCCGGAAAAACGAGGTCTCGTTGGTGGTCATCGCCTCGACGACCCGGTCGCGCAAGTCCCTGGCCGTCTCGGTTTTCATTTTGTGGACCAGTTGCTCGATGGACCCCCACCCCTCCGTATGGATCAAAGGCATGATCCGCGATTCGACAAGGTACTCTTTACCTTTCTCCAGAACGATGGCCGAATCTTTCCGGACTACCTGGCTGATATAATCAAAATCGCTGGGGCTGATGGGCATAGAGCCGAGTTTCTCCTGGCCTCAAAACCACCCGTATTGAGATTGGGCGATGGGTTTTTTTTCAAACGGACATGCTTCCAGACCGATTCCGCCGCCGGAATTGGAAATCATGGGGCGCGCCGTTTCCCGGGATTTGAGTCCCGAAGTCGACAACAGGATGTTTCGGAATCCCTTGCCGGGAAAGGGTGAATTCAATTTTGCGAGGGCGGCTCTTGCCCGAGGTTTGCGCGGAAGATGCGATGCCGCGCGGGCTGGAGAGAGGGAAATCCATCCGCTCCGGGTGTGCCGTTTCAGGCCCCGGTGCGGTCTCTTTTCGGTTAATTCGATGTCCCCGGAGAGGATAGGGTGATAAGCCCGGGGGACGTGATTTTGTACCAACGGCGCATGGGCCACCCATGCGCCAGCCGGATTATTGTTTGGCCTTGCCAACGGACCTGCCGTGACGTTGTTCGCAAGCACCCCATCATCGATCGTCAGTAACCGCTTGAACATTATTTGCCCGTTATGATCCCGAGGAGGGTCAGTTTTTCCTGTATCATTTCTTTGGTGAACGGCTTCATGACATATTCGTTCGCGCCGGCTTCCAGAGCCTTGATCACCTGCGACATTTCCGTTTCAGTCGTGACCATCATCAGGCGCATGTCGTTATAGGCCGGGTTGCTTCGCACGGCCACCACGAAGTCATAGCCGTTCATCACGGGCATGTTCCAATCCACCATGGCCATTTCGAACTTGCCGGCTTCTTTCAGTTTATCCAGCGCTTCCTGTCCATTGCTGGCTTCCGCCACCTCAAAACCCAGTTGTTTGAGGATTTGACTCAGGATCAATCGGATTGCCCGGGAATCGTCAATTACCAGAATGCGCACCTACTCCTCCTTGACCTCGCAATATGGGTCTGCCCGTTTCGAAATGAATGAATGGTTCGGATTATTTGGAATTAACCGTTAGTTTAAAGGCTAAAGGATATCCCTCGATCCTGTCAACTTAAATCGGAAAATGGGTTTCCTTCTGGCCGCGGAGCCAGGCCCTGTTTTCGGGCTCCGTTGTTCGTGGAACGAAAGATTCCCGGATTTGATAAAGCCCATAAGGACAAAAAACCGTCCGGCGGGAACCGCCGGACGGTTTTGGGTGAATTCAGGGGCCACGCATCATTACCGGTAATCAGGGGCGAGCCCTTTAATTTCAAATCCGCGAAGCTGACGATCTGCAGGGTCAGCACCTCTCAGAGGCACCCTTCGAGTTTTGGCCTTCCCCCGTTTTCCGGAGGGGAACCCTTACTCGGCGTTTTCGTCCAATCCCTGTTCCAGAGGAAGCACTTCTTTCTGCCCGGGGAAAAGGTTGGCCTCATCCTTGTTGGATTTTTCGCGTGCCTTCCGCGCTCGAATCTCTTCCAGCTCTTCTTTCCCTTCGGGAGTGTGCGCCCACGGGGTGACCACGCCGGAATCGCGGACGCGAACAATCGTTTCGGTAATTTTCTCCAATTTGCTTCCATCGTGATCCCAAACAGAAATCAGGGCGTCTTCATGTCCGTCGTGACCGCATAGGACCGTGGTGTAACAATTGGTGTTGGCCCGGATCATTTTGAGAGTGATGTTGGCAAAATGGCAATGCACCCCGATAAAAATACAAACGTGAATTTTGTTGTGCTGGATGGTCAGGTTGGGATGGCAGGGATTGATCACCGCTTCCGGATCGATCTTGGGATAAATGGGCCGGTAATCCGGCATCGTAATGATATTCATCCCGGGGACTTCCTTAACCAGCCTCAGGCAAAGTTCCGCCCTTTGTTCTGCTTCCTTGTTCCAGGCCCACACCACATTGGGGCCGGGGAAAAAAGTCGGATTTCTTCGGGTGAGGAGTTCCACCGCCAGTTTTTCAAATGCCTCATCTTCGGGAACGTGCTCACCTTCGACCAACTGCATCCCGGAACCTTTATCCGGCTGAAAAATCCCCATTGCCGCGGCAGAAGGGGGCAAAAGGCCGATAGGTCCCAAAGTTAATTTACCCATTTTCGATAAACCTCCTAGTGATGGTCTAAAATATATAATTGCAGGTTTTTGGATTTTTTAAGAGCGTTTCTAACAATCGGGTATTTCCCGTTTGGGTCATTCGCTTGCCGGTCAACGGATTCAGGCGCAGGGACCCTCGGGGACGTTTGCAAGCCGTCCCCATAACTCTATGTAGGATTTGCTATCTTACGAGTTTCCTCCCATCAAATGGGGGGCGAACCCGGCACAAAACCTGCTTGATACAGGAGCTTGTCATACTAGTATCGTTTCCTTTGGCTGTCAATCTTAAAAAGGTTGTATTCCCCGTCTGTTATGGGAGTTGCGGATGGTCCCGGCAGGAGTGCCGGGAGGTCAGGAGAAAAAGCGGTCCGCCCAGGTGAATGGGGATTTTTTCCAATCTTCCACAAGGCGGAGATCCCCGGCGGAGAGGCCTCCGATTTCCCGTACGTGGTCCAGCAAGGTCTCCAGGGTCAGGAGGGAATGCAGGTGACATTGAGCCTGCCGAAACGCCTCCTGGCTTTCGGCAAACCCGTAATTGAAGATGCAGAGGCAATGGTCCACCCGGCATCCTTCCCCGCGTACCGCCTGCACGGCGTCGAGGGCGCTTCCCCCCGTGGAGATCAGGTCTTCCACCACCACCACCGTTTGTCCGGGGTGCAGAACGCCCTCGATCTGATTGTTCGTTCCGTGGGATTTTGGGGCGGGGCGGACGTAGATGAGAGGAAGGTTCAGCGCATTGGCCAACCCCGTCGCATGCGGAATTCCCGCGGTGGCCGTTCCCGCAACCACATCCACGGTGAGGTTTTCATTGCGGACGATTTCCTGGAATCCCCGAACGACCAGTTTCCTGTGCGCCGGGTCGCCGAGAAGCAGGCGG
>Ga0210019_1003041_pt1 | contig 15689 bp, 16 predicted proteins | sample CryGeyCG2114_020_2_FD_183969 | JGI IMG/M metagenome (GOLD analysis project Ga0210019, IMG submission 183969) | Groundwater microbial communities from aquifer - Crystal Geyser CG11_big_fil_rev_8/21/14_0.20 (SPAdes) (version 2) | ecosystem: Environmental > Aquatic > Deep subsurface > Groundwater ...
GCGCGACGTCGCCGTGGCTTCGCAGGGCACCTCGGCGACCGTCTACCTGGCGCCCGAGGCCCTGGACCGGGAAGGGGCCATCGTCGAGTTCCTGCGCGCGGACCCGCGCTTCGGCGGCGTCGTCGCCGGGGCGGACCTGGCGCTGATCGGCATGCCGGTGGACGAGGGGCCCCGCATCGCCGTGACCGGCGCCGTGACCGACGCGCCCAACGAATACGGCGTCAAGGGCGGTTCCGTCGCCATCCAGGGCACGCTGAAGATCTCCATCAACGATCGCTGCGGCCAGCACGGGGGGCTCGGGCCGCGGGAACAGAACCCCTTCGCCATGGCGCGCGGGACCGGCTTCCTGCCGGGCACGGAGACCCGGGACCCGACCTCGGCGGTCGACATCGCGCCGACCATCCTGCGTCACCTGGGCCTGGATCACGGCGACATGGACGGCGCGCCGCTCCGCTAGACGAAAGGCCCGACGGCCCATGACCGCCCCCTCGACCGACAGCGCCGACCTGGCCGGCGCGCCGCCCCCGCCGCCCCCGGACACGAGCGGCGTCAACCCGTGGAAGACGCGCCTGCCCCTGCTGGTCGGAGCCCACGCGGCGGGCACGTCCAACAGCGTCGCGGTTTTGTCCATGGCGCCGGTGATTTCAGCGGCTTTCGGACTTTCGGCGACCCAGTTCGGCCTGTTCGTATCCTGCTATTACGGCGGGCAGGCGATCTGGTCGGTGCCGGCGGGCGGCGTCACCGACCGCCTGGGCGTCGGTTGGACCCTGGTCATCGGCCACGTGATCATGGCTGCCGCGGCGGTGCTCATCAGCTTCGCGCCGGACTTCGGTATTTGTATGGTCGCGGCCTTCCTCATGGGCATCGGCTATTCCATGCTGAACCCCTCGACGGCCAAGGGGGTGTTCGAATGGTTTCCGGCGCACCGGCGGGGTGCTGCCATGGGCATCAAGCAGGTGGGGGTGCCCATCGGCGGGCTGATCGGTGCCGGCTGCGGCTTCCTGGCGGCCAGCTACGACTGGCAACTGCTGATGCTGGCGGTGGCCGCCATGATCGCCGCCAACGGCCTGGCCTGCCTGAGCCTGGTGCCCGTTTCGACCAAGGGCGAGGGGGCAAGGAAGAACATCGCGGCCGTCATCAAGGACGGCCGGGTCAACGCCTTCGCCATCGGCGGCGGGGTCATCAACATGGGGCAGACCAATTTCTTCGGCTTTCTGACCCTGTTCCTGACCGAAGCCGCGCGCATGGGCCAGCAGACCGTGTCGACGGCAATGGCCATGGCTCAGGCGTCGAGCGCCCTAGGGCGCATGGGTTGGGGCGCCATATCGGACAAGGCGTTCGGCGGGCGGCGCATTGTCACGATGATGGTGATCTGCACGGCCGCCATCCTGTTCCTGGCGCTTATGGCGCTGGTTAAGGAGCCTTGGGGCTATGTCCTGGGGTTCGGCCTGGCGCTGTGTCTGGGCCTGACCATCGCCTCCTTCGCGCCCGTGGCCCAGGCGATCCAGGTGGAAATGGTCGATCCGCACCTGGCCGGCTCCGCCATCGGCTACAACATGCTGTGGACCCACGCTTGCGCGACCCTGGCCCCCGTGGTGTTCGGCTTCGCCGTCGACCACCTGGGCGGATTCCGCAGCGCCTGGCTGGTCACGGCGGCCTGCGTCGCCGCCGGAACGGTCGTCTTGTACATCCTCGTCAGGACCGGCCCGCGCCGCACCCGACGGTAAAAGGTTCAGATGGCGAGAACGGCCCCCAGGCGGTCCGCCAGGTCTTTGTCGGTCGTCTTGGTCTGGTCTTCGTTCAGTTCGGCGGTGACCATCTTGCGCACTTTGTCCGGCAGTGCCTTGCGGAATTCGCCAAGGGCGCGCGGCGGAGCGATCAGGACCAGGCGTTCGAACGCCTTGCGTCCGGCGGCGCCCGAGACGGCCTTGGCGACCCCGCCGATGAACTTTTCTCCCGCTTCGCGGTGCGGGTCGATGGCGGGCGTCATGGATCGGATGGCGCCACCCGACGCCGGTTTGCGACCCGGACGGTCCGTCTTCATGTCGCGGCTGGGTTCAAGGAGCGTGTCGAACGTCATCCCGTCAATGGCTTGAAGGCCGCGCCCCGGTCCCTCGTGGGCGTAGACGCGCGCGTGCTGATGGTCGGCGACGACGATCCAGGTGACGGTCTTTTTCATTTTACGGCTGGCCTCCGCCCGTGGTTTTTCCCGCGGCGCGATATCGTCCGCGTTCCATGAGGGGAGGCTAGCCGGGACCGGGCCCGGCCTGCATTGACAAGGGTCAAGCGGCGGACCTGCCCGGACAGGGAATGGCAGTCAGATATGCACCGTCGTCATTTGGATATGACGGTCGGCGATCAGGTCGGCGCCGGCATCGCGGAATTTCAGGTAATGTGATTGTTCACGGTGGGTGTCGAGGGCCGCCTCGTCGGTATAGACCTCGTAGAAAAAGAAAATGTCGGGATCGTCCTTCGAGGTCATGACGCGGAATTCGTGGCAGTTGGGTTCATCCCGCATGGCGGCGACGGCATTTTCCATGATGATGGGCATGAAATCCTTGCCCTTGCCGGGCTTGCACTTGATCGTGACGATGATTGCGAACTTTCCGGCCATGAAGGGGTCTCCTGCCATTGGGGTTCTTGTCGGAAAACGGACGGGTGCCGCCCATTTGTGGGTGACAGATTGTGTACAATTTCCCAATATGCGCGCCGTAACACAAGCAACAAGAACATCATTCCATCCGGAGGATATCCAAGCATGAGCGACAAACCGCTCTATACGGCGGACCTGTGCGACGACCACCCGGACGTCCGCGTCTGTCAGATGACGTTCATCGATTTCGCCAAGCGCACCCATTTTCATGGCCGGATCACGACCTTTTCCACCTTCGAGGACAACAAGGGCATTCGCGAAATTCTGGCCGAAGGCGGCAAGGGCCGGGTGCTGGTGGTCGACGGTCGCGGTTCGCGGCGCCGCGCGCTGACCGGCGGCAACATCGCCGCCGAGGCCGAGCGGTACGGCTGGGAAGGCCTGCTCTACAACGGCTGCATCCGCGACCGGCACGAGTTCGCGGACCTGGACCTGGGCGTCAAGGCGATCGCCTCGACGCCCATGCGTCCCCGCGTCGACGGCATCGGGCTGCGCGACGTGGATCTGAACTTCGGAGGCATCATCATCCGCCCCGGGGAATACCTTTACGCCGACCAGGACGGCGTCATCGTGTCGGAGAAGAAACTGCATGACTGATCAGAAAAACCAATTGCCGGACGACATCATCGAAAAGTTCCAGGTGATGCACGAATTCGCGAAGGCGGCGAAGGCGAACCTGAACAAGAACATCTTCGACTACGTGTTCGGCGGCGCCGAAAGCGAAACGACAGTCAAGCGCAACCGCATGGCGATCGAGACGCATGCCCTGCGTCCACGGGTGATGCGCGACGTGTCCGCCATGGACGCGGGCGCCGACCGGTTCGGCATGCGCCTGCGACTGCCCGTCTGCCTGGCGCCCATCGGATCGCTGCAGCAGATCGCGGCCGGCGGCGGCGGCACGGCGGCCAGGGCGGCGGGGCGCTTCGGTTGCGCTCACATGCTGTCGAGCGTCTGCGAGCCCGGCATGGACGCCGTGGCCGAGGCCGCGCCCGACGCCTGCCGGGTGTTTCAGCTTTACGTGCGCGGCGACCACGACTGGGTCGACGACAAGGTGCGCCAGGCCATGGATTTGGGCTACAAGGCCTTCTGCGTGACCATTGACCTGGACGCCTATTCCAGGCGCGAGCGCGACCTGTCCAAGCGCTTCGTCACCGCCGGCCGCCAGGCCGCCGTGGGCGAGACGCATCAGGCGCGGTTCAACTGGTCCGACGTCGACCGCATCAAGAAGTTCTGCACGATCCCGCTCATCCTGAAGGGCATCGCCACGGCCGAGGACGCCAGGCTGGCCGTCGAGCACGGCGTCGACGTGGTCTACGTGTCGAACCACGGCGGGCGGCAGCTCGACCACGGGCGGGGCTCGCTCGACGTTCTGCCTGAATGCGTGGAGGCCGTGACCGGCAAGGCCAAGGTCTGGGTCGACGGCGGGTTCATGCGCGGCACCGACGTCGTCAAGGCCATGGCGCTGGGCGCCGACATGGTCGGTCTCGGCCGCCTGCAGGCCCTGGCCCTTGCGGCGGGCGGCGAGGACGGCCTGGTGCGCATGCTGGACATCCTGGAACGCGAGGTGCAGATCGCCCTCATGCTGCTGGGCGTCAACGGACACGACGAACTGGGTCCCGAGTACGTGCACAAGGAGCAGCCCGTCTACCCGCCGCACCAGTTCTCGGCCTTCCCGCTGCTTGACGAGGGCTACTGAGCCTCCTCCGGATGCGGCCCGAAACGAAAAAGGCCAGCCCTTCGGGGCCGGCCCTTTCACGTTCGCGCCCTGAGAAGCGAGGGGAGGGCGTCAGCCCGCCTTCTTCTCGCCGCCGTCGCGGATGTACTTGTAGACGACGGTGAAGTCGGAGCCCGGCATCTCCTTCTCGCAGCCGTCGAAGATCTTCGAGACCAGCGTGCCGATGGCGTTGGGCGTGCCGGCCTTGTCCGAGTTCTCGCGGAACAGGCGCACATCCTTGGCCAGCAGCCTGGTGAAGAAGCCGGCGTTGAAGGTCTCCGTCATGATCTGGTTGGGGAACTTGTCGAGTGTCGCCGTGTTCATGCCCGTGGACACATTGACCACGTCCAGGATGGCCTTCATCTCGACGCCTTGGGACAGGCCGAACAGGACCGCTTCGGTGGTCGCGGTCATGGCGGTCGCCGACAGGAAATTGTTGAGCATTTTCACGACCTGGCCCTGGCCCGGCGTCTCTCCGACATGGAAGGGGTTCTTGGCGAAGGACTTGAAGACCGCCATATGGGCATCGAACACGTCCTTCGGCCCCGAGCCCATGATCGCGATGGTGCCGGCGATGGCGCCCTTGCGCCCGCCCGACACGGGCGCATCGATATAGGTGATGTCGGCGTCCTTGAGAATCTTGTCGATTTCCTGGGCCGCCGTAAGGCCGATGGTCGACAGGTCGACGACGACGGTGGTCCTGCGGTCGTTGACCTGCACGATCTCCTTGGCGACGGCGGTGCAGATGGGGCCGTCGGGCAGGGACAGGAACACGGTGTCCGCATTGGCGAGGACGCCGGCCAGGCTGTCATGGGCAATGGCCTTTTCGTGGGCGCGTTCCCTGGTTCCGGCGGCGTCATAGACGTGGACCGGCAGGCCCGCCTTGGCGATGTTGTCCGCCATGGGGCCGCCCATCTGGCCCAGGCCGATGAATCCGTAGGTCTGTTGTTCGATGGCTTCTTGATCGGACATTGGCCTCAGTCCTCCAGGTCGGTCTTGACGTCGATCTTGGAGATGTCGATGCCCTGTTCATTGAACACCTCGCGGGCCAGACGGAATGCCTCGATGCCGGCGGGGATGCCGCAATAGATAGCGATCTGGGTGCAGATCTCGCGCAGATCCGCCACGCTGAGGCCGTTGGTGATGGCGCCGCGGAAGTGCAGCTTGAACTCGTGCGGGCGGTTGAGGGCCGCCAGCATGCCCAGGTTCAGAATCGAGCGGTCGCGCTTGGACAGGATTCCCCGGCCCCAGCTTCCTCCCCAGCAGTATTCGGTCACGAACTCCTGGAATCCACGATTGAAATCGTCGGCTCCGCCCATGGACTTGTCGACATAGGCATCGCCCAGAACCTCGCGGCGGTACTTCATTCCCATGTCGTGCATTTTTTTCGAATTGGCCATTTCGGATGGTCTCCCTAAGCTGTTGAAACAGTCACTTTGTATACATTCCTGATGGGAATGGCGTATACCAGAACGAAGGATACGGCCGGGAATATTTTTGTTCGCAACCCTGGACGATGGCGGAAATTCGTAGTGTGAAAAGCCGAAATTGGGTTGTGAACCCGTTGACAATGGAATGGGGGGCTTCTAGGTTTCCCCGGAACCCAGGGAGAAAAACAAGAACCTCCCGAAGATCAAGAACAGTGGGAAGGAAACATTCTGTGGGGGCACTCCTCGAGATTGACAATCTCCAGACGCACTTCTTTACGTCTGGGGGAACAGTTAAAGCTGTTGATGGCGTTTCTTACGACGTCAATGCGGGTGAAACCGTCGCCGTCGTGGGTGAGTCCGGTTCGGGCAAGTCCGTCACGGCGCTCAGCATCCTGCGCCTGATCCCGAAACCGCCCGGCGAGATCGTCGGCGGCGAGATCCGCTTCCAGGGCAAGAACCTGGCGTTCTGTTCCGAGGACGAGATCAGAGAAATCCGCGGTCGCGATATCTCGATGATCTTCCAGGAGCCGATGACCTCGCTTAACCCGGTGCTGTCCATCGGCATGCAGCTTACCGAGCCGATGATCGCACACATGGGTATGTCCGAGGCCGAGGCCCGGGAACGGGCCGTGAAGCTTCTGGAAATGGTCGGCATCAACGAACCGCGCCGGCGCGTTGACCAGTATCCGCACCACCTGTCGGGCGGCATGCGCCAGCGCGTCATGATCGCCATGTCGCTGGCCTGCGAGCCGAAGCTGATCATCGCCGACGAGCCGACGACCGCGCTCGACGTGACGATCCAGGCGCAGATTCTCGAATTGATGAAGAACCTGACCCGCGATCTGGGCGTGGCGATGATCATCATCACGCACAATCTGGGTGTGGTGGCGCGCTACGCGGACCGGGTCAACGTCATGTATGCGGGGCGCATTGTCGAAACCGGGGTCGCGTCGGACATCTATCACCGGCCGCGCCACCCCTATACGCTGGCGCTGCTCAAGTCCGTGCCGCGCATGGACCGCCCGCGCCAGGCCAAGCTCGACCCCGTCGACGGTCAGCCGCCGGATTTGACCCGGCTGGACGGCGGCTGCTCGTTCCGGCCGCGTTGCAAGTTCGCCATCGACAAGTGCGCGGAATCGTTCCCGCCGCTTGAGGAAATGGGTGGCCAGCACTACAGCGCGTGCTTCCGGTCGAAAGAAAGTTTGGCGGAGATCGAACTATGAATGAAGCGCAGGCACAGGCCGGAAGCGATTACGGCTCGCAGTTCCGCGGTCAGGTCTCGAACGAGACCCTGATCACCGTTAAGGGGCTGAAGATGCACTTTCCGATCACGGAAGGCGTCCTTGTTCCGCGCAAGGTGGCGGACGTGAAGGCCGTCGACGGCGTCGACTTCTTCATCCGCAAGGGGGAGACCCTGGGCCTCGTCGGCGAATCCGGCTGCGGCAAGACGACCACGGGGCGCTGCATCCTGCGTCTTGAGGATCCGACGGCCGGGGAAATCCTGTATGACGGCAAGGACATCTGCCAGCTCAACAACAAGGAGCTGATCGATGTCCGCAAGAAGATCCAGGTCATCTTCCAGGACCCCTACAGCTCGCTGAATCCGCGCATGAAGATCGGCGACATCATCGGCGAGCCGCTGAAGGTCCACGGCATCATCCCGGACGAAGCCAAGCGCCGCGAGCGCATCGGCTATCTTCTGGGCCGCTGCGGCCTGCATCCCGACTTCGCCGACCGCTATCCGCACGAAATGTCGGGCGGCCAGCGCCAGCGCGTGGGCATCGCCCGCGCACTTGCCATGGAGCCGGAATTCATCATCTGCGACGAGGCCGTGTCGGCGCTTGACGTGTCGATCCAGGCGCAGGTCATCAACCTGCTTGAGGAACTGCGCGACGAGTTCAAGCTGACCTATCTGTTCATCAGCCACGATCTCTCCGTGGTCCGTCACATCTGCCACCGGGTCGCCGTCATGTACCTCGGGCACATGGTGGAACTGGCCGACTGCGACGAGCTGTTCGACCACCCCATGCATCCCTATTCCCAGGCGCTTCTCAACGCGGTTCCGATCCCCGATCCGGATCTGGAGAAGACCCGCGCCCACACCATCATCAAGGGAGAAATTCCCAGCCCGATCAACCCTCCGCCGGGCTGCGTTTTTCACCCGCGCTGTCCATTAGCTGTGGACTCGTGTAAGAAGAATATTCCAGACTTCAGAGAGGTGCGACCTGGCCACTGGGTGGCCTGCACGGAGGTGTGATCTCCCCCTTTTCCAGGGAGGACACAGAAGAGTGGGGGGTGAACGAACATCCCCCGAACCATAAATGGGTAAGGAGACTTCACATGAGTAAGTACGCACGTTTCGCGTTTGCGCTCGCGGTGGGCACTGGGCTCGCCATGGGCGCGGGCGGACCGGCAAAGGCGGAGACGCCGAAGAAGGGGGGCACCCTTAACTTCATCGTCGCCGCCGAAGCGCCGTCCTATGACCTTCACAAGGAATCGACCTTCGCCGCGGTTCACCCGATCCGTCCGTTCTACAGCCTGCTGATCCGCGTCAATCCGGATAATCCGCAGTCGCCGACGGACTTCCAGTGCGACCTGTGCGTCGGCAGCGTTCCAAAGCCGACCGACGGCGGCAAGACCTACACCTTCAAGATCAAGAAGGGCGTCAAGTTCCATGACGGCCAGACGCTGACCGCCGCCGACGTCGTCGCGACCTTCAACAAGATCATCTCCCCGCCCGAAGGCGTGGTGTCGGTGCGCAAGGCCTTCTACAAGATGGTCGATAGCGTCACGGCGCCGGACGACGAGACCGTCGTCTTCAAGCTGAAGTTCCCGACCGGGGCCTTCATCCCGGCGCTCGCCACGCCGATGAACCATGTCTATTCCGCCAAGGACCTCAAGGAACATGGCTACAGCTGGCATGAAAAGAACGTGAACGGCACCGGCGCCTTCAAGTTCGCCGGCGCGGTTGCGGGCTCTCACGTCGACGGCGTGCGGTTCGAGAACTTCCACGTGAAGGGCAAGCCCTATCTGGACGGTTACCGGGCGCTGATCTCGCGCAAGCTGGCCATTCGCGTTCAGGCCATCCGCGGCGACCGCGCGGCCATCGAGTTCCGCGGCTTCCCGCCGAAGCAGCGTGACGACCTCGTTGCGGCGCTGGGCAAGGACATCACGGTTCAGGAAAGCGACTGGAACTGCGTGCTGCTGTTCACGCCGAACCAGGGCCGCCCGATCATGCAGGATCCGCGCGTCCGTCAGGCCCTGACCCTCGCGGTCGACCGCTGGGGCGGCTCGCAACACCTGTCGCGTATCGCCATCGTCAAGACCGTCGGCGGCATCGGCTTCCCGGGCCATCCGCTGTCCGCCACCAAGGCCGAACTGGTCCGTCTGAACGGCTACGGAACCGACCTTAAGGCGAGCCGCGAAAAGGCGAAGAAGCTGCTGGCCGAAGCCGGCAAGGCGGGTCTGAAGTTCGAACTGCTGAACCGCGGCACGGACCAGCCCTACAAGATCGTCGGCACCTGGCTGATCGGCCAGTGGCGTCAGATCGGCCTGGAAGTGACCCAGAAGGTCGAGCCGACCAAGAGCTTCTACAACTCGCTGCGCAAGACGAAGGAGTTCGACGTATCGCTGGACTTCAACTGCCAGTCGGTCATCAACCCGATCGTCGACGTGTCCAAGTTCGTCGGCTCCGCCGGCAACAACTACGGCAACTACAAGGGCAAGGACCAGGAGCTGGAGGACATCTACAACCAGCTCATTAAGGAAGGCGACGAGAAGAAACAGCGCGAAATCATGCGCGTCATGGAAAAGCGGGCCCTGTCCGACATGGCGCATGAAGGCGTTACGCTGTGGTGGTACAAGATCAACCCGCACCGTTCCTACGTGAAGGGCTGGAAGATCGCTCCGAGCCACTACCTGAACCAGAGCCTCGATCAGGTCTGGCTCGACAAGTAAGTTGCGCCTGACGCAGCGTTAACAACAACCGGGGACCGCCTGCCGCCCTTGCGACGGCAGGCGGTCAACCCCGATAGAGGAAGACATGGGCAAGTATATCCTTAAGCGAGTTCTCCTGATGATCCCGACGCTCTTGGGCGCCGCGATCCTGGTCTTCTTGCTGCTCCGCATGGCTCCCGGCGACATTTGCGCCGTTCGCTTCCTGGGTACCGGCATGGCCGTTGCCGAGGATCAGATTGCCATGTGCCGCGAGCAGATGGGGCTCGACAAGCCGCAGATCGTTCAGTTCTTTGACTTCATCTGGGGCTACGTCATCTTCGACCTCGGGGAATCCATGTGGACGGGCCAGCCCGTTGCCCACGAGATCGCCATCCGCTTCGAACTGTCGCTGCAGGTGGCCATCATGGCGACCCTGGTCGCCACCGTTATCGCCATTCCCCTCGGAATCATTTCCGCCGTGCGGCAGAACACCCTTACCGATTACGTCGTGCGCGGCTTCGCCATCGCCGGCATCGCCATTCCCTCCTTCTGGCTGGGCCTGATGATCATTCTTGGGTTGTTGGTGTTTACGCAGGCATGGTTCGGCGACCCATGGATGCCGCCCATCAACTTCAAGTCGATCTGGGATGACCCGGCCCACAATCTGGCCCAACTCATCTGGCCCGCCGTGGCCACGGGATACCGCTATTCGGCCGTGGCGACCCGAATGACGCGCTCGGCCATGCTCGAGGTGCTGCGCGAGGACTATGTCCGCACCGCCCGCGCCAAGGGGATGTTGGAAAGGATCGTCATCAACCGGCATGCGCTGAAGAACGCGCTTCTTCCCGTTGTCACCATCCTTGCCCTGGAATTCGCGTTCTTGATGGGCGGTCTGGTGGTTACCGAGCAGGTGTTCAACCTGAACGGGCTCGGCAACCTCATGGTGGACGGCGTCGAACGCCAGGATTTCACCCTGACCCAGAACCTGGTGATGCTGGTCGTGATCGTCTACGTGTTCGTCAACCTCATGACCGACCTGGCCTATGCGTGGCTCGATCCGCGCATCCGCTACTCGTGACGGGATAAGATGATGGTTACCGTTTCAGAAGTTCAAACCGAAGCCCAATTCGAGGAAGTCGCCCCGAAGAAGCCGTGGACTCAGATCGCGGTGGATCTGTCCCGCAAGCAACCGCTCGGCGTGTTCGGCCTCGCGATCGTCGTCGCCATGATCATCGCCGCGGCGCTTGCGGACGTGGTGGCGCCGTACAATCCGCTCCAAGAACACTTCGACTCCATGTTGTCGGGGCCGAGCGAAGATTACCTGCTGGGTACCGACGAGTTCGGCCGCGACATCCTGTCGCGCCTGATCTACGGCTCGCGCACGGCTCTGCTCGTCGGCTTCGTCTGCGCCATCGTCGGCTCGACCGCCGGCCTCGTTCTTGGCGTCGCCAGTGCCTATTTCGGCGGCCTGTTCGACCTGATGCTGCAGCGCATCCTCGACGTGTTCATGGCGTTCCCGCTGATCATCCTGGCCCTGGCGGTCGTCGCCACCTTGGGCCCGGGGATCGAGAACGTGATGATCGCGATCATCCTGCCGTTCATTCCGCAGTGTGCCCGCGTCGTGCGGTCCAACGCGCTGGCGATCCGCGAAATTCCCTACGTGGATGCGGCCCGCGCGCTTGGCTTCTCCGACGCCCGCATCATCCTGCGCCACATGGTGCCGAACGTCATGGCCCCCTACCTGATCATGCTGACCACCTTCCTCGGTCAGGCGATTCTGCTGGAGGCGTCCCTGTCGTTCCTCGGCCTGGGCGTGCAGGACCCGATTCCGGCCTGGGGCCTGATGCTGACCAACGCGTCCGAGTTCTTCGAGGGCGCGCCCTGGGTCGCCATTTACCCCGGCGTCGCCATCTCTCTCAGCGTGTTCGGGTTCAATCTGTTCGGGGACTCCGTACGCGACGTCCTGGACCCGAAACTGCGCTCGCGCTGACGGACGGAACAAAGTTAAGCATAAGGAAAGGGCGGCTTCGGCCGCCCTTTCTGGTGGCGCCGCCCCTGCGGCGCCTTTAAGGACGGAGCCTTCCCGCCATGACCAAACGCATCGCCATTCTCGGTTTTCTTCTGGAAAGCAACGCTTTTGCGCCGGTGACGACGCGGGCCGACTACGAAAGGCGCTGTCTGCTCGTCGGCGACGACATCCTAGCCGAGCTGGCCACGCCCAACCCGCGCCTGCCGCTCGAGGTCAACGCCTTCTGCCAGCAGATGGAGAAACTGCGCCCCGACGCCTGGGAGCCGGTGCCGATCCTGGTCGGCGACGCCGAACCGGGCGGGCCGGTGGAGAAGGGCTTCTTCGATTGGGTGGTCGCCGAGGTCGAACGCCGGCTGAGGGACGCCGGTCCCGTCGACGGTGTCTACATCGTCAGCCACGGCGCCATGCGGGCGGAGCACGAAACGGATCCCGACGGGCTGCTGTACGGCCGCATCCGCGACATCGTCGGGCCCGGCGTGCCGGTGATCGCGACGCTCGACCTGCACACCAACGTGTCGCAGGCCATGGCCGACCGGGCGGACGTGCTGATCGCTTACCTGACCAACCCGCACGTGGACCAGCGCGAGCGGGCGGGCGAAGCCGCGCGCGCCATGGACGAGATGTGGGGCGGCATGCGGCCCAGGACCGCCTTCGTCAAGGTGCCGATCGCCGCGCCCTCGGTCGTGCTGCTGACGGCGGAAGGGCCCTATGCCGACATCGTCAACGCGGGCCAGGAAGCCCAGGCGGCGTCAGGCGGCGCGATCCTCAACGTCTCTGTCGCCGCCGGGTTCATCTATTCCGACAGCCCCAAGTGCGGCATGTCGGTTGTCGTCACCGCGCGCGACGACCTGGCCGCGGCGCGGAAACTCGCGGGCGAACTGGCGCGCCGCCTGTGGGCCGACCACGAACGCTATCAGAAGACCCTGACGCCGATTGCCGACGCCGTTGCCATGGCCGTCGCCTGCGGCCGCGACGCGTCCCTTCCGGCCAAGATCCTGGCCGACGTCGCCGACAACCCCGGCGGCGGCGGCACGGGGTCGACGGTCTATCTCCTGAAGGCCCTGGTCGAGGCCGGGGCGGAGGACGTCGTCATGGGCGTGGTCATCGACGGCGGCCTGGCGCGCGACGCCCACGAGGCGGGCGAGGGGGCGGAGATCACGGCCCACTTCAACCGCGCGCCCCGCACGGCCTTCGAGGATTCCTATGAGGTCGCCGCCAAGGTCCTGAAGCTGACCGACGGCGCCTTCGTCGGGCGCCGCGGCATCCTGCGCGGCCGCGCGCTCAGCGTCGGGCCGGCGGCGCTTGTGCAGATCGGCGGCATCCGCGTCGCCGTCGGGACCCACCGCAAGCAATGCGCCGACCCGGCCATGCTGGAAATGTTCGGCGTCGATATCGCCAAGGCGCGCACCGTGGTCGTCAAGTCGCGCGGGCATTTCCGCGCCGGGTTTGACGAATACTTTCCGCCCGAGAACGTCATCGAGGTCGATTGTCCCGGCCTGACCTCGCCCGTGTTCTCCAACTTCACCTGGGGCGATCTGTGCCGTCCCGTCTTTCCGTTGGACCGGGACACGACCTGGACGCCGCCCGTCTGGTGACAGGGCGGGCCGTCTGGAGTATCATCGTCCGACGTTCCGCAAGGAGGCCGTCATGTTCCGATCCGCCGCCTGGCTGCTGACGCTGCTGCTTCCGATCTTGCCGTTGACCGCCTCGACCGACGACCGCCTACAGGAGAGCGGCCCGGTCACGCACGGGTCTTCGGCGCAGGAAGTGCAGGACTATATTTCGACCCTGACCGGGGTTTTCGACGAGAACCCCCATTCCTGCTATGAAGCGGACGAAGGGAGGGAGGAGCGCCCGGATCTGGCCAACCGGCCGCAATCCTGATTCGATTTTGGCCTGACCGTCCCGCCGATTTTCATTCCATCGCCACCATCACACCGGAACCATCCATGGCCGTTCACCGTACCTATCTGTTCGCGCCCGGCAACCACCCGCGCCGGGTCGAGAAGGCGTTCATCCTCGATTGCGACGCCGTCATCCTTGACCTGGAGGACGCCGTCGCCGTCGCCGAAAAACCGGCGACCCGCGCTCTGGTCGTCGAGGCCCTGAAACAGAACCCCGGCAGGCGCGGCTACGTCCGCGTCAACGCCTGGGACACGGATTTCTGCCTCAACGACATCCTGGCCGTGACGGGGCCGTGGCTGACCGGGATCGTCCTGCCCAAGGTCGAGGAGGCGGCGCAGCTCGTCGCCGTCGACTGGCTCCTTGCCAACATCGAGCGCGACAAGGGCATGGACGCGGGCGCGATCGACCTTCTGCCGATCATCGAGACGGGGCGCGGCATCGCCAACGCGCGCGCCATCGCGGGCGCCGGGACCCGCGTGCGTCGGCTCAGCTTCGGCGCCGGCGACTATACCAAGGACATGTCCATGCGCTGGACCCTGGGCGAGACCGAGATCGACCACGCGCGGGCCGAGGTCGTCCTGGCGTCGCGCGCCGAAGGCCTGGAGCCGCCCATCGATTCCGTCTGGATCCACATCAAGGACACGGACGGCCTCGTGCGCTCGGCCGAGAAGGTCCGCGACATGGGCTTCCAGGGCAAGCTGTGCATCCACCCGGACCAGATCGGCCCGGTGAACGACGTGTTCACGCCGACCGAGGAACAGGTCGCCTTCGCCGAGAAGGTCGTTGCCGCCTTTGACGCGGCCGAGGCCCAGGGCCTCGCTTCGATCCAACTCGACGGCTATTTCATCGACTATCCGATCGTCGACTTGGCGCGCCGCACCCTGGATCAGTGGCGGAGCATCCGGGACAGATGATGCCCGTCCGGCGCCGTCAGGTACCGTAGAACAGGCCGCCGTTGACGTGGATGGTCTGGCCGGTGATGTAACCGGCCTCGGGCTGGCACAGGAAACGCACGGTCGCCGCCATCTCCTTTACGTCGCCCTGGCGCCCGACGGGAATGTTCATGGCGTTGCGCGGATTGCCGGCGCCGGCCGAGGCGGGGCGCACCGTCTCCGTCGCTCCCGGCGAGACGCAGTTGGCGGTGATGCCCTGGGTCGCGAACTCGGCGGCGATGCCGTGGGTGAAGCCGACGATGGCCGACTTGCCCGTCAGGTTGTGGATGCGGTTCGGCATGCCGATGTACCAACTGACGCCGCCGATCGTGATGACGCGGCCCCAGCCGGCCTCGAGCATGTAGGGGATGGCCGCCTGGCACAGGTGGAAGGCGCTGTCGATGGTGGTGTCGACGACGCGGCGGAAGTCCTCGTGGTCCATTTCCAGGAACGCCTTCTGGCCGCGGGTCGAGGCGTTGACGACGACGATGTCGACGCCGCCGAACGCGTCCGCGGCGGCCTGGATCAGGGCGTCGCTGCCCGCCTTGGTCGAAACGTCGGCCAGCTTGGCGACGGCCGTACCGCCCATGGCCTCGATCTCCTTGACGGCGGCGTCGGCGGCTTCCTGGTCCTGTACACCGTTGACGACGATGTTGGCGCCGTCGGCGGCGAGCGCCAGGGCCGTGGCCTTGCCGATGTTGCGCGACGAGCCCGTGATGACGGCGGTCTTGCCCGCCAGAGTTCCATTGGACATTCCGGTTGATCTCCCTTGAGGCCGGGTTGCATTTTTTTAAGAAGGCGCGCGCCTTCCATTGCCCATTATCTTATTGGCGACGACGGGTTTTGTCTCGCAACGAAGGGCCGGTCGGGAGGCGCGGGCGACGAATTCGCAGCCCTTGTCGACCTTCTTGGCACGCGCGGCGGCGAGGACCGTCACGGCCTGTTCCTTGGGCACGCAGAGCACGCCGTCGCAGTCACCCAGGATCAGGCCGCCGGCAGCTTGAGCCGCGGGAACACCTTCAAGGCATTCTTGTAGAACACCTTTTCCTTGTCGTCGGCACTCAGGTACGTGGTTGCCTCGATGTAGCGGCGG
>Ga0210019_1003044_pt1 | contig 15678 bp, 16 predicted proteins | sample CryGeyCG2114_020_2_FD_183969 | JGI IMG/M metagenome (GOLD analysis project Ga0210019, IMG submission 183969) | Groundwater microbial communities from aquifer - Crystal Geyser CG11_big_fil_rev_8/21/14_0.20 (SPAdes) (version 2) | ecosystem: Environmental > Aquatic > Deep subsurface > Groundwater ...
ATGTCCAACGCCGCGAGCCAGCGCATTTTGACGATCAGCGCCAACACCGCGCAGACCGCCACCCAGAGGTAGACGCGCGTGAGACTACGCGACATCATCCGGCGGAGGCGGATCTCCGGAGTCGCGCCGCCCTTTGAGGGCGTCTTGGAACGCCTTAGTAGCTTGTCCCAACGCCCGCGCCACTTCCGGCAACCGGCGCGGGCCGATCACCAGCAGCGCGATGACGAAAATGACCAGGAGCTCAGATAGCCCAAGGTTGCCCATGGCGTCAGTCGCCGTCCGTCGTCAGATAGGGTTGGAGCGCTTCATACGTCTTCGGGCCGATGCCGGTGACGCGCGTCACGTCCTCGGGGTGGGTGAAGCGCCCGTGCGTTTCCCGGTCAGCGACAATCCGCCGAGCCATCGATGGACCGATGTGCGGGAGCCGCTCCAATTCGGCCGCGTCCGCCCGGTTCAAGTCGATCCGTCGCGCGCGGCCGAGATCCGCATCCCATCCCGCAGCCTGCGGAAGCGCCACAGCGCCCAGTACCTCGAGGGACGAGCGCTGCTGCTGCCACCCGACGACCGAGACGCCGCCAAGGATCCACACACCCAGCATGACGAGCGTGGCGCGCTGGCGGACGGTGAGGTCCATCCGCGTTAACTGCCCCCGCCCGCTGCCGCATCCACCGGACTCGCCGGTGAGCGCTGCCCGGAGGATCCAGCAGCTGTTGCCGCCCGCTCTTCCATCCGCTTGATCATCTCCCGGCCCATCCGGTCGGACACCAGCCGCATGCCATCCTGGACCGCTGAGGAGGTCAACCGGCTCATCCACCGGCCAAGGCCCGATTCCCAAAACGCGATGTACTGTTCCAATTCTTGGTCCGTGGCGTCCCGGTACGTAAACAGGAGGCTGGCGACGACGGCCGCGTTGTACACCTCGCGCTGCTGAGCCACGAGCTGCTGTTGTTGCAGCTCCCACTTGCGCCGCTCGCGGACCGCTCCCTTGGGGTTCATCTCGGCGCCAAGGTTCCAGAGGCTTTCGGCGGCGGCCATGACGACGTTGAGTGTCGTCTCGGTGCTCTGGGTCGCTTGATCCAGTCGGTCGATGAGCGCGACCCGCTCCGCAGCCGGCGGCGACTCCTTCAGCATGGAAAAGTATTGCTCCGCCTCTTGCGCCACCTGCGCGTTCGACGCCGCGCGCTCGTACTGCCGCATCTTCAGGCCTAACGGCTCCTGGAACCACGCGCGGACCTTCGAAAATTTCTCGGCATCAAACGACTTGGTGAACCGCTCGCGGGCCGCTTCGGCAAAGAGCTCCGGGTGGTGGCTCTCGATGAGCGCTCGCTTCAGGAACACGGCCTCCTCAGGTGAAAGGTCCTGGCGCTGCTGCAACCGCTGGTCCACCTGCGCTTCAAACTGGGCGGCGAGCTGCTCGCCCTGTTCCAGAATACCGGACAGTGTGAGCACTTCTTCCATCAGCGCGCGCTCATCCGGCGGCAGCGCCACCGTCATGGAAGCGGCGTGAGGTACGGCAACCCCCTGCGAGACCTGCGGCGCGGCGGCATCCGCTGCGTCGCCCCCCTCAATCCGGCTGATCTCATCGCGCCAGTAGGTGACCGGCACGCCGAACCAGTCCACCGTCACCGTCTTCTCGTCCTGCTTGAGGATGGTCGCGGTGATCGTACGCCCATCTTCCATGGTGATCGTTTCAGCCCACGCCGGCCCTGCGGCGCCCAAGAAGACAGCCGCCAACGTGCCGCTCACCCAATGTGTCCGCATCAGCTTCATCCTACACCACAATGTTGACCAACCGCTTCGGCACCACGATGCATTGCTTGATCGCCTGGCCATCGACGAATTTCTTGACGTGCTCGTTCGAGAGCGCGACCTGTCGGATCTGCTCGGTCGTGGCATCGGCCGCAACGGTGATCCGGGCGCGCACTTTGCCGTTCACCTGCACGATGAGCAGCAGCTCGGTGTCATGCAGCGCCTCGGCGTCAAACGCCGGCCAGGGAGCGCGCGCCACACTCTCACCATGCCCCAGGCGCTGCCACAACTCTTCGCAGATGTGGGGAGCAAACGGGGCGAGCAACAGCACGAGCGTCTCAACAGCGCTCGTGGGAAGCGGACGCACATCTTCGAGCGCATTGAGGAACACCATCATCGCTGAAATGGCGGTATTCAACCGAAGCGCTTCGAGATCGTCAGTCACTTTCTTGATGGCCGCATGGAGCTGGCGCTTCAGCTCGCCCTCGACCGGCACGTCCTGCAGCGCCGGAGACACGCCGGCGTCGGTGACGACCAGCCGCCACAAGCGGTTAAGAAACCGGTCCACGCCCTCGATGCTGCGCGTGCTCCATGGCTTCACCGCCTCCAGCGGCCCCATGAACATCTCATAGAGCCGGAAGGCGTCGGCGCCGTGCGCGCCGATCACGTCGTCCGGATTGACCACGTTGCCGCGCGACTTGGACATTTTCTCGCCGTCTTCGCCCAAGATCAACCCCTGATTGATCAGCATCTGAAACGGCTCGGGCGTCGAGACGAGTTTCGCATCATACAACACTTTGTGCCAGAAGCGCGCGTAGAGCAAATGCAGCACCGCATGCTCCGCCCCGCCGATGTACAGGTCCACCGGCATCCAGTAGCGCTCCTTGGCCGGATCCCAGGCGCGGCTCGCATTGCGCGCATCCAGGTAGCGCAGATAGTACCAGCAGGAGCCGGCCCATTGCGGCATCGTGTTCGTCTCGCGCTGCGCCGGCCCATGGCATTTCGGACAGGTCGTGTTGACCCAGTCTTTCGCCTTCGCCAGGGGTGGCTCCCCGGTGCCGGTTGGCTTGAAGTCGGTCATCTCCGGCAACGTGACCGGCAAGGCGGCCTCCGGCAGCGGGACGACGCCGCACTGTCGGCAATGCACGATGGGGATGGGCTCGCCCCAGTAGCGCTGGCGCGAGAAGAGCCAGTCGCGCAGCTTGTAGTTCACCGCCGCCTGCCCTGCGCCGTGCGCGGCGAGCCATTCGACGATCTTGGCCTGCGCCTCTTCGCTGCGCAGCCCGGTGAACGGCCCGGAATCGTGCATGCGGCCCGGCTCGGCGTAGGCCTCCGTCAGGCCTGCCAGCTCCAGCGGTTGGCCTTCCGGCATGATCACGATACGGACGTCCAATCCGAACTTCAGCGCGAACTCCAGGTCGCGCTCATCATGCGCCGGCACCGCCATGATCGCCCCGGTGCCATAGCTGGCCAGCACGTAGTCGGCGATCCACACCGGGATTTTCTCTTGGTTGACGGGATTGAGCGCGTACGCCCCGGTAAACACGCCGGTCTTGTCTTTGGCGAGCTCGGTGCGCTCCAGCTCGCTTTTGCGGCCGGCGTCAGCGCGGTACTGCTCCACCGGCGCCCGGCGCGAGTCGCTGGTAATGTGCGGGACGAGCGGATGCTCCGGCGAGAGCACGACGTACGTGGCGCCGAAGAGCGTATCAGGCCGGGTCGTGTACACCTTGAATTCCGTCCGTCCGTCGCGCCGGCGGATGCGCGCGCCGTCGAGCACGGGCTCAGGCACCGCCGCCTTGCTCTCCACACCAAACCACACATCCGCCCCTTCGCTCTTGCCGATCCAGTGGCGCTGCATGTCCTTGATGTGCTCCGGCCAATTCAGGGACGACAGATCCGCGAGCAGCCGGTCGGCGTACTGCGTGATCTTCAACATCCACTGCCGCATCGGGCGCCGCTCCACCGGATGGCCCTTGCGCTCGCACTTGCCGTCGATGACCTCCTCATTCGCCAGCACGGTGCCGCACGAGGGGCACCACCACACCGGGGCTTCGGCCATGTACGCCAAGTTGCGCTCGTAGAGCTTCAGGAAAATCCACTGCGTCCATTTCACATAGGCGGGATCGGTCGTGTCGATCTCGCGGTCCCAGTCGTACGAAAAGCCGAGCCGCGTGATCTGCCGCTTGAAGGTGTCGATGTTCTTGCGGGTGGTGATGGCGGGATGCGTGCCGGTCTCGATGGCGTACTGCTCCGCGGGCAGCCCGAAGGCGTCCCAGCCCATCGGGTGGAGCACGTTCAAGCCCCGCATGCGCTTGTAGCGCGCGACGATATCGGTAGCGGTGTAGCCTTCCGGATGGCCGACGTGCAATCCCGCGCCCGACGGGTACGGGAACATGTCGAGCACGTAGTATTTCGGCTTGGCGCTACCGTCCTCGGCCCGGAACACCTTGTGCTCCTGCCAGTACCGCTGCCACTTCGGCTCGATCTCTTGAAACGGATATCGCTCTGCCATGATCCTCAAGAATGCCTGGCCGTTACGGCGCGCTCGCGGTTGAGGCCAGCGGCTCATGCACATACGTGAGCACCGCAGGCGACTCGGCGAGCTCTTGAACCATGGATCGCGCCAGATGGTTCCCCACGCGCTCTAAGTTACTGGTCTTCAAACCGGTGATGGGTGCGGTGACCAGCGACTTGTATCCTGTCGGTCCTTTGAGCAACCCGGCTTGCCGGGTATTCTTGTGCTGTTGCGACCAGACGACCTCTCCGGTCTCCGCATCGATGAGCTCCAACAACAGCTCGACCTTCACCTGCGAGGCAAGGACCCAGTAACTTCTGCCCCACGTCGTCACGGTGCCGCGCAGCAGCGTATCCGCGCCCAGCCGTTCGGCGGCCGCGGCAAGCGGCGCCCCTTCGGGCAGCGGCTGGCCTTCGGTCCAGCCGACGTCGCGCATGGCGGCATCCACCCGATTGATTTCCAGGATGGTAAATGGGGTTCCCTGCAAGCTGGCCGCCAAGTAGGTGCGTAGCTTGTTCGACGCCTTTTGCCACTGCGGCCGCTTCGTGGCCAGCGGCAGCACCGCGAGCCGCCGGCCGCTCATCGCCGAGCGCACCGGAGCGGCGCCGAGCTCCATCGGAGGGTTCGGCATCCCTTTGAGCCCCCGCTCGGCCGCCATGTCGGAAATGCGCAGAAACTTCACGGATGGATTCAAGCTGCGCACCTGATCTTTCACGAAATCGACCACCTGCCCTTTTTTCAGCAACGCGCCGCCGCGCTCGGCCGCTTTCACCGACTGTTTCCAGAGCACGTCGCCGGTGGCCGCATCGACCATCCGCAGCGAGGCCTGCAGGCTGGTCTCCGTGTAGAGCGGGGTTGAGAAATGCATCAGCCGGCTGATGTCGCCGTAGATGAGCGCATCGGCGCCCAGTGCTTGCCCCAGCGCCTGCGGACTTGCCGAGGACCAGCCGTTTGAATCGACCGGACCCCAGCCCGATGCCAGCGCTGCATCGACGTCGGCCAGCGGCACATCATCGTATCCGTACGGGGTGAACGCATAATAGAACGTCTTGCGCAGGACATCCCGCCCGATCGTATGGGATTCCGGCCGGACGACACCGGCATCCTGGTCATACGGATAGGTGATCACAAACGGCAGCACCGCGACGCGCTTCGGCGGATGCTCGGAGAACCCCTCGCGCACGTACGCTTTCGGCCCCCCGCACCCGGCCAGCAGCACGGCCATGGCGACGCTCCCAAGACGGATGGTCATGACACCTCCCTCAGGTGACGTGACGAGCCCAGCGCCGTCCGATGACGAACGGCGCGTAGTACACATAGAATGACGCCAGCGCGAGCACCTCAACGGCGAGAATGTACCATGGCCACGGCCCGAAATAATCGAGCAAGCTTGGCTGCATCGGTTTGCGGGCCAGGTACCCGTAATTCGTGCCGAAGCTCCAGTTGAGCAGGGCGGCGGCCGCCACATACACGTTGCTCCAGGCCCACACGCGCCAGATGGACCGATGCGTCGCCTCCACGCGGCCGGTAGCCGCCAAATACACGGCGCTCAGCACCACCCCCACGTGGCCCGCAAAGAATTTCATCCACCAATAATCCGGAAATCCATACGCCAGGTCCGGCGTCATGATCGCCTGCACGCTGCCGGCCATCGCCCAAAAGTAGGCCAGTTCACAGCGCCATGCGCGAGGGGACCACAGCGACCATATCGCGAAGAACAGCGCAAGGTCGCACAACTGCAGCGGGATGAGAATTTCGCCGGCGGCCGTCGCCAGGAACCACGAGAGCCCCTCGTTGATCCCCAGCGCCATCGCCGTGGCGCGTCGCCACGTGTCATCGGCGTGCGGCGGCAGCCGGCGTCCGACGGTGAGCGCCAGCACGACCCCAGCAGCCAGCACGCCCAAGACGATGAGATGGTCGGCCCCCCAGAGCACGAAGGGCCGATGCCTCAGCATCACCCGTCACGGTGCGCCAGCTCGGTGAACCGTTTCGCCCACAACCGGGCTTCGCGTCCCACCGCCTGGCGGAACTCCGGCTGCTCGCCCAGCCTCGGCCACACCTGCTGCCACGTCTGCAAAGCCGTCCCCACATTCACCAGATACGCTTTCGTCTCACCGACCGCCTGTTCCGCGGCGCGCTGGCAGGTGTCTTGCGCCTGTTGCAGCAGCGTGCCGACCGCGCCGTCGTCGTGGCGATCGATCGCGCCGCCGATGGCGGTGAAGGCTTCAGCGACGCGCAGCAGCATGGGTCCGGCGTTTCATGGTGCGAGGGCGTGGCGCGCTCGAACCGGCGGCGAGCCGCCGCACAGCAGCGAGGTTGCGCTGGTCATCGGCTTCGGTGCTCTTGGGTGTCTCGAGGATAAACGGCAGGTGCGACAGCGAGGCATGAGTCACGATGCGCCCGAACGCCTCTGAGCCGATATGGCCCTGGCCGATGTGCCAGTGGCGGTCGACCCGGGCCTCGAAGGGGACTTTGGAGTCGTTGAGATGCACGAGCTTCAGGTGGGCCAGCCCCACGGTCCGGTCAAACTCCTCGAGGGTGCGCTGCAGGCCCTGCGCGGTATGGATCGCATAGCCTGCGGCGAAGCTGTGCGCGGTATCCAGGCACACGCCCACACGCCGCTGATCCCGGACCTGGGCCCGGATGCCCGCCAACTGCTCGAAGCGGCACCCCAGCCCCTGCCCTGAGCCGGCGGTGTTCTCCAGGAGGATCATGACGTCTGAGTCGCAGCTTTCCAGGGTTTGCGACACCGCCTCAGCGACGCGGGCGATGGCCGGCGCTTCCGCGTCGCCGCGCGGGCTGCCCACATGGGTGACAAGGTACTGGGCCTTCAGGGCTGTGCAGCGGGCGTACTCCTCGCGGTAGAGGCGCAGCGATTGCTGCCACATGGCTGGTTCCGGGGAGGCGAGATTAATAATGTAGGGACCGTGGACGGCAAGCGGTTCCAGACCAGCACTGCGCCGGGCGCGATCGAACTGGCCGGCCATCTCGCAGGAGAGCGCAGGGGCAGGACCGCCGCGAGGGCTGCGGCTGAAAATCTGCATCGTCGTGCAGGAAAGCCGCTGAGCCCGCGCAACCGCTTCCAGCAGCCCGCCGGCGATGGGAACGTGCACACCTAACCGCATGGAAGGATGTATCTTATCACGCGTCACACCGACGAGCAATGCGCGCAACTTCCTTGACGCTCCGTGAAGAGTTCGGTAACATCAGGTGCCATGCCCACCGCGATCGCATCGACGACCGCCAGCCTCCGCGAGCAGGCACGTGCGCAGTGCAGTACTGCAGTACGGTGATACGGCTATTCAGTACGAATTACAAGGGTTGGGTCAATTGATGGCACAGGGAGGTAAAAGTGGTGGAGCAGAGGGGGATCGAACCCCTGACCTCATGCATGCCATGCATGCGCTCTCCCAGCTGAGCTACTGCCCCACGATGAGTCGGCGTGATGATGTGACGGAAGGGATTCAACAATAACATGCGGGTTTTAACGTGTCAACGGTTCCATCGACGGTGGAACTGGCATGTCATGATCTCAGGGATCGCGGCGACCTTGACGATTGTAGCTGCAGGTTGGGCTTCCGCTGAAGCCGCGCACGTCAACGTCATCGAGCTCGACAACCAGATCATCAGCCCGGTCACGCAGCAGTACATCCTCGACGCCGTCGACCGCTCTGAGCAGGACGGCGCGGTGTGCCTGGTGCTCATGCTGGACACCCCCGGCGGGCTGCTGGAATCCACCCGCGCCATCGTGAAGCGGCTCATGAACGCCAAGGTACCGGTGGCGGTCTACGTCGCACCATCCGGATCCCGGGCGGGGTCGGCCGGCGTCTTCATCACGCTGGCGGCGCACGTGGCCGCGATGGCCCCCTCGACGAACATCGGGGCGGCCCATCCGGTGGTCGTCGGCGAAGGCGGCGGACCCGTGAAAAAGCTGGTGCGGCGCATCACGCGGTCAGCCGATGAGGACAAGACGAAATCCCGGGACCGGAAAGACAGCGAGAACGTCGAGGAGATCACGGAGGAAGAGTCGCGCGATCCCATGTCGGAGAAGATCATCAACGACACCGTGGCCTGGGTAACGACAATCGCCAAGGCGCGCGGCCGCAACGAAGCGTGGGCGGCGAAAGCGGTGACCGAGAGCTTTTCGGTCACGGAAACGGAAGCGGTGGCCGAGCACATCGTCGATGTCGTCGCCTCCGACCTACCCGATCTCCTGGCAAACATCCAGGGCCGGACGGTCGAGGTGGCCGGCGTGCGCGTCGAGCTGCAGACCGCGGGTGCCCAGATCGTGCGGCTGCCGATGTCGAAGCGGCAGGAGTTCCTATCCATCATCACCAACCCGAACATCGCGTACCTGCTGATGATGCTGGGCACGCTGGGGCTCATCTTCGAGTTCACCCACCCTGGCATCGGCTTTCCCGGCATCGCCGGACTCATCTGCCTGCTGCTAGCACTCTACGCGTTCCAGACGCTGCCGGTCAGCTACGCCGCGCTAGCACTCATCGTGCTGGGTTTGCTCCTGCTCATCGCGGAGATCAAAGTGATCAGTTACGGGCTGCTGACGCTGGGCGGCGTCGTGTGCCTGACGCTGGGCAGCCTCATGCTCTTTGAGTCGCCGGATGCGAACCTGCAAGTGTCGCTGCGCGTCATCGTCCCCGGGGTGGCCACGATCGCGGCGATCATTCTGCTGGTCGTGCAGCGAGCGCTCAAAGCCCAAGTCCAGCCCGTCACCACCGGCGCACAGGGGCTCGTGGGCAACGTCGGCATTGCGTCGACCGACCTTAACCCCAGCGGCCAGGTGTTCGTGCACGGCGAGCTCTGGGAGGCGTCGAGTGCGCGGCCCATTCAACAGGGCGAGAAGGTGCGGGTCATCCGCGTAGACGGGTTGCAACTGCTGGTCGAGAAACTCTAGGAGGGCGTGATGTCGTTTTTCTTCGGTTCGCTGGCGTTTCCGATCCTGCTGGGCGTCATGTGGCTTGTGAATTGCATCAAAATCTTGAACGAGTATGAACGGGGTGTCGTGTTCCGGCTGGGCCGGATGGTCGCCCAGCCGCTCGGGCCGGGGCTGCAGCTGATCATCTTCCCGATCGACCGGCTCATCCGCATCAGCCTCCGGACGATCACGCTGGACGTGCCGCCGCAGGACGTCATCACCAAAGACAACGTGTCGATCAAGGTCAACGCCGTCATCTACTTCCGCGTGATCAACCCGAACAAGGCGATCGTTGAGGTCGAGGATTACCTGTTCGCCAGCTCGCAGATGGCCCAAACCACGCTGCGCAGCGTCCTAGGCCAGGTCGAGCTGGACGAGCTGCTGGCGCACCGCGAGACGCTGAACCAGCGGCTCCAAACGATCATCGACAAGCAGACGGATCCCTGGGGCGTGAAGGTCTCGGCGGTGGAGATCAAGCAAGTCGATCTCCCTGAGGAAATTCGGCGCGCCATGGCGCGCCAGGCCGAAGCGGAGCGCATCCGGCGCGCGAAGATCATCGGCGCCGATGCCGAGTTCCAGTCCGCCCAGAAGCTGGTGGAAGCCGCCCGGCTGATGAGCGAGCAACCGATGTCCTTGCAGATGCGTTATCTGCAGACGCTCGCGGAAATCGCCACGGAGAAAAATTCCACGATCATTTTCCCCGTGCCCATCGACCTCATCAAGCCCTTCCTTGAGAAACAGTCCAAGTAGCAGCGAGATGCGCCGAGGTGGCGGAACTGGCAGACGCACGGGTCTCAAAAACCCGCGACCGCAAGGTCATGAGAGTTCGATTCTCTCCCTCGGCACTCTTCTTGGAATTTTCTCATGCCCCATATCCTGCTGATCGACGATAACGCGCAGTTTCGCGAGGTGGTGGGGCTGCGCCTCAAGAAGGAAGGCTTCGAGGTGACCGATGTGGGTTCCGGCCAGGAAGGGCTAGCGGCCGCGGGCGCCGGCTCGTTCGACCTGATCCTGCTCGACATGCTGATGCCCGAGAAGGACGGCATCGCGACGTACCAAGAATTGAAAGCCTCGCCGGCCACCAGGCATATCCCGGTGATTCTTCTGACTGCGGCGGCCGTCGAAGGCCATTGGGAAGTCTTGCCGTATGAAACGGATGGCCCGGCCTTCGTGATGGGAAAACCCTACGACTCCCAGATGCTCCTGGCCAGGATCCGGCAGATCTTGGTGGGAAGTTAAGCGGAGGCGGGGGTAACGGTGGCGCGCTGCGATGACGCGTACGCGCCCATGCGGCGGAACCGGTCATAACGGCGCTGCACCAGCTGCTCGACCGGCACATCCTCGACCGACTTCAGAAAGCGCAGGATCGATCCTCGCAGCCGCTGCGCCACAAGCTCCGGATCCCGGTGCGCCCCGCCCAGTGGCTCTTCAAGCGCCTCATCGACAATCCCCAGCTGCAGCAAATCTTTTGACGTCAGCTTGAGCGCGTCGGCGGCATCCGGCGCGCGGGCCCGGTCCCGCCAGAGGATCGCCGCGCACCCTTCGGGCGAAATCACCGAATAATACGCGTTGTCGAGCATCGCGACCCAATCGCCGACGCCCACACCCAGCGCGCCGCCGGAGCCCCCTTCGCCGATGACGCAGATATAGATCGGGGTCTTCAGCCGCGCCATCTCCCGCATGTTAAACGCGATGGAGTGCGCCTGGCCCCGCTCCTCGGCGCCGATGCCCGGATAGGCGCCCGGCGTGTCGATGAAGACGATGATCGGCAGGCGGAACTTCTCCGCCATCCGCATCAAGCGCAGCCCCTTGCGGTACCCTTCCGGGTGCGCGGAGCCGAAGTTGCGCATGAGGTTTTCTTTGGTGTCGCGCCCCTTCTGATGCCCCAGCACCACGCAGGGGCGGCCTTCGAGCTTGCCGACCCCGCCGATGAGCGCGCGATCGTCCCCGAAGAGCCGGTCGCCGCGCAGCTGCAGGAATTCCGTCAGCAGAAAACCGATGTAGTCGAGCGTGTAGGGCCGCTGGGGATGGCGCGCCAATTGCACCCGCTGCCAGGGGGTCAGCGTGCCGTACACGGAGCGCTTCAACTGCTCCAGCTCCGCCTCCAGCGCCTTCACCGCCTCAGGCTGCGGCTTGCGCTCCTCCGCCTTCTGCACTTCCTGGAGCTTCCGCTCCAGGTCCGCGATCGGCTTTTCGAAATCGTAGCGGTAACTCACGTTAGTCGACAATCGTCACCTCGGTGCCTTCCGGGACGATATCGAACAGCTCTTCGACGTCGGTATTGATCATCCGCACGCAGCCCGCCGTCACCTGCTGGCCGACCGCTTCGGGTTCCGTCGTCCCGTGGATGCCGTAGCTGGGCTTGTCGATCCCCATCCACCGCGTACCGAGGATATTCTCGGGCGAGTCCGGCGGCACGACCGCGCCGAGCTTGTACCAGGCGGGGTTGGTGATCTTCGTGGTGATCTTGAACGTCCCGGTCGGCGTGGAGTTGTCTTTGCCCGTGGCCACGCGGTAGCTCTTGATGAACTGGTCGTTCTCCGTCAGCAGGAGCTGATTCTGCGATTTATCGACCACAATGCTGAATGTCCCTTTGGGGATCTTGAGCTTCTGCTTCGGCCGGATGATGTCGCCCTTGATGCTGTTCGCCCGGCGGATGAAGCCGATGGTGGTGCCGTACCTGGCGGCGATCCGGCCCAGCGTATCGCCCGGCTGCACTTCATGGACGACGTCCAGGTCGGTGACGACCGAGGAAAAGAGCAGCGCGATATTCACGCGCCCGAGGCGCTCGTGGGTCTGGGCGATCAGCGGAGAGTCCGGGAACTGCTCGAGGAGCATCCGGTACATGGAACGCGCTTCCACCAACTGCTGCTGGGCTTCGTAGACCTCGCCCAGTTTCAGCAGCCCGTCATCCGCCCAAGGCGAGTCGGGAAAGGTGGCGACCAGCTCTTCCAGCGCCGCCTGGGCCGCGGGATACTCCTCGCGACCTATCGCGTGTGCCGCCTGGCTGTAGAGCTGTTTCGCCTTGCCCCCGAAGACGCCGTGCTGGCTGGCGACAACCAGCAGCCCGATCACGACCACGACCCCCAACCCTGCCCCCACTCCGATCAACACTTTCTGACGCATCGCGTCCTCCCTTGCGCCCCGCACCGGAGTACGGGGCCTGTCCCCACGTCCTATCGCATCGCCAAGGCGGTGGCCAAGCCGACCGCGGCTCCGGCCAGCACCTCGACGGGCGTATGTCCAAGCATTTCCTTCACACGCTGCTCCTGGATCCGGCGTTTGAAGTACATGTCCTCGATCATTTTGTTCAGGATTTGCGCCTGGCGGCCGCTCCAGCGGCGTACGCCCTGCGCATCAAAGAGCGTAATCACGGTGAAGGCCACGGCGGCAGCGAAGAGCGGCGAGTCGAATCCGGCTTCAAATCCAATGGTGGCGCTCAGAGCGGTCACACCGGAGGCGTGCGTGCTGGGCATCCCGCCGGTGCCGAGGAGCCAGCGGAAGTCAAAGCGGCGGAGCCGGATGGTGCCCAAGACGATCTTGATGCTTTGGGCAAGCAGGCAGGCGAATAACCATGACTTGAACGCCTGGTTTGCGGCCCAGGCGTTCAGGATTGACATCGCATACGCGACTTAGCGAGCTTCAGGCTCCAGTACGTGCACGTGCATGCGCGGGCCGCTGCCGAGCGTCGCAGCGCCGCCGCGAACCAAGTAACCTCGATTGCCGGAGGCAAGCTGCTCCTGGTCCTTCTCGCGCTGCGATGCCGCGCGAGCGCGCCAGGCTTCCCAGCGCCTCGCCCATACCTTGCGCTTCACGTCACGAATGGCCAATTTCAGCTCTCGGATATCGGAGAGCTTGGCTTCAAGCTGTTGTTTTTCTGAGGAGACTACGGAGAGCTGGGAATTGAGGGAGGAGTTTTCGGTCTGCAGTTTCGCATACTGCTCTTGAAGCATCGATAGCTCGGAGACGGTGCGCTCCAGACGCGTTTGCACCTCGCTCAGCTCCTGCTGCAGGTTGTCGAGGCTGCCCTCTTGCGTCTCGATCGTCGTGCGCGCGCCGGATAGCTCGGTGTTGAGGTGCGTGCGCTCCTGCTCGATCTGGTTCAAGAGGTCTTGGGCCTCTTTATAGGCGGCTGCGATGCGGTGCTTTTCGCGCTCAACCGCGGTCGCCCGCCACAAGCTGGCCACCGCCACGATCAACAACCCGAATACAATGAGCCGTCGTTTATTCGTCATGACCGGGATTCTCCTTGCGTTCGGTAGGGCGTTATGTTAGGCTCCCAGTATACGGAAATCCCTTCCGTCGCGCAAGTGTTTTCTCTCCGTATCGCCTCCAGTTCTTCCTCGGCTCTACTCTAGCATATCTTCTTGTCCAATAGGGAGTTCCTGATGCTGGCCAGGACACGATCCTACACCACTTTTGGGGTTGAAGCGCTCCCTATTGAGGTGGAGGTGGATGCGTCCCGCGGGCTCCCAGGACTGGCCATCGTTGGGCTGCCGGATCAGGCGATTCAGGAAGCGAAAGAACGGGTCCGCGCAGCCATCCTGAACAGCCAGTACCAGCTGCCGGGCCGGCGCGTGATCGTCAATCTGGCTCCTGCCGATGTCAAAAAGGAAGGAGCGGTCTTCGACCTCGCCATCGCGCTGGGCTTGTTGGCGGTGTCCGAGCAGGTGGATCCTGCACGGCTTGCCGGGGTGCTCGTGCTCGGAGAGCTTGCCCTCGACGGGCGCGTGCGTCCGGTGCCTGGCGTCCTGCCCATCGCTTTGGCATGCCGAGGGAGCCGCCGGCCGCTTCTCGTCTGCGCGGGGAACGCGGCAGAGGCTTCCGCCGTCAGCGGGCTTGACGTCGTGCCGATCGCTACGTTGCAGGAAGCGGTGGAATATCTTGCGGGCACGCGCCCAATCACCCCGCGACGACGGGGAGCTCGTCCTCGCACTTCCCGCCCGCTATCCCCGGTGGATTTCTCAGACGTCAACGGCCAAGCCCAGGCGATCCGCGCGCTCCAAGTCGCGGTGGCCGGGGGGCACCATGCCCTGCTCATCGGCCCGCCCGGCTCGGGCAAAACGATGCTCGCACAGCGCATCCCGACGATCCAACCGGAGTTCACGCATGAGGAGAGCTTGGAGGCGTCGGCGATTCACAGCGTGGCCGGGCTGCTCGGCGGCCGCCCGCTGTTGGACCGGCGGCCGTTTCGCGCGCCGCATCATACGAGCTCGGCGATCGCGCTCATCGGCGGCGGACCGCTCCCCAAGCCCGGTGAGATCTCGCTCGCGCACCACGGCGTGCTCTTCCTGGATGAGCTGCCGGAATTTCACCGCGACGTGCTGGAGAGCTTGCGCCAGCCGCTGGAGGAGGGCAGCGTGCGCATCGCACGCGCGCGGCGCACGCTGAGCTTCCCCGCCCGCTTCATGCTGGTGGGCGCGATGAACCCCTGTCCCTGCGGGCATGCCATGAGCGCGCGAGGCCGGTGCCGCTGCCCGGCGACGAAGGTCCAAGGATACCTGGGGAAGGTGTCCGGGCCGCTCCTGGATCGCATCGACGTGCACATTGAAGTGCCGGCGGTACCTGGCGCGGTGCTGGCGGCCGCGCCGCGGGGCCCAGCCTCAATGGAGCTGCGGGCGCAGGTCGCGCAGGCCCGGCGGCGGCAATTGAAGCGGCTCAAACGCTTCGCCGTCTCGCTCAACGCCCACGTGCGCCACCGGGATTTGCGCGCCGTCTGCCCGATGAGCGCGGATGCGTCGCGGCTGCTGCCCGCTGCCATGGAGGAGCTGCGCTTTTCCGCGCGCTCCTATGACAAGATCTTGCGCATCGCCCGCACGATCGCGGACCTTGAGGACATCGAGGTCATCCAGCCCAGCCACCTGGCCGAAGCGATCCAATACCGCAGCATCGACCGGCAGCTCTGGGCATAACATAGTCGCGGCGGTCCAACGGACCGCCGCGACCCCCACACCCGTCGTCGTGGTGCGGAGATAATCTCTGGCGTATCGCTTATTTGACCGTCACCGTCACCGAGGCGATGGCTTCATTGCCCGCATTGTCGATAGCCTTTGCGCTAATGACGACCTGCCGGCCGCGCTCGAGCCGGTCCAGCTTGCTGACACGATGGCGGAAGGGAGGCTTCGCGTCCGAGAATATGACGACGCCATCGATCAACATGTCCACGCGGGCGATGCCGCTTTCATCGATCGCGGTGACGTTGATCTGTGGACGGCGCTCGACCCTGGCGCCAGGTTTTGGATGCGTGATGGTGACTGTCGGCGGCGTACCGTCCGTCATTACCACATACGTGGCCGCTACCGCAGCGGTATGCTCCACCATCGCGCCATCGCCCACCTGCAGGCTGAGCGGGTAGCTGCCGTCGGTCGTGCCGGCAGCCGAGGCGACGTCCCACGTCGAGGTCCCGGTCGCTCCAGGCGCCAGGCTGAACGAAGAAACCGACAGCGTTCCTGACCACCCGTTGGGCAGCACCGGCGTCAGG
>Ga0210019_1003045_pt1 | contig 15677 bp, 14 predicted proteins | sample CryGeyCG2114_020_2_FD_183969 | JGI IMG/M metagenome (GOLD analysis project Ga0210019, IMG submission 183969) | Groundwater microbial communities from aquifer - Crystal Geyser CG11_big_fil_rev_8/21/14_0.20 (SPAdes) (version 2) | ecosystem: Environmental > Aquatic > Deep subsurface > Groundwater ...
TGGGGAGGGCCCGGCGGCGGGCGGCGATCCGTCTCGTTGGGATGGTTTCGGAAGCAGACCAATCAAACCTCCCGCCCTGCCCCGCCGGAGGCGGTCGGCCGAATCTTCCCCCAATATTGGCTTGGTAAGACGCCTCAAAGTCTGGCGCCGAAGAGACAACCCCTGAATAAAAACAGGATCACTCCTCAAAAACGCCTCAAGGGCACTGGAAGCAATGTCGATCTGCCGCATGTCGTTTGAAAAAGTGAAGATCCGAAACAAGCCGTTCATGATGGACTTGGCGTAAGGGGTCAGTGCCGGATCTTTCAGCCAAGTCGGAACAAGATTGGTCATCGCGGAATTCTGGACGAGCCGATCCGGGGAGCGCAGGGCGCGGAGGGTCAGCAAGATATTTTCTTCCGTCGGTCCCCCCTTCCGGGCCGCCAGGACATCCAACCGCCCCAAGAGAGACGCCGCATCGGTCCGCCCGCTCCTCTCTCTCCAATGCGTCAAGCCTGGGCGCGGGCCCCCCTCCGGATTTCCCTGCTCCAGCCCGGAAAGGGCGAGGGCCAGTTCCCGGCGAGCCGGCTCCGACTCCTCCAAACCGGTCGGACGCAGGGCCTGAGCTGTGGACGGCATGGGCAGCAGGAGAGCGCAACAGAGCAAGAGCGGCAAGCGCCGGGGAATGAATCGTCTGGGGTTCATGAGCTGATCTCGGGCACGGGCAGATTATACCTAACGATAAAGGTGATGTTATATATAAATATGAATTTATGTGATTGCTTACTTGCTCGGCGGCTGACTCAGGCCGAGCCGGCCACCAGCTTGGGGAAGCGGACCGCCATCGCGTGCTTGATCGGCTGGATCGCCGGGTCGGCCAGCATCGGATCAGCGGTCAGAGTTCGCTCCGCCTCTTCCCGGGTGATCTCCAGCCAGGGCCCCCCGATCGCAAAACTGAGCGTCTTCAAGTCCGGCAAACCGGCCTGACGCGCTCCCAACAACTCCCCCGGCCCCCGCAGCCGCAGATCCTCCTCGGCGATCTTGAAGGCGTCGTGGGTGCCGACCAGGGTCTCAAGCCGCTGCACCGCCTCAGGGTTTTGTGGGTCGGCCATCAGGATGCAGGTGGATTCGGCAGTCCCCCGCCCCACCCGTCCCCGCAGTTGATGCAGCTGGGAGAGGCCGAACCGGTCGGCCCCCTCGATCACCATGACCGTCGCATCGGGGACATCCACCCCCACTTCGATCACCTGGGTGGCCACCAGCAGATGAATCTGCTTTTCCTTGAAGGCCTTGAAGATCTCCTTCTGCTCGGCGGGACTCATCTGCCCATGCAGCAGCCCCACCCGGAAGCCGGAGAAGGTCTGCTTGTATTCCTCGAACATGTCGGCGGCGGTGGCCCAGCTCCCTTTCGGGCCGCTGTAGGGAGTCTGGAAGAGATCCTCCTTGAGCCCCGGCACCCCGCTGGAAACCGGCCGGGGTTTCGGGGCCTGCGGGTCCGCTTTGCCGATCCGGGGACAGACGACGAATCCCTGCCGCCCCGCCTCCAGCTCCTTCCGGACGAAGGCGTACGCCTCCTCCCGGCGGGTGGAGTCCAGCCAAAGGGTCCGGACCGGTGAGCGGCCGGCCGGTTTCTCGGCGATCGTGCTGACCGCCATCTCCCCGTAAAGGGTCAAGGCCAGCGTCCGGGGAATCGGAGTGGCGGTCAGAATCAACAGGTCCGGGTGCTCCCCCTTGGCGGTCAGCCTACCCCGCTGATCCACGCCGAACTTCTGCTGCTCATCCACGATCACCAGCCCCAGCTTCGAAAAACAGACCGCCGCCTCCAGCAGAGCGTGGGTGCCGACCAGAACCGAGAGCGTCCCAGAGGCCGCCTCGGCGATCACCCGCTGCCGGGCCGCCGGCTCCTGCGAGCCGGTCAACAGCCCCACCGAAAGATCCACCGGGCTTAAGATGCGGGAGAGGGTCAGGGCATGCTGGCGGGCCAGCACCTCGGTCGGCGCCAGCAAAACCGATTGGGTCCCCGACTGCGCCGCCACCACCATCCCATAGGCGGCCACAACCGTCTTGCCGGAACCGACCTCTCCCTGAATCAGCCGCCGCATCGGGGTGGCGGCCGCCATGTCCTTGGCAATCTCGGTGATCGCCCGCTCCTGCCCCTTCGTGAGCGCAAACGGCAGCGCCTCCTTCCATCGCTCCACCAGGTCCCCATCGGTTCGATGGGAGCGGCCGGGCCGGGCCGCCAGCAGCCGCCGCCGCAGCGCCAGCGCCATCTGGAAGGTCAACAACTCGTCGAAGGTCAGCCGCTCCCGGGCCCGCTGGCCGGTCTGGGGATCCGGCGGAAAATGGACATAGGTCAGCGCCTTGCCGTAATCCAGCAGATCATGCCGGCGCCGGACCGGCTCCGGCAGCGGATCCGGCAACTTGTTCCAGAACAGCTTCAGGGCCGCCGCCACCGCGCTTCTTAACTCCCGCTGATGGAGGCCGGAAGTGGCCGGATAGATGGGAACCATCCGCCCCATGTGAAGGGATTTGGGATGAGCGCCGGAACCGCCGGCGGCCCGCTGCGCTTTGGGAACAAACTCGAAGTCCGGCACAATCATCTGGAGTTTCCGCCCCACCGGCTCGGCGGTCCCGAACAGGATCAGTTCCTGGCCGGCGGTGAACCAGCGGCGCATGTACGGCTGGTTGAACCAAAGGGCGGTCAGCCCCCCGCTGGCGTCCCGCACATCCAGCCGGAAGATCACCGTTCCGGTTTTGGCCCGGAAGATCGAGCTGCCGGTCACCCGCCCCCAGACCACCGCCTTCTCGCCGGGCTGGAGCTTGCCGATCGGCCGGAAGTTGCGCCGGTCCTCATGGCGCTTGGGGTAATGCTCCAGCAGGTCCCGGACCGTCCGGATCTCCAGCCGCCTAAAGAGGTTGGAGCGGGCCGGCCCCACCCCCTTGAGGTACTGGATGGGGGTCTCCAGGGTGATGGCTTCAGGCCCCGGGGGGCGGGATTTGCTGTTGGATGTCTTGACGGCGGCCATGGCGTCGAGTATTATATGCCCTTCACGATTCATCACACAGAACGGAATCCCAACACCCACGATGGCAAGGCGCTGTGAAATCTGCGGAAAGGGGCCGGTCTCCGGCCGGAGCATCACCCGCCGCGGTAAGGCAAAGAAGGAGGGCGGGGTGGGCCGGAAAGTGGTCCGGACCAACCTGCGCCGCTTTCTGCCGAACCTTCAGCAGGTCCGGGCGATCGTGGGCGGCAAGGTCCAGCGGATCCTGGTCTGCGTCTCCTGCATCAAGCGGGGCCGGGTCACCCGCCCCACCCCCGCCGCCAAAGCGGCCTAAGAGCCCTAAGCTTTTTCCCGGAACTTGATCGAGCAGCCGATGGACGGCGTCTGGGGCTCGGCGATCGGCTCCCCGGCCAGCATCGCCTCCACCGCCGCTTCCAGGTAACGGTTCTCCACCGCCTCCGGGTTCTTGGCGTCGTCATCGAAGGCGCCGGTGTAAACCAGTTCCCCCGCTCCGTTGAACAGGAACAGCTCCGGCGTGCGGGTGGCGCCGAACGCCCGGGCCACCGAGCTGTCGGCGTCCACCACATATGGGAAGCGCATGCCGCTGGCTTGGGCCGCCGCCACCATCGGTTCGAAATCGTCGTCGGGAACCACCGCCGGATCGTTGGAGTTGACCATCACCACCCCGATCCCCCGGTCCAGCAACTGGTTGCCGGAGGCCACAATCCGATCCTTCCAGGCCTGGGCCCAGGGGCAGGCGTTGCAGGAGAAGACCACCAGCAGCCCCCCCTCATCCTGCGCGGATGACAGTGTCAGCATCTCCCCGTCCACATTTCTCATCTCGGTCTCCAGGACGGCGGCCGGGATCCCTGCCCCGATCTGAAGCGCCCCGGCCGAACCGGCCACCCCCAGCACCCCCGCCACCACCAGACCGAAGCCGAACCGATTCATCCCTTCACCTCCTGAACCATTTTCTGGAAAATCTCATAATCCCCCTGCCCCTGACGAAACCCCTTGAGCTCCCCCTGTCGATCGAAAACGAGCGTGGCCGGCAAGGCGCCGGTCCAGAGGGGAGCCAATCCCTTGACGAACGGCATGTCCCGCTGGTCCTTGATGTAGCTGACCCCCTCGACCCCCTGCTCCGCCAGAAAGGCCCGGACCCGCGGCAAGGCGTCGTCGAAATCGGCCGAAACAAACCACACCGCGCTCCCTTCCCCTTCCATCTCCTTCCCCAAACGGACCAGATCGGGGAACTCCTCCCGGCAGGGCAAACACCAGGTGGCCCAGACATTGACGACGGTGACCAAACGACCGGCGGCCCGGATCTCTTGCTTCAATTGTTCGGCCGTCACCGGCCGAATCTCCAACTCTCCCCAGGCCGCCGGCGCCGCCAACAGCAGCAACACCGCCGGGAGCCCCAATCGTTTCATGCCTCAATCTCCAGCTGTTTTGTCCGTCCCGAAAAACCGGACAGGATCCGGACCGCCCCCCTGCGCACTCCAAAATAAGCCGCCAACGCCTCAATCACGGCGGCATTGGCCTTTCCTTCGGTCGGAGCGGCCGTCACCTTCACGGCGTAGGAACCATCGGGACGCTTTTCAACGCCGGGCCGCCGAGCTCGGGGAGTCACCCGCACCTGGATCCGCATTCCGGAAACGGCTACCGCTTGAAATAGTCCGGCTCGTTGCCCGGCTTCCATTTGATGTTGCAGCCGATCGACGGCTTCTGCGCCGCCGGCACCAAACGGTCGGCCAGCACCGCGTCAATCGCCCCCCGCAGGTCCTTGCCCGTCAGCGGCTTGCCGTTGCCCGGCCGGCTGTCGTCCAGCTGGCCCCGGTAGACCAGCTTCCGGGCGGCGTCGAACAGGAAGAAGTCCGGTGTGCAGGCGGCGGTGTAATTCTTGGCCGCCTGCTGGGATTCGTCGTAGCAGAGGGGAAAATTGAATCCCTGTTTCTGCGCGAACCCCTTGAGCTTCTCCGGCGCGTCGTCGGGATGGGTCACCGGATCATTGGCCGAGATCCCGACGATCCCCAGCGACTGGGCGGTGTAATCGCGGCCCAGTTTCGCCAACTCCGTCTGGACATGCTCGACATAGGGACAGTGCCTGCAGATGAACATCACCAGCAGTCCCTTTTTCTCGGCGAAGGATTTCAGCGAGACTTGTTTACCCGAAACAGTGTCCGGCAGGTCAAAGGCCGGCGCCGGCGTCCCCAACTTCAGCATCGTGGACGGGGTCAGAACCATGACTTTCCTCCTGGGTTGCGTTCAAACCAAGCTGTCGAATCCACTCCATCGGCACCGCCCGAATGACGCCGTCGGTCTCCATCTTCAGGAGCGGTCCCGGCTCCCACCCCTGCCCGCCGGGGATCGCCATCAAAACATAGGTCTCCGGCCCGGTCCGCAGGTAACGCATCTCATAGCCGTAATAATGAGCCACCTGCTCCAGCTGGCCCGCCAGCGGGGAAGAACCCTCCTCCGGAGCGGCGATTGTCCCCAGATCAGCCAGGGTTTCGGGATATCGTCCGGCTCCGGAACCGCTCCGATACGACTCCAGCGCCTGACGGAGCGATTCCATGTGGGCCGTCATGCCGGCCTGGTCCAGCGGCCGGAGTTGAGTCGCCGGCTGCTCCAAAGCCGCCTGCCGCTCCTTGGCCTTGACGATCGCCGCCTGGAAGTTCGGGATCGCAATGGAGGCCAGGATGCCGGTCACGAGAACGAACGGAACCACCAAAACCGTCTGAATCACCATCTGGGTCAGGAAGATGGTCGCGAATCCCTTCCCTCCGGAGAAGCGATGGGCCTCCGCCAGCGTCAAACAAACCGCCACGAACTTCCAGATCAGAGCAATCTGCGCCAGCGCCACAAACAGCCAGCTGACCGAGACCCGGACGATCCCCCCGTAGGGCGCGGTGTGAAAAAGCAGCCGGCTGACCCCGCCGACCAGCAGCCAGGCCCCGGCAAGCCAGATGGAGATCAGGTAAGGCCAGGCGATCGCCATCCGAACCTGACCGTTGTTCCCCTGCCCGCCGAACCAGCCGCCCACCACCCGGAAGAGCCAGCCCCAGACATACAGTCCGACGATCCCGCAAAAAGCCCCCACCCCGGCCGAACCAACCACTCCCCACTGAAAAGGAACCTGAAAAATATGCAGGATCGGCCCCCAACTGATCAGGGCGGTCGCGATCCCCCCGAGAAAAGCCAATCCCAGGGGATGGGTGACGGAGTCCCGGTCCAGAATCTCCCGCATCGTCCGCCGGGGAGCGGTCCAGATCGAAAACCAGGGATTCATTCTTTTTTCTCCTTGATGTGAACACAGCGGGCTTCCGCCTCCGCCACGATCCCGGCCGACCCAACAGCTTTGGATCTGACCCAGAACACCCGCCCCCGCTCCCGCTCCACCCGGGCCTGACAGGTGACCGTCTCTCCCACCCGCAGGGGCTTCAGGAAACGGACCGTCATCTCGGCGGTCACCGCCGGCCGGCCGGTCAGCCAAAGGAGGTTCCCCATCAGCTCATCCAGCACCAGCCCCAGCATCCCGCCGTGGGTGATCTCCCGGTACCCCTGATGGATCTTCGCCGGGGTCCAGCGGGTCGTGAGGGTTCCGGCCTCCCGGTCCAGATCGAACGACAGCTTCAGCCCGGCCGGGTTCTCCCGGCCGCAGCCGAAACACATCTTGTCGTCCGCCAACTCCAGCTCAGCCAAGACGGGTCCCGCAGAGAGCGCTTATCATGTGCGTTTGAACTGGCGCTCCAGCTCCGCCAGGGTCATCGTGAAGATCGTCGGGCGGCCGTGCGGGCAGTTGAACGGATTTTCGCAGCCGGCCAGCTGCTTGAGGAGCTGCTGGGCCGCCGGCAGGGTCATCGAGTCCCCCGCCTTGACCGAGCGGCGCTTGCAGGCGGTCAGGGCCGCCACCACCTCGGTCCGCTCCTCGACCGCCGAACGGAGCTTCCCCTCCTCCCGCTCCTCGATCACCGTCCGGATCAGGGCCACCGGATTCACCTCCCCGAGGGCCGCCGGCATCGCCCGGACCGCGTAGGAACGCTCCCCGAAAGGATCGATGTCGAAGCCGACCGCGGTCAGGGTCGGCAGGATCGCCGCAAACGGCTCCGCCTCCTTGAGCTCCAATTCCAGCAGTTCGTCGAGCAGAAGCCGCTGTTTTTCCGGATCGGGCCGCTTCAGGTTCTTCAGCAGCGCCTCGAAAACCACCCGCTCATGCGCGGCATGCTGGTCCACCAGCAGAAAGCCGTTCTCTGTCTCCGCCACCAGGTAGCTGCGGTGCAGCTGGCCGAGGATCCGGGTGATCGGTTGTCCCCCCCGGATCACGATCGGGCCGGGCAGCGGCCCCCCTTCCTCGGCGAGCGGGGTCTCCGGCGAGAGCCGCTCCATCACGCCGGCCCAGTCGGGAGCCGGCCCGGCGGAGACCGGGGCAACCGGCCGGGGAGGCATCCGCAAGGTGTAGGAACGGCCGGAGGAGACGGATCGGCCGCGGGGGGAAAGGGCCGGCGCCAAATCGCCGGCCTGGGCGATCCGCTCCCGCAGGGAGTCCTGGATCATCCGGACGACATCCGACTGGTTGGAGACCCGCACCTCCTGCTTCGTCGGGTGGACATTGACGTCCACCCGGGCCCCGTCAATCTCCAGGATCAGGAGGGCCACCGGATAGTGCCCCTCCATCAGCCGGCCGTGGACCCCCGCCTGCAGCGCGTACTGGATCCAGGGAGCCCGGACCAGGCGGCGGTTGACGAACAGCACCTGCCCGGAGCGGTTCGCCTTGGAGACCGCCGGGCGGGCGATCAGGCCGGTGAGGCGCACCCCCGGCTGGGACGCGTCGATCGGGAGCCACTGCCCCTCGGTCCCCTTGCCGAGGACCCGGGTGGCCCGGTCGGCCAGGTCTCCGGCGGCGGGAAGGTCCAGCGCCTCCTTCCCGTCGAGGGTCAGGGTGAAGCGGACCTCGGGCCGGAGCAGCGCCAACCGGCCGACCATCTCCTGCAGATGCCCCTGTTCGGTCGCCTCGCTCTTGAGGAATTTCCGGCGGGCCGGCGTGTTGAAGAAAAGATCCCGGACCTCCACCGTCGTCCCGGGGGAAGCGGCCTGCGGCTCCACCCCCTTGACGGCTCCCCCTTCCACCCAGATCCCCGCCCCTTCCGGCTGCCGGGCCGGGCGGCTGACCAGCCGAACCCGGGCCACCGCGCCGATAGCCGCCAGCGCCTCCCCCCGGAAACCGAAGGAGCCGATCTTCTCCAACTCCTCCAGCGCGGTCAGCTTGCTGGTGGCATGGCGCTGGAAAGCGACCTTCAGTTGATCGGCCGGGATGCCGCAGCCGTCGTCCTGTACCCGGATCAGCCCCCGCCCTCCGTGCTCGACGGTGACTCGGACCGACCGGGCCCCGGCGTCCAAGGCGTTTTCGATCAGCTCCTTGACGATCGAAGCGGGCCGCTCCACCACCTCTCCGGCGGCGATCTTGTTGGCGACCGACTCCGGCAGGGGACGGATCATCGGGGGCCGCCCGGTCATGCCGAATCCTCCTGTTCCAGCCGTTGCTTCCAGGCGGCGATCCGGTTGAGCGCCTCCAACGGGGTCAGGGTCTCCAGGGAGAGCCCCTTCAACTCCTCCAACAGCGGATGGTCCGCCGGTGGGGAGAAAAGATCGGTCGGGGCGGCCCCCGACCGCTTCGGGACCCCGATCTGCACGGCGGCGGCGCTGTTCTCCGACTCCAGGATCTTCAGGATCTCGGCGGCCCGGCGGGTGACCGGCTTGGGGATCCCGGCCAGCATCGCCACATGGATTCCGTAGCTCCGGTCGGAGGCGCCGGGGCGGACCTTCCGGAGAAAGACGATCCCCTCCGGCCCTTCCCGGACCGTCATCGTCTCGTTGACCACCCCCGGCAGTTCCCCTTCCAGCTGGGCCAGCTCATGGTAATGGGTCGCAAAGAGGGTGCGGGGACGAACGGCCCCCCGGATCAGATGCTCGCAGATCGCCCAGGCCAGGGAGACCCCATCGAAGGTGGAGGTCCCCCGCCCCACCTCATCGAGGATCAACAGGGAGCGGTCGGTGGCCTGCTGGAGGATGTGGGCCATCTCCACCATCTCCACCATGAAGGTGCTCTCCCCCCGGGCCAGGTCATCGGAGGCGCCGATCCGGGTGAAGATCCGGTCCACCAGTCCCACCCGGGCCGACCGGGCCGGCACGAAGGCGCCGATCTGGGCCAGCAAAGTGATCAGGGCCGCCTGGCGGATCGTCGTGGACTTGCCGGCCATGTTCGGTCCGGTCAGAACGATCAGCTGCCGCTTCTCGCCGTCCAGGGTCAGGTCGTTCTCCACGAACTGCCCCGGCGGCAGGGACTGCTCGACGACCGGATGCCGGCCGCCGGCCACCTCCAGCCGGCGGGAGTCCCCCAACTCCGGACGGACCCAGCCGTTCTCCGCCGCCACCGCCGCCAGCGAACCCAGTCCGTCCAGCCGGCCGACCGCCCGGGCGGTCTTCTGCAGGGCGCCCACCTCCGCCAGGGCCGCCTGCCGAAGCTGCTCGAACAGCTCCGCCTCCAATCCCTTGATCCGCTCTTCCGCCCTGGAGATCTTCTCGTCCCAGGCCTTCAGCTCCGGGGTCACGAACCGCTCGGCGTTGGCCAGGGTCTGCCGGCGAATGTAGTCGGCCGGGGCCAGCTTCAGATTGGATTTGCTGATCTCAATCGCGTAGCCGAAGACCTGGGAGTAGCGGATCTTGAGGTTCCGAATGCCGGTGCGCTGCGACTCCCGCTGCTGGAACGCCATCAGCCAACCCTTCCCTTCCGATGACGCGCGTCTCAGATCGTCCAGCTCGGCGCAGAAGCCGTCCCGGATCAACCCCCCCTCCCGGATCGTCATCGGGGGACTCTCCACGACCGCCCGGGCGATCAGCTCCTGGAGGGACTTAAGCGGATCCAGCGCTTCCCGAATCTCAGTCAGGACGGCCGCCCGCGCCCCCTTCAGCGCCATCCGAAGCAGCGGCACCCGCTCCAGGAACTCCTTGAGGGCCAGCAGGTCCCGCCCATTGGCAACGCCGAAATTGAGGCGGCTTAAGACCCGCTCCACATCCCGAATCCCTTTGAGGGCGCCGCGGACCTGGGCCAAGCGGTCCCGGTTCTCCGCCAACTCCGCGGTGCCGGCCTGCCGGAGCCGGACCGCCGCAAGCAGAGTCAACGGATGAATCACCCAGTCGAACAAGGTCCGCCGTCCCATCGGGGTCGTCGTCCGGTCCAGCACCGAAAAGAGAGTCCCCCCTTCCCTCAAGCCCGAGGCCGACTCCACCAGCTCCAGGTTCCTCAAGGTGGGGCGGTCCAAGGTCATGAAGTCGTTGGATTCCTGCAGCAAAGGGATCTGAAGATGGGCGAGGGCGGCGTGGCCGTGGTCCCGCAGGTAATAGATCACCGCGCCGGCGGCCGAGAGGGCGGCCGGCCGGTCATGAAAGGCGATCGCCCGGTCGGAGGCCAGCCCCAGCCCTTCCCGGAGCAGCCGGCCCCCCTCCGCCGGATCGAAGACCCATCCCTCGTAGCGGGTCACGACCGCGCCCAAAAGATCCCGAACCCCCTTCAGGAACGATTCCTCCCGGGCCAGCCCTTCCGGCAACACCACCTCCCGGGGACGCAGCGCCGAAAGGGTCTCCAACAGGCGGGCCGGCGCGGTCTCCCGAACGAAGAACTCGCCGGTGGCGGCATCCAGCGCGGCGACTGCCGCCTGCTTGCCGTTGACGCCGACCGCGGCGATCCGTTCCGGGCGGGGGGCGGCCGCCTCCTCATCCAGGAAGGTGGCCGGGGTGATGATCCGGGTCACCTTCCGCTCCACCAACCCCTTCGAGGCCTTGGGGTCGCCGATCTGCTCGCAGATCGCCACCTTCAGGTTCCGGTTGAGAAGGGTCCGGACATGGCTCTGGAAGGCATGGTACGGAACGCCGCACATCGGGACCCGGCCGCCCCCCCCGGCCCGGCCGGTCAGGGTGATGTTGAGGATCTCAGAGGCCCGGACCGCGTCCTCGAAGAACATCTCGTAGAAGTCCCCGAGGCGGAAAAAGAGGATCGTGTCGGACGGAAGGGTCTTCCGGATGGAGCGGACCTGCTCCATCATCGGGGTCAGCTTTTTCTGATCGAAAACCGTCTCAGCCATATCGGGGAGTGACCTCCCCATTGTAGCAAATCTAGGGGAGGGAGATCAGCGTCCCTTCTTTTCCCAGGCCAGGAGCAGCGGGACCGCGATGAAGACCGTCGAGTAGATGCCGGAGACTAGCCCCACCAAGAGGGCGAAGGCGAAATCGTTAAGTACCAGCCCGCCCCAGAGGAAGAGGGCCGTCACCGCGAACAGCGTGGTCAGGGTCGTCAGAATCGTCCGGGACAGCGTCTGGTTGAGCGCCAGGTTGATCAGCTCCATGAATCCCATCTTCCGGTAGGTGCGCTTGAGCTCCCGAATCCGGTCGTAGATCACGATCGTGTCGTTGATCGAGTAGCCGGCGATCGTCAGGAGCGCGGCCACCAGCGTCAGGGACATCGGCCGGTGGGTAATTGCCAGCGCCCCCACCGTGATCAGGACATCATGCAGCAGCGCCAAAATCCCGGCGATCCCGAACGCCCAGGACCGGAAGCGGAAACCGACATAGAGGGAGATCGCCGCCATCGCCCAGACGATCGCCAGGACCGCCCGGCGGCGCAGGTCGTGCCCGATCGAGGGGCCGACCTGCTCGACCCGGACCATCTCGAACCGGTTGTCCGGGAAGGCGGCGGTGATCTTCTGCCCGACCGCATCCACGCTCTCCCCGGCGGTCCGGATCATCACCTCGTTGGAGGCGCCGATCTTCGGATCCACCTTCTGGATCGAAGCGGAGGGATCCACCTCCGCCACCGCGGAACGGAGCGTGTCCAGCTCCATCGGTCTCTCAAAACGGAGCTGCTGCAGCTGGCCGCCGGTGAAGTCAATGCCGTAGGCGTCGCTCCCCCGGGACTGGAAGTAAGCCGCCCCCCCGACCACCGCGATCAGGGAGAGGACGAAGAACGCCTTGCGGAACTTCAGGAAATCCAGTTTGGTCTCCCCGATCAGCCGCAGCATCCCGATTCGCTTGATCCAGCCGGCCCGGTGGAGCCCCTCGAAGACAACCCGGGTCACGATCAGCGCGGTGAACATGGAGGCGGTCAGCCCAATGAAGGTAGTCACCGCGAAGCCCCGGATCGGCCCCACCCCGAACTGGAACAGGAGCCCCGCGGCGATCAGGGTCGTCACATTGGCGTCCAGGATCGCGGTGAAGGCCTTGTCGTACCCGTTGACGATCACCTGCCGGACGGACCGCCCCAACGCCACCTCCTCCCGCATCCGCTCGAAGATCAGGACATTGGCGTCCACGGCCATCCCGAGGGTCAGCACCATGCCGGCGATGCCGGGCAGCGTCAGGGTCGCCCCGAACATCCCCAGCCCCCCCAGGACGAACAGCAGGTTCAGCGCCAGGGCCAGGTTGGCAATCACGCCGGCCAGCAGGTAATAGCCGAGCATGAAGAGACAAACCAGGCCGAAACCGATCGCCGTCGCCCGGACCCCGGCCTGAATCGAGTCGTTCCCCAGGAGCGGCCCGACCGTCCGTTCCTCCTCAATGTAAACCGGCGCCGGCAGGGCGCCGGCCCGAAGCACCAGGGCCAAGTCGGACGCCTCGGTCTGCGTGAAGCTGCCGCTGATCACCCCCTGATCCGAAATCTGGCTGCGGATCACCGGAGCCGACTTCACCTTCCCGTCCAGGACGATCGCCAGCCGCCGGCCGACATTGCTGCCGGTCAGCTCGGCAAAAACGCTGGACCCGGCCCCGGTCATGACGAAGGCGATCTCCGGGGTGTTGAACTGGCCATAGTCAACATACGCCTTGGCCAGGGCCGCCCCGGTCAGCCGGGCCTCCTTTTCCACCAGATACCGCTCACCGGTCTCTCCGGTGAAAAGCTCGTAGCCGGCCGGCACCTCCCCGGCGAGCGCCTTCTGCAGCGCGGCCGGGTCTTCACTGACCAGCCGGAACTCCAGGTGGGCCACCCGCTGGACGATCGCCAGCGCCCGGTCCCGGTCGGTGACCCCCGGCAGCTGGACCACGATCTGGTCGATCCCCTGGGGATAGACCTGCGGCTCCTTGACGCCAAACTCGTCGATCCGGTTCCGGATCACCTCCAGCGCCCGCCGGGCGGCCCCCTCCCGCGCCTCCGGCGGAACCTTCTCGGTCTCCACCTTCAGGATCAGGTGCATCCCCCCCTGCAGGTCCAGCCCGAGGTTGATTCGTTCGGAGAGGGGAAAGGTGAACCAGGCGGCCGCGAGAACCACGCCGAGGATTGTCAGGGTCCAGGGGGTCAGCTTGCGGAACATCTCAGTTCCCCTGAATCACCCGGGCGACCGCGCTGCGGTCCACATCCATCCGGACATTTTCATCCACCCGCAGGGTGATCACCTGGTCCTTGAGGTTGACGACCGTGCCGTGAAGGCCGCCGGTCGTGACGACCTGGTCGTTCTTCTTGAGAGCCCCCTGCATCTTGACCAGCGCCTGCTGCTGCTTCTGCTGGGGACGGATCAGCAGGAAGTAAAAGACCGCGAAGAGGGCGATCGGGAAAAAGAGCTGCGCGACGGACCCATTCATTCGGCGATTTGCTCCAATCGTTTGTCATAAACCGGCGCGAGCCGTTTCCGAAGCGCCTCCAAACGCCCGGCCGAAACGGCCCGTCGAATCTCGGCCATCAGTGTACTGTAAAACCAGAGGTTATGGTACGACAAAAGGCGGGGTCCCAGCATCTCCCGCGCCTCGAACAGGTGCCGCAGGTACATGCGGGAGTAAGTGTTGCAAACTTCACACCGGCAGTCGGGATCAATGGGGCCTCTCTCCTGCGCAAAGCGGGCGTTCCTCAGATTGAGCCGCCCGGCCCAGGTGTAGGCGGTCCCGTTGCGGGCATGCCGGGTGGGGACGACGCAGTCGAATAGGTCGATGCCAGCCATCACCCCCTCGATCAGATCCAGCGGCTCCCCCACCCCCATCAGGTACCGGGGACGGTCTTCCGGCAGGAGGGCGGCCGTCTCCGGCAGGATCTCCATCATCGCCTCCCGCGGCTCCCCCACCGCGAAGCCCCCCAGGCAGTAGCCGTCGAACCCCATCGGGGCCAATTGTTCAAAGGCCTGCCGGCGCAGCTCCAGATCCAGCCCTCCCTGCACGATCCCGAACAAAAGCGGCGGCGGGACCCCCTCCCCCCTTCCCTCCAGAAAGCGCTTCCGGGAGCGGCCGGCCCAGTCGGTGGTCCGCCGGACCGCCGCTTCCAACCGGGACCGGTCGGCCGGCAGCGGAGGGCATTCATCCAGCGGAATCCGGACATCCACCCCGATCCGCTCCTGAAATTCCATGACCGATTCCGGAGTCAGCCGGTGGATCCGCCCGCCGTCCACCGGACTGGAAAAGGTGACCCCTTCATCGTCCACTCGACGCAGATCGGCCAGGGAGAAGACCTGGTAGCCGCCGGAGTCGGTCAGGATCGGCCGGTCCCAAGCCATGAAGCAATGCAGACCGCCGGCCGCTTCCAAGGCATCCTGGCCCGGCCGGAGAGAGAGGTGGTAGACATTTCCCAGCAGGATCTCGATCCCGATCTGACGCAGCTCCTCCGGCGTCAGCCCTTTGACCGTCCCCTGCGTGCCGACCGGCATGAAGACCGGCGTCCGGACCTCCCCATGCGGGGTGATCAGCCGCCCGGTCCTGGCGGCGGTATTCGGATCCCGCGCCGTGACGGCGAATGTTTCCCGGGAGGCCTGCCCCCTTTTGGGGCTCACGGGGCCTGGCCCCGAAAGGTACCAGGTCGGTTTTGATAAGCCCGCATCCGTTCGATGTATTCGGCCGCCCCCCGGCGGATGCGCTGCCGCTCCGCCTCGGTCACCTTCCGGATCACCTTGGCCGGCACGCCGACCGCGACCGAATCGGGGGGGACCTGCTTCCCCTCCGCCAACAGGGCGCCGGCCGCCAGGATGGCCCCGGCCCCCAATTCCGAACCGTCCAGCAGGTTGGCCCCCATCCCCACCATGCTGTGGTCCCCAACGATCGCCCCATGAATCGTCGCCCGGTGACCGACGACCACCCCTTTGCCGATCCGGACCGGCAGCTTCTCGCTGGTGTGGGCGATCGAACCATCCTGGAAGGAGGTTCCCTCCCCGATCTCGATCGGCTCGATGTCCCCCCGCAGGACCGCCCCCGGCCAAATGGAAACATTCGGCCCCAACTTGACCCGGCCGATCACCACCGCCGCCGGATGAACGAAGGCGGTCGGATGAATCTCCGGCTTGATCCCCTTGAACGACTCGATCATCTTCCCTCCCTCATAAGATCAACATTCCATCCCCATAGGAATAGAAACGATAGCGCCGGGCAATCGCCTCCCGGTAGGCCCGCGTGATCCGATCCTCCCCGGCGAAAGCAGAGACCAACAGTAAGAGCGAAGTGCCCGGCAAGTGAAAATTCGTAATCAGCCCATCCGCCACCCGAAACTTGAATCCCGGCCGAATAAACAACTGAGTGCGCCCTTCAATGCCGGCGGAGGATTCGCCGAGGGCCCGGGAAGCCTCCACTGCTCGAAGAAGCGCCCAACTTTCAAGCGCTCGGATGACCGTCGTTCCAACCGCGATCACTCGCCTGTTCAAAGTTTTCGCCTGGGTAATGGCTTGGAGGGTGGCGGGAGGG